>Ga0082335_1001798_pt1 | contig 43091 bp, 38 predicted proteins | sample Subgrocontami58m_FD_72375 | JGI IMG/M metagenome (GOLD analysis project Ga0082335, IMG submission 72375) | Subsurface groundwater microbial communities from S. Glens Falls, New York, USA - GMW37 contaminated, 5.8 m (SPADES assembly) (version 2) ...
GGGGTGGGGGGTGGGGCGCACACACCCGCACGACCATTCCTGAACCCCCCCCCCCCCGCCCCCTCCCGCAAGGGGAGGGGGAGAGTGGCCTCCGCGGCGGGGACCTGTGAATGCAGCGGCGACCGCGAGGCTTGCGGCCGCCGGAACGTGACCTGGACGATGGGGCTCATCCCTCATCCTCCCGATGGCGGCGGCGGGTCAGCGCCAGCAGCATGCCCATGCCGAGGGCGATGGCGATGACCGACGACCCGCCATAGGAGATGAACGGCAGGGTCATGCCCTTGGTCGGGATCAGATTCAGGGTGGACGCCATGTTGACGAAGGCTTGCAGGCCGAACCCGGCCACCAGTCCGGTGCCGGCCAGCACGACGAAGATGTCCGGCTCCTTCAGCAGCGCCAGTAGGCCGCGCAGCACGACGAAGGCGAAGATCAGCAGGATGACCAGGCAGATCAGCATGCCGAATTCCTCGCCCATGACGGCGTAGACGAAATCCGCATGCGCGTCGGGCAGGACGTCCTTGACCCGGCCCTCCCCGGGGCCGCGGCCCATCAGACCGCCATTGCCGAAGGCTTCCAGCGCGGTGGTCACCTGGTAGTTGTCGCCGGTGCCGTCCCAGAACCGCTCTATCCGGCTGCGGACATGGGCGAACATCGTGTAGGCGGCCACCGCGCCGCCGACGACCAGGCCTGCCCCGGCGCCGACCAGGATCAGGTGCATGCCACCGATATAGAGCTGGGTCAGGAACACGACGACGATCACCGCCAGCATGCCAATATCCGGCTGCGATTTCAGCAGCCCCAGGATCATCGCGAAGATCGTGAAGGCGATGATCATGCCGGGGAAGCGCGGTGTTCGGCGGCCCTCGGCGATCAGCCAGGCGGCCACGACGGCGAAGCAGGGCTTCAGGAACTCGGACGGCTGGATGGTCATGCCGGGCAGCGAGATCCAGCGGCGGGCACCCTTGATCTCGGTGCCGACCACCATGGTGGCCATGGTCAGGAACAGCGCGGCGATGCAGCCGGCGATGGCGAGGCGCTTGATGTTGCGAGGCGACAGCAGGGACACTCCGACCACGACCGCGCCGGCCAGGGCCAGGAAGAACACCTGCTTGATGATGAAGGAGTCCCGGGTCGAGCCGATACGTTCGGCGACCGCGGGCGTCGCGGCCAGCATCATGATGTAGCCGAAGCCGATCAGCACCCCGATGGCACCCAGGGTCCAGCGATCGACGGTCCACCACCATCGGCCCAACAGGGAATTGTCGGCGCGGGAGAGCGTGGGCATCAAGCGCCTCCGGTCGCGGGTGGCAGTTGGGCCAGGGCTCTTGCAAGTGCCGCGAACCGGTCGCCGCGCGCATCGAAGCCGGAAAACTGGTCGAAACTGGCGCAGGCGGGTGACAGCAGCACGACCGGGGGCGAGGGTCTCCCAGGGACGGCACCAGCACGGACGGCATCCGGGACGGCACCCAGGAGGGAACCCGGGGCGGCACCAGGGACCGCACCAGCGGCGTTACCAACGGAAGTACCTTTGGGCGCAACAGACGACGCACCCGTCGCGGCCCCGGTCGCCTCCAGGGTGGCAAGCCGTGCGCCAACCCGGGCGGCGTTCAGGGCGGCGGGGACCGCGGCGTCCAGGGTGCCCACGATCTGATGCGCGATCCCGTGTGCCGCCAAGGTCGCCGCCAGGATCGGCGCGTCCTGACCGATCAGGAAGGTTTGCACCAGCCGAGGGAAATAGGGTGCCAGGGCCTCGATGCCGCCTTCCTTGGCCATGCCGCCGGCGATCCAGACGATGCGGTCGTGGCAGCCCAGGGCCCAGGCGGTTGAATCGGCGTTGGTGGCCTTGCTGTCGTTGATGAAGGCGATGCCGTCGATGGTGGTGATCAGTTCCTGCCGGTGTGGCAGGCCGGGATAGGTCCTTAATCCGGCGGCGATATAGGTCCGCGAAACGCCCAGGAACGTCGCCATGGCCGCCGCCGCCGCTGCGTTCTGGGCGTTGTGGGCGCCCGGCAGGGTGGGGGCCTCGGCCATCGGGAGGATCGGACCGTTCGTGTCGCACAGCACGCCGTCCCGGCAGAACACATCGGCGTCCGGCCCGCCCGAGATCGTGACGACCGGTGCCCGGGAGCCGGACAGACGCAGCGCCTCACGCGGCCAGGCATCGTCCACACCGATCACCGCCAGATCGGCCTCCGTCTGGCGCGCGAACACCGCCGCTTTCGCCCGGGCGTAGCCTTCCATGTCGCCGTGGCGCTCGATGTGGTCGGGGCTGAGATTGAGCATGACCGCCGCATGGAAGCGGATGGTCGCGAGTCGCTCCAACATGTAGGACGACATTTCCAGCACGTAGACGCCATTATCCGGCAAAAGCGGCAACGACAGGGCCGCCGGACCCAGATTGGCGCCCGCCGCGACCGGCACATCGGCGGTTTTCAGGATATGGGCGAGCAACGCCGTCGTGGTCGATTTGCCGTTGGTGCCGGTGATCCCGGCGAACCGCGCGCTCGATCCGGCGGCGCGCACGGCCTGATACAGCAACTCGGCATCGGTCAGGATCGGGACGCCGGAAGCGAGCGCGCGGGCGGCGATGGGATGCACGCGCGGGCGGATATGCGGGATGCCCGGTGAGAGGACCAGGGCATCAAACGCGAATTCTCCCTCGTTCGGGTCGCGGACCTCGTAGCCAAGTCTGCCGGCGTCCACTTCGGCGGCTTCCCGGGCCTTGGGGTTGTCGTCCCAGGCCACGACCGAGGCCCCCATCGTTGCCAGGGACTGTGCAGCCGGCAGCCCGTTGCGACCGAGGCCGACGACGGCGAAGCGTTTGCCGGCGAACAGGGAGGTGGGAAAGCCGCTCATCGGATCTTCAAGGTCGCCAGTCCGACCAGGGCCAGGATCATGGACACGATCCAGAAGCGGATCACGATGGTGGGTTCGGCCCAGCCCTTCTTCTCGAAGTGATGGTGCAGGGGCGCCATCAGGAAGACCCGGTTGCCGGTGCGTTTGTACCAGAACACCTGGATGATGACCGACACGGTTTCCACCACGAACAACCCGCCCACGATCATCAGCACGATCTCGTGCTTGGTGGCCATGGCGACGGCGCCGAGCGCGCCCCCCAGGGCCAGGCTGCCGATATCGCCCATAAAGACGGCGGCGGGGGGCGCGTTGAACCAGAGGAACCCCATGCCGGCGCCGATCAGGGCCGAACAGAACACCGCCAGCTCGCCGGCGCCGGCCACGGGGTTCAATTGCAGGTAATCCGCGAAAATGCGGTTGCCGACGAGATAAGCGATCAGCGCGAAGACGCCGGCGCAGATAATGGTCGGCACGATGGCGAGCCCATCCAGCCCGTCGGTCAGGTTGACGGCGTTGGACGCGCCCATCATCACCAGCATGCCGAAGACCGGGAAGAACCAGCCAAGCTGGATGACGACATCCTTGAACACCGGCAGGGTCAGGGCGGTGCCCAGCGGGCCGCGGCTGAGCCAGGCGATCCAGATCGCGGCGATCAGGCCGACGGTCGCCTGGATGATCAGCTTCACCTTGCCGGGCACGCCCTTGGTGTTCCGCCGGGTCACCTTCAGGTAGTCGTCCCAGAACCCCAGCGCGCCATAGCCCAGGGTGACGAACAGCACCGCCCAGACATAGCCGTTGCGCAGATCGACCCAGAGCAGGGTGGAGATGGTCATCGCGAACAGGATCAGCAGCCCGCCCATCGTCGGCGTGCCCTTTTTCTCCACCAGATGCCGCTCCGGCCCGTCTTCGCGGATCGGCTGGCCATGCGTCTGCATTGAGCGCAACCAGCGGATCACCATCGGACCCAGCCAGAAGCTGACGATCAGCGCCGTCAGACAGGCGGCGCCGGAGCGGAAGGTGATGTAGCGGATCAGATTGAACAGGATGAACTGATCGCCAAAGGGCCGCAGCAGGTTATAGAGCATCAGGCCGCTCCGGCATGGGACGGGGTCAGGGCATCGAGTGCGTCGACAACCCGCTTCATCCGGCTGCCGAGGCTGCCTTTGACGAGGATCGCGTCGCCCGGGGCAACAAACCTGGCCAGGAAGGGCGCCAGGGCCGCCGAATCCGGGAAATGGGCGCCGCGCGCCGATGCCGGCAGCGCCTCGAACAGATGACGCATCAGGGGGCCGCAGACATGCACCGTGTCGGCGGCGGCGGCGGCGGACGCGGCCAGGGCCGCGTGTTCCGCGGGGCCGGCCTCGCCGAGTTCCAGCATGTCGCCCAGCACGGCGATGCGCCGTCGCGCCGGTTGCAGACGCAGGACCTCCAAGGCCGCGCGCATGGAGGCGCCGTTGCCGTTGTAGCTTTCGTCCAGCAGCAGGGCGGTGCCTGTGGGCAAGGTCAGCGTCCGGCGGGCTCCGCGGCCGGTGAGGGGCACGAAGCCCTCCAGCACCGAGGCGGCGACGTCCGGATCCAGTCCCAGGCCGACGATGGCGCCGAGGGCGGCCATGGCGTTCATCGCCATGTGGCGGCCGGGCGCGTTCAGCCGGAACCGCACTTTGCGGCCGGTGATCTCGGCCCTGATGTCAGAGCCGTCGGCATCGGCGACCGCGCTGAGCAGGCGGCAGTCCGCCTCGGGGCCTGTACCGAAGGTCACGATGCGGACGTCGGTGGCCCCGACCTTACTGGCCTGCACTTTGGTGGCATGTTCGAGCAGGCGCGGGAATTGCGGCGAGTCGGAGGGCAGGACCGCGACGCCATCCGGCCCCAACCCCGCGAGGATCGAGGCTTTTTCGTCGGCAATGGCCTCGATGGAGCCAAGATGACCGATATGGGCCGGCTCGATGGCGGTGATCACGGCGACATCCGGTTGGGCGAGGCGAGCCAGCGGGGCGATTTCCCCGGCATGGTTCATGCCGATTTCGGCCACGCAGAACGCCATGTCCGGCGCCATGCGGGCGAGGGTCAGTGGCAGGCCCCAATGATTGTTGTAGGAGGCGACCGCCGCATGGGTGGGGCCGAGGACGGACAGGATCGTCCGCAGCATTTCCTTGGTGGTTGTCTTGCCGACGCTGCCGGTCACGGCGATGACCTGACCGGTGAAGCGGGCGCGGGCGAAGGCGCCCAGGCGCGCCAAGGCGGCGAGCGTGTCGTCGACGCAGAGCAAGGGGCCCACCCCGGGGATGGTCCGGTGGGTCATGGCGCCCGCGGCCCCGTTCTCCAGGGCGGTGGCGACGAAATCATGCCCGTCACGGCCCTCGCCCAACAGCGCGACGAACAGGTCGCCCGGTTGCAGGGTGCGAGTGTCGATCGATACTCCGTTCGCCCGGAATGGCGTGGTGAAGCTGCCGCCCGTGGCCTCGATCAGGTCCTCCGCAGCCCAGAGTGAGGTCATTCCTGGTGCGGGTGTCCCTAATGCGGTCATACGCGGCACGGTCATGGTGCCACTCCGGCCGGTCCGCCGCCCACCAGCCCGCGCACGACGCTCACGTCGTCGAACGGGATGACCGTGGCGCCGACGATCTGGCCCTGTTCATGGCCCTTGCCGGCGACGGCCAGCACGTCGCCCGGGGCCAGCATGGTCAGGCCGGCCTCGATCGCTTGCGTGCGGTCGGCGATCTCATGCGCATGGGGACAGGCGGCGAGAATGGCGGCGCGGATGGTGGCCGGGTCCTCGCCCCTCGGGTTGTCGTCGGTCACGATTGCGATATCGGCATGACGAGCCGCGGCCTGGCCCATCAACGGCCGCTTGCCGCGATCGCGGTTTCCACCGGCGCCGAACACGACGATCAGCCGGCCGGTGGTGTGGGGGCGCAGCGCGGTCAGCAGGCGTTCCAGCGCATCGGGGGTATGGGCGTAATCCACATAGGCGGCCGAACCGTTCGGCAGGCGGGCCGCGAGCTCCATCCGTCCGCGCACGCCGGTCAGTTCGGTCAGCCGGTCCAGGGCGGTGGTGTCGCCCAGGGCTTCGACCAGTGTGGCGGCGAGCAGCGCGTTGTCGACCTGGAACCGGCCGGGCAGGGGCAGAGCGATCTCGCGGGTGACGCCATGGGTGCGCAGGCGCAGTGTCTGGCCATCGGTGTGCGGGATGACTTGCAGCAATTGGATGTGCGCGCCAGCCTCGCCGACCGTCATCAGTCGCAGGCCGCGTTCGGCGGCGATGGCGGTCAGCGCGCCCAGGGTCCCGGGGTCCATGTCCGCGTGGGCGACGGCGGGTGCCCCTGCGGGCAGCAGGTCGCGGAACAGCCGCAGCTTGGCCTCTCCATAGGCACTCAGTGTGCCATGGTAGTCGAGATGGTCGCGGGTCAGGTTGGTGAAAGCCGCAGCGGCGAGCCGCACGCCATCCAGGCGGAACTGGTTCAGCCCATGGGAGGACGCCTCGATCGCGGCATGCCGCACGCCGGCTCGCGCCAGTCCGGCCAGGGATTCCGCCAGCGACACCGGATCGGGCGTGGTCAGGCCCGGGCCGGGGTCGAAGCCGGGGGCGATCAGGCCGAGGGTGCCGAGGCTGGCGGCCTTAAGACCGGCGAGAGTCCAGAGCTGGCGGACGAACTCGACCGTGCTGGTCTTGCCGTTGGTGCCGGTGACGGCGACGACGCGATCGGGTTGCGGGCCGGCCAGGATCGCGGCGATCTGCGCCAGGCGGCGGCGCGGTTCGGCGTCGGTGAACAACGGGCGATGCGGCACATCGGCGGGCCAGGGCGTCCCAAGCGGGGCGAGGATGGCGACCGCGCCCTTGCGGACGGCGTCGGCGATGTAGACGCGCCCGTCGACGGCGGTACCCGGCAGCGCGGCGAACAGATCCCCCGGCACGACCTGGCGGCTGTCCGCGGTGATCCCGGCGACATCCACATCCGCCAAAGCCTCCCACGAGCCTTCGGCCGGCACGTCGGTGATGTCCGCGAGACGGAGCATGATCTCAGCGCCTCGCAACGGAGGCGACCGCCGAGACGGGGACGACCGGGCCCGTGCCAGGGGAAAACCCGGGAGGCGACACGGGGGATGATCCGGGGGACGATCCGGTTGGTGACCCGATCGGTGATCCGATGGGGGCGACGTTGGTTTCCTGGCGCACCGGCTTCAGCTGCGTCCGGGTGATGGCCGGCGGCAAAACAGTGGGCGCCACGGTGAGCCCTGGTTTGGTCGTGGCCTGAGATGCCTGCTCGGCCGGCGCTGCCTGCCTGGCCTGCCCGGCCGGCGCGGTCTGCCTGGCCTGCGAGGCCGGCCCGGTTTGCGGGGTCTGCGGGACCCGCGTGGCTTGCGAGGCCTGCCCGGCCTGCGATGCCTGCGAGGCCTGCCCGGTCCGGTCGCCGGTGCCGCTCATCACCGTCGGGCGCGGTGCGGTCTGTCGGGTCGGTTGCAGGGGGATCGCGAGCGCCTGGTTGATCGCGGCCATGTTCTGGATGTCGGGAAGCATCCCCAGCATCGGCCCGATCCGCCCGATCACCTTGCCGGCCGCCGGTGCCGCCACCCAGCCCGCGGTGGCATAATAATAGGTGTTCTTGTTACCCTTCGGCTCGTCCAGCATCATGTAGACGGCGTAGCGCGGCGCGTTCATCGGGAAGACGCCCATGAAGGCAGCGACATTGGCCTTTTTCTTGTAGCCCTTGTTGCCGACCTTTTCGGCCGTGCCGGTCTTGCCGCCTGGATAGTACCCGGCCACCTCGGCCGTCTTGCCGAACCCGTCGGTCACGATCAGGCGCATCAACCGGCGCATCACGTCGGACGTGGATTGCTGCATGATCCGCGTGGTCTCGGGTTTTTCCCCAGGGGGCAGCGCCAGGATGGTCGGGCGCACGGAGAGCCCGCCATTGGCGATCGCGGCCGTCCCCTTGACCACATGCAAGGGCGACACCGAGATACCGTGCCCGAATCCGACGGTCAGGGTGGCGATTTCCTTCCAGTTGGCGGCGGACTGGGTCAGGGTACGACCTGCCTCCGGCAGCTCGATGCCGACCCGGTTCATCATGCCCATGTTGCGCAGCCAGGCGCGCTGGCGTTCGGCCCCGACCAGCTTGGCAACGTTGGCAGCGCCAAGGTTGGACGAATAGGCCAACACTTCCGGGAAATAGAGCCAGCGCTTCTTACCCTCGAAGTCCGAGATGGTGAAGCGGCCAATCTTGATCGGATGGCTGGCGTCGAACTGGTCCCAGAGATTGACCACACCCGCGTCCAGCGCCATCGAGGCGGTCTGCAATTTGAATGTGCTGCCCGGCTCATACATGCCGGTGACGGCACGGTTGAAGCGATCGTCGGCGGGCGCCACGCGGAACTGGTTGGCGTCGTAGTCGGGCAGGCTGACCATCGCCAGCACCTCACCCGTGTTCACATCCATGACGATCCCGCAGGCGCCGATCGCCTCGAACGTGGTCATCGCGGCCAGCAATTCCTCGCGCACCACGGCCTGCACGCGGACATCGAGCGACAGCTTCATCGGGGAGGTGTCCTCCCGGATTCGCTTGTCGAAGAACGCCTCGACGCCGGCGACGCCGGTCTCGTCCACATCGACGCCGCCCAGCACCTGCGCGGCGGTCCGGCCCAGCGGATAATGGCGTTGCTGAGTGGGGCGGAAGTCGATCCCCGGGAGTCCCAGATTGTTGATCGCGAGTTCCTCGCGCGGGGTGATCTGGCGCTCCAGGTAGACGAATTTCTTGTCCGATGTCAGGCGCCGCAGCGCCCTTTCCTCGTCCAGGCGCGGCAGGACGGTTTTCAGCTTCCGCGCGGCATCGGCGGCGTCGATGATCTGGCGGGGGTCGGCGAAGACGGACACCGTGTTCAGCGAAATCGCCAGAGGCTGGCCGTTGCGGTCGGTGATCATCGCCCGTTGGCCGGGGATGCTGGTCTCCAGGGTCGCCCGGGGCGCGGAGGCGGCGACGATCGCCTCGATCCGCTTCTCGGCCCGGTGCGGCGTCACGGGTGTCAGGATCGTGGCCAGCGCCAGCTTGCCGATCAGCCCGATGAACAGCAGCGCGAACCCGCCGGCGGCGATGACCAGCCGAACCCGGGTCTTCTCCATGGCACGCCGGCGTTCCAGATCGGGCGCCGTGACCTTGACCATCTCGATCCGTGGCGTCGCATCCGCGCGCGCCGCCCCGACGCGGCGAACCGGGCGGCCGAAGCGCCCCTCGTTCAGCGGCGATGAGTCAGGCGACGGGACGTGATCCGGGTCCGAGGTCATGACGGTCTCAGTCGCCTCCCGACCATTGCGAGGCATAGGCGGGGGTCGGGCGCGGCAGCGGTGCCGGCAGAGGCGCCGCCTGGGAAGCGCCACCGGGGCCACGCACTGCCATACCGAGCATCGAGCCACCGTAGGATGCGGGGACGGGGGGCGCGGAGACCGGTGTCGCGACAACCTGTGGGGTTGCCACACGCGGCGGCGCGGCAACACGGGTTGCAAGTTGGACCGGGGTCTGTGCCGCCGGCGGCTGCTGCGTGGTCGCGGCGGACGCGACCGGGCGGGGTGCTACGGGCCTGGTGTCGGCTACTCGAATTTCGCCAGGGCGTATGTCTCCGGGGCGGGCTTCCCCTGGGCGGGCTTCCCCAGGGCGCGTATCCCCGGGCCGGATTTCGGCCGCCCGAGCTTCGGCCGGCCGAGGCGCGGGCGGACGCCATTGCCGAACATCGGCGATGACCGGGGCGGGACGCGGCGGCGGTTGACGCTCGACCGGCACCGCACCAGGGCTTTGCGCCAGCATTGCCGGCGGCGGCACGGGCATTGGCGGGATCGGCAGAACCTCCTCGGCGACGATCACCGGTTCCGGCTCTTCGGTCGGGCGCGGGGTCGCGGTGCTGGCTGCCACAACGCCGGCTGCCACAACGCCGGCTGATGGAGCGGGTGGCGCCTCGGCGTAGACCGGTTTCGGCTCGGGGTCCGGCGCGCGCGGGGCGGGCAGGCGGGAGGGCAATTCGGCCAGGGTGGTGAACTGCGGCGGGGAGACCGACTTCAGCGAAAGATAGCGGTCGCTGAACTGGCGCAGGCGCTCCGGGTCGTTCAGCAGCATCCACTCGGCGTGCAGCAACCGGGTCTGATCGCGCAAAGTGTCGGTCTCGCGCACGATCTTTTCGATCTGGCGATCCAGTAACTGCACGGAATGCTTGGACTGATACAGATAAAGGCCCGAGCCAAGAGCCATGACGGCGCAGATGCAGGTGATTGGACGGATCATGCGTCGGTCCTTTCCGCCCTGTCGGCCGCCTGTCGCTCGATCGCCACTCGTTCGATCGCCACTCGTTCGATCGCCACTCGTTCGATCGCAGGTCGTTCGGTCACCAATCGCTCGGTCGCCCGCAACCGGGCGCTGCGGGCGCGGGGATTGACGTGGACCTCATCCGATCCCGGCCGCAGGGCTTTCGGGGTCAGCAGCCGGAAGCGCGCCGCGTCCCGCGCCATCAGGCCCCGAGGATCGTGGCGCGACGGGGCGGCGGTGCGGCCGCTGGCCTCACTCATGAAGCGTTTGACGATGCGGTCCTCCAGCGAGTGGAACGCGATCACCACCAGCCGCCCTTCGGGGGCCAGCAGGCGGGCGGCCTGGTCCAGCGCCCGCTCGATCTCGCCCAGCTCATCGTTGACCTTGATGCGCAGGGCCTGAAAACTGCGGGTGGCGGGATGGATGCCGGAGCGGTCCGGCGGCAACACGGCGCGGATGATGTCGGCCAGGCGCGATGTCGTGTCGATCGGCGCCTCGGCCCGCGCGGCGACGATAGCCTTGGCGATGCGGCGAGAGGCGCGTTCGTCGCCGAATTCGAACAGAATGTCGGCCAAAGCCCGTTCATCGAGGGTATTGACCAGATCCGCCGCCGTCGGCCCATGAAATCCCATGCGCATATCGAGCGGCCCGTCGGCGCGGAAGGAGAACCCGCGTTTGGCGTCGTCAAGTTGAAAGGACGAGACGCCCAGATCCAGCACGATCCCGTCGAGCGCATCGACCCCGACCTCGGCCAGCAACGTCATCATATCGCCGAACCGGCCGTGCAGCAGATGCAGCCGTCCCGGGAAACGGGCGGCCAATTCGGCGCCGCGCGCGATCGCCTCGGGGTCACGGTCGATCGCCCACAGCGTGCAATTGGCGCTTTCCAAAATCCGGCGCGCGTAGCCGCCGCCGCCAAAGGTGCCATCCAGATAGACGCCGCCGTCGCGGACACGCAGCGTGTCCAGCATCTCGGTGGGCATGACGGGGACATGAATACCGGGGAGGGGACCGTTCATGCGTCGATCCTCGTCTTCAGGGTCAGGCGCTGGTCGCGTGCGCGCTCCCGCGCTTCCATCCGTCGCCGTTCGGCTGCCTGCGGTTCCCAGATCTGGAAGCTGCGGCCCATGCCGACGAAGGTGACGAGGTCTTCCAGTCTGGCGTGTCTGGCGAGTTCGTCTGGCAGGACGATGCGGCCGTCCTTGTCGGTTTCGATCGAGAATGCGTCAGCGTAAAGCGCCATCGCGAAGTCGTCGTGTTCCTGACTGAATTGATCGTAGTCGCTGAGTGGCTGGGCCAGCGACTCGAAGGCCTTTTGCGACCAGGCTTCTATGCAAGGGTATTGGTGCGACTGACGCAAGATGACCGGTACACCGACAGTAGCGTCGACACCGTTGGACAAGGTACGCAGGCCCGCGCGGAAGGGCGCCGGCACGGAGACGCGCCCCTTGCTGTCCAACTTATTTTGATAGGTGCCGAGGAACTGGGTCATGCCGACCCGCCTGCCTTTCTTGGTGGATGCCTCACGACTGGATGGCGGGGACAGGGGCCGGGTTGGCGATGTGGAAGGGATGTCCGCCGGCACACCCAGCCCCTCATCGATCCCGGGAGCGGCATGGACGTTTGCCCCTTTTTCCGGGATAAGATGGGATATCATGGGGCGTTATGGTCGTCAAAGCATTTTGGCCGGTCGCATGGCCTGGGAGCCCGGTTTTTTGCCCGGCGTGTCAAAGGTTTATCGCTCGTGTTGGATGGAACCGGTCGACGCGGCTGAATTGAACCGATGTTCTTGCTTTATTCTCTGGCGAATTACTGTTGATGTCTGGAATTGGCGCAAGGCGGGGCTTCCGCCCCGGACACCGACCAGGGGCTTTGCCCCTGGACCCCCACCAAAGACGTTTCCTTTGGAATGCGATTTTGTTGGCGTTTGTAACCCAGGGCCACTCGGACCGTGAAAGGTCCGGGTGGCCCTGGGTTACAAACGCCAATGATCCGGTTCCAAGGGCCGTCGCCCTTGGCGGGGTCGAGGGGCAGCGCCCCTCGTGGGGTCCGGGGCGAAGCCCCGAAATGCTACCAGACGGCCTGTAAGCCGGGTTCTGTCCGTGGGTCCGCACGCGAACCCACGGGACGACCATTCCTCTGGGACGCGCCTCGCGGCACGCCTCACGCGACCAACCCGGGCGGCGAAGCGGGAATGCTCCTGCATCTTGCGATGCGGCCGCCCCTATTCGGTCTTGCTCCCGGTGGGGTTTACCCTGCCGCCCCTGTTGCCAGGGGCGCGGTGCGCTCTTGCCGCACCGTTTCGCCCTTGCCCGCGGGGTGGCGAGACCTTGCGCGGGCGGTTTGTTTTCTGTGGCACTGTCCCTGGGGTCGCCCCCGCCGGCCGTTAACCGGCACCGTATTCCCGTGGAGCCCGGACTTTCCTCCACCCCTGGCTTGCACCAGCAGCAGCGGCCGTCCGGCCGTCTGGCGCGGCGACACATGCGGCCGGACGCCCCACCGGTCAAGCGCTGATGCCGGTCCGGCGCTCATGCGGGCCTGCCGCGCGCCGAACCACCTTCCCTTGCGGCGCTCGCAATGGCAGTAGCCCAGCAACACGCGCGAAGGAGCATAACATGCCGCTGCCCCAGACCATGACCTTCGTCCAGATGGACGGCGCCGGCGGACCGGAGGTAATGAAACTCGCCCAGGGACCGCTCCCGTCGCCGAAACCGGACGAGGTCCTGATCCGCGTCCATGCCGCCGGAGTGAACCGTCCCGATATCGCCCAGCGCCAGGGCTCCTACCCGCCGCCGCCCGGCGCCAGCCCGATCCTGGGGCTGGAAGTGGCGGGCGAGGTCGTGGCGGTCGGCGCTGATGTCGCCGCCGGACTGATCCGCGCTGATGTCGGCGCCGGACAGATCGGCGCTGGCGTCACCGCCTGGAAACCGGGTGACCACGTCTGCGCTCTGACCAATGGCGGCGGCTATGCCGAATACTGCACCGCCCCCGCCTCGCAATGCCTGCCCTGGCCCCGAGGCTATGACGGATTGCGAGCCGCCGCGCTGCCGGAAACCAGCTTTACGGTGTGGGCGAACCTGTTCCAGGCGGGACGCCTCGCACGTGGGGAAAAAGCGCTGATCCACGGCGGTACCAGCGGCATCGGCGTCACCGCCATCCAGTTCGCGCATGAATTCGGCGCCACAGTCTATGCGACCGCCGGCTCGGACGACAAATGCAGCGCCTGCCTCCGCCTGGGCGCCGACGCGGCGATCAACTACCGGACCCAGGATTTCGTCGAGCAGATCAAGACCCTCACCGGCGGCCGGGGTGTCGACGTGATCCTCGACATGGTCGGCGGCCCCTATATGGCACGCAACATCCGCAGTCTGGGCATGGACGGGCGGCTGGTTCTGATTGCCTTCCTGGAGGGTTCCAAGGTCGAGAACTTCGACTTCGTGCAGATCATGGTGCGTCGCCTGACCATCACCGGGTCCACCATGCGACCGCGCACCACGGCGCAAAAGGCGCAGATCGCCGACGCTCTGCGGGAAATCGTCTGGCCCGTGCTGGACGCCGGCCGCTGCGCCCCCGTCATCCATGCCACCTTCCCCCTGGCCCAGGCGACCGAGGCGCATCGGTTGATGGAATCCAGCCAGCATATCGGCAAGATCATGCTGACCCTTGGCTGATCCGGGTTGCCCAACATGGCCAGGCCCTCCGTCCCAGCCAAACCTTGGGGGAGGTCCGATTGGCGGCAGCATGGATGCCAGGATCGATGCCAGTATCGGGGCCAGTTGGGCGGGTCGATGTGCTGCCCCCCGGCGCGCACCCGCCGGCCGAACCCCACGTGAGGCAATGAATGGCGCTCCGGCCCTGGTGCATCCTCGCGGCCCTGGCGATCGCGCGGATTGCGTTCGGCTACCAGTTCCAGACCATCGCCACCCTGGGCTACGACCTGGTGCCGAGGTTCGGTCTCTCCTACAGCGAGTTCGGTGCCATGATTGGCGCCTACATGCTGCTGGGCGCGTTCGTCGCCTTGCCGCTGGGCATGCTGGGGCGGCGGTTCGGAGACCGGGTGGTGCTGGGCACCGGCCTCGCCTTCATGGTCATCGGCGCCTGCTATAGCGTGTGGGATGGCGATCCGGCCGGAATCGCCGCCGGACGCTCCATCGCCGGTGTGGGCGCTGTCGCGATGATCGTGCTGCAAGGCAAGATCATCGCCGATTGGTTCACCGGCAAACGCTTCATGATGGCGATCAGCGTCTCGGTCTGCGCCTATCCGGTGGGGGTCGGGCTGGCGCAACTCGTCTTGCCCCCGCTCACGCACCAATTCGGCTGGCAGACGGCGCTGCTGTCCGACGCGGTGCTGGCCGGCGTGGCCTTCGTGATGTTCATCGGCAGCTTCCGCCCGGCCCCGCATGTCACCGAACGAAGCCGCGGGTTTTCGTGGCCGAGCGGACGGGAGTGTGTGTTGTTGGGGATTGGAGGGCTGACTTGGACGGCCTACACGGCCGGCTATGCGGGCTATATGTCCTATGTCCCCACCACCTTGGCCCTGCGCGGCGATAGCCTGGTGCTGATCGGGGTGGTGATGACCATCGCCACCTGGGGCAACGTGCCCGCCACCATGTTCGGCGGCGGTCTGGCGGCGCGGTTCGGCGCGTTCCGTATCCTGCTGGTGGGCACCGTGTGTCTGGTGGTCGGCATGGTGGGCACGGCGCTGACCGGCTATCCCGTGTTCTGGTCGGTGCTGGTGGGCATACTCGGGTCCATTCACCCCGGCGTCATCATGGCCGTTGGCACGCTTTCTGCTCGCCCGGAGAACCGTGCCGTCGGCATGGCGCTGTTCTATTCCATATATTATGCGGGCGGGACGCTGGGGCCGACCCTGTGCGGGGTCAGCGCCGACCTGATGGGCGATCCAGCCGGCGGCGTGCTGGCGGCGGCGGTGATTTCGGCCGCCGTGGTGCCGATTTTTCTGCTGCACCGGCGGTTGGGCCGACATGAGACGATGCTGCCGCGGCCTTGACGGGACGTCTCTATATCTGCCAAAAAACAAAAAACTAGAGACGATTTATGTCTGGAGTGCCTGGCTTTGCCAACGATCCGAAGAATATTAATGGCTCGGGGCAATCGTGGGTTGCCGCCGCACAACCCTGTTGACTGAGCAATGTTGTCAGCTAGAGTGATAGCATGCGCATCCTGTTCGTCGGGCATTCCCCTTTTTTGCCTGAAGTCAAACGAGGTGGGGAGCGCAACACCGATCAGTTCTGCAAGGGGTTGCAAGCCCTGGGGCATCGGCCGGCGGTGGGCGCGGGGCTCATGTCGCACGGCTTGGTCGGGAAGTGGGCCAGCCTGCGGTTGAGACTCGGTGACAGGTACCGCCCGGTGCGCGACGAATTTTCGGGCTATCCGGTCTATCGATGCTGGAACGTCGATCGGGCACTCGATGCGATCCTGGATGACTTCAAGCCCGAGATTGTTGTCGTTCAGTCATGGATACGCACCGTCGCGCGTTGCCTGGAACGCAAGATCCCCACGATCTACTACGTCCATGCCGCGAATGAACCTGTCGACCCCTGCACCGACGCGATCCGGCGCGATACGCTGTGGATGACGGTGTCCCGGTTCGCGGCGATCCATAATGGCGCCGCCCACGGCCTGGATTTTCACATCGTGCCGCCTCTGGTCGACCCGGCGATATATCGGGTCTCGCGGCATGTGCGACGCGATGCGACATTCGTCGGCCTGCAGAATTTCAAGGGTGGAGAACGCGTGATCCAACTGGCTCGCGCCTGTCCGGACATCCCGTTTTTGATCTTCGACAATATAACACGCGATCTTCCGGGTTGGTCGGGCATGAACGCCGCCGAACTGCGTGCCGCCGCGCGGGCGCTGCCCAACGTCACCTTGCGACCGCCGGCTGATAATGCGGACTCCATCTATGGCACCACCAAGGTTCTGCTGGCGCCCAGCCGTGGGTTGGAAACATGGGGGCGTGTCGCCAGTGAGGCCCAGATCAACGGCATTCCGGTGCTGGCGAGCGATCGCGGGGGCTTACCGGAAGCCGTAGGCGACGGCGGCATCTGCCTCGATTACGACGCGCCGCTCGAGACCTGGGTCGCGGAATTCCTGAAATTATGGCGTGACGATGCGTATTACGCACGTCTGTCGGAGCAGGCTCTGACGCACGCCAGGCGGCCGGAGTTTCAGCCCCAACGAATCATCGAGCATTTTATGGAGCTGGCAACGGCCCACATCGCCAGAGCCTGATGGCGGGATCGTCGGGCGGGTCAGCGTGTGCCGTGTCCGCCGAACCTGTTCCCCGCGCTGTCGAGGCGACCGCTGCGGCAGGGGGGTAGGGGGGCTATATGTCCTTCGTCCCGTCGATTGGCCCGCCGAAGCCGGGCGTGACATGGGGCACGATTTAGGCCGGAGCGAAGCGACGTTTACCCAGTCCATGGGTTGAGCAGGCGCAGGCCGCATAAGTCGAAGTCGGAAACATTTCTGGTCACGACCACCGCGCCGCGGGTGCGGGCGATGTCCGCGATCATCAGATCGATCGTCGCGACCGGCCTGCCGGCCCGTTTTCTCGCAGCGAAGATATCGGCGTATGCGCCGGCAGTGTCGGTATCGAAGGCAAGCACCCGCCTATCGAAATCTTCTCGGAACATCGCCCTGGCGGCTTCTTCGTAGTCCGACCGACGCCGACCCCCCGGGGCATGACGGCGAGCGCATGACGGCCAGGGCATGACGACGCCAGGCTGGACAGGATTTCCGCCTCGCAGACCGACGCGGTGAACAGGTCATCGGCAATCTGCCCGGACATCCATTTCTGCACCGCTGCCACGGGATCCCGGCTCATGATGGCCGATAGGACATTGGTGTCGAGCAGAAACATCAGGCAAAGCCGGGAGGATCGCGCGGGTTCGCGCGCGGGCAGATCCAGGTCGGCCCCACCCAACGGCGCAAAGCGATTTCGGACGCTCTCATAGAGATCCAGATCACGCCGCTGCTCCGTTGCGTTGAGCGTTACCTGGAGGATGTGGCGAACCTCGGCTTCCTTGGAATTTCCGTGTCTGGCGGCACGCACCCGCAGTTGTTCCTTCAAGGCCGGGTCAATCTTGCGGATTGTGATGCTGTTCATGGCAGGAGCTTTCCGGTGCTGACAACGCCGCCGTATTCAATGGTCGCATTGATGGCAAAGGCGGCGTCGCGGATCGTGGGCCCGTGCGGTGGAGGGGTACCGGCACGAGAGACCGCGATGGCAGGTGGTCAGCGTTCGCCAGCGCTCGAATTGTGAGCCCCGTTTGGCGGAGGGTGAACCTGTGCCATCCTTCGACCGTGGCAACCAGCCGGGGAGCGAGAACAATGGCCGAACAGATCGACTATGCGGCGTTTGAGCGGGTGGACATCCGGGTCGGCACGGTCATCGACGCCCAGCCGTTCCCCGAGGCGCGGAAACCGGCGATCCAACTGACGATCGATTTCGGGGCGGAAATCGGCGTGAAACGGTCCTCGGCGCAACTGACGGTGCATTACAAGCCCGACCAGTTGATCGGGCGACAGGTCTGCGCGGTGGTGAATTTCCCGCCGCGCCAGATCGGGCCGTTCCGGAGCGAGGTGCTGACCTTGGGGATGCCGGATGAGAACGGGGCGGTGGTGCTGGTGAAGCCGGATTTGAAGGTACCGGATGGGGGGAAGCTGTTTTAGGATCAATGAAGGGCCAGGGCTGGAGGCGATGGCGTGACCTGTTGGATCGTCCAATTTTCGATTTCGCCCGATCGCCACAACGCTGCGACATCTCGGCCCCGTGCCGGATCGCATAGTGGCCGTGAAGGATTGTGGTGCCCCTCGGGGCCAGTGGGTCGGGTAGAGCGGTTGGGACCTGTAAGGTAGATCTTACATCATGCATTCCGACAGTCTGCGGCAACCCGTTAAGATTATGAAACCGTGAGGTTTATTTATTTGGCACGAGGTTTGCTATATCGGTTACAGGACGTTGGCTGTGACCGGTTGACGGTTGGCAAGGCAGGAGAAGATGAACATGAACCTCGCACGGCTCGCATGCCTCGGTGGTGTCGCGGTTGGAGCGCTGGTCGCTTGGTCACCCCAAGCGAATGCGGCTCTGGTCTGCGGCTTTAGTAGCTGCACCGAGACGGTATCATCCACGACGCAATCTGCGGGTACTGGCGGGTTTCTGGGTTTCACGCTATATGACCCAGCCACGCACGGTGGTGGCGCCTCCCTGTCGAGCGTCGTTTACGCTTTGTCAGGTAACGTGTTTGGAACGGCAGAGGCGGAAAATCGTGTTGCTGCTCCGGCCGTTTTGACACTGAGCCTGGCGGCTACGATCGCCGCTCTTAAGCCTCTATCGATTACCGCAGTTTCCGTTGTGATCCCGACCTCCACCAATGTATTCTCCGCGTCAGCCTTCGACGGGGTTATTGACTTCGGTGGTACGTCGGGGATCTCCTTGACTGCGCTATCGGCGAGCGCAGGGCCGGTTGTCAATGTTCTGTTTGCTCCTGGGGATCTCAGCTTGTTTACAGGCATTGGAACGGTCCTGGTACCATACACAAGCTCGGCCACTTCAAGTGCCACAGGTTCCGGCACCGTAACTTCGTCTTTTGTCACCGATTACAATATGTCCCTGACGATCACCTATAATTTTGAACCTAATAACGCCCCCGAGCCAGCGTCCCTCGCGCTACTCGGTCTTGGTTTGGCTGGGTTGGTCGGGATGCGCCGCCGCAAGGCCTGAGAGCGTCCGCCTGCCAGAGATGCGCATGACATCGAGTGGTGGGGAGTTTGCAGGCGTTGGCGGATGAGTAGTAGCGGCGCGGGAGTGCGCCGCTACTACACCGTCACCTGGGATCAGCTGCACCGCGACGCCCGCGCCCTGGCTTGGCGCCTCCTTGAGTCGGAACCTTTTACAGGTATCGTCGCCATCACCCGCGGCGGCCTGATCCCCGCCGCCATCGTCGCTCGCGAACTCGATATCCGTCTGATCGAGTGCGTCTCCGTCGTCACCTACGACGAGCAGACCCGTGGCACGCCCACTATCACCAAGCCCCCCACCGCCGCGGGGGATGGCGCCGGCTTCCTGCTGATCGACGATCTGGTCGATACCGGCACGACGGCGCGCGTTGTGCGTGCCATGCTGCCCAAGGCGCATTTCGCCTGCGTCTATGCCAAGCCGGAGGGTCGCAAGCTGGTCGATACCTTCGTGACCGAGGTCTCGCAGGATACCTGGATCCTGCTCCCCTGGGACACCGAACCGCAATTCATCCCCCCCTTGGCAAAGCGCGGTCCTGTGTAGCGATCCGCCGCGGAAATCGTCGGCGGCCGGTGCTACCCACGCGCCCGGACCGCAAACATCGAGACTGGCCCGCTTGGCGCAGGCACGAATCTGTCATGCGTCAATTGCTGGATCGAGCGCAGAAAAATCATGAATATCAGCGTGATAGCGTGCGGACGCCGACCGGGCGATGGCTAGAAAATTACTATGGGTCCAAATTTTATAGCTACGCCGCATAGAGGGCGATGATTCAGACGCACCTCGCCGTCCGATGTAAAATATCCCGACTCCCCTGCCGACTGCCATTCGCGCCGCTCGTTGATCCGGGCCTATTCGCCGTCAGATGGACGACCCACCCATATCCCATGGGAGGGCGCCAATAGGCGGAGGCTGCCGGTGCGATCCCTTTGTGATCGTCATGCGCCCCGTTGCGATGGCCGCTTTCGACGCGACCATCGCGCGGGCGGCATTCGTCCCGCCCCGCCCCGCCATCCGCACTCTCCCCTCGATTCCGGCCCCATTTTGCTCGGCTTGATCGCCCGAGGGATCTGAGCCGCTCACCACACCGCCACGAATATGGTTCCGTCCCCAGGGTGCCCGCGTCCGCCGGTGGCGGAAGGAGATGACCTGGAGCCCGATTTGGTGGACTATCCGCGCCTGGACATGCACCGTGTTCGCGGACTGATGCAAACCGGCATCATCGTCGTACCCAAGCGGGCACCGGCAACAAAGATCGTGGAGCTGATGGCCAAGCATCATACCAAGCGCATACCGATCCTGGGCGACGGCACGCTCGCCGGGATCGTCGGCCGAGCGGACGGGATCCAAGCGAGGGCGGGGGCGCCGCTGGACGGGTTCGGCGCGGGGAGAGCCTAAGATGGTGGACCCATCACCGACCCCGGCCCCGTCCCCCATGGCCCCGCAACCGTTAACCCCCGACCGCCTCTACCGCGTCGCCGACCTGACGGTGCTGAGCTTTGAGACCACGGCGGAACTCAGCTCGCTGCCGGGCCTGATCGAGCAGCCGCGTGCGCGCGACGCCATCGGGCTGGGCACCTGCCTCGACCGGCCGGGCTTCAACATATTCGCGACCGGCAGCGGGTTGGGGCGAATCCCCCAAGCCATCCGCGCTCTGTTGCAGGACGCCGCGTTTGGCCGCCCGGCGCCGCCGGATTGGATATATGTCAATAATTTCGACACCCCGCACAAGCCCACCGCGATCTCCCTGCCTGCCGGCCGCGGCCCGGCCCTGGACAAGGCGATCCACGAACTGATCGAGGAACTGAAAGTCTCCTTGCCGGCGCTTTTCGAGAGCGAGGATTACCAGAAGCGGCGCGGTGCCATCGAGCAGGCGATCCAGGGGAAAAGCCAGACCGCCTTTGCCGCCTTGAACGAAAAAGCCACCAAGGCCGGCATCGCCATCCTGCGCACCCCGATGGGTTTCGCGATGGCACCGGCGCGCAACGGCAAGGTCGTGCCGCCCGAGGAATTCAACGCCTGGCCGGAAGCTGACCAGCAAGCCACCCGCGACGCGATCGAAAGTCTGGAAAAGGAACTGGAAGAAACGCTCCGCGCCGTGCCGCGGCTGGAGAAGGAACATCGCGACGCCGTCCGCGCGCTGGAGCGTGAAACCGCCGCCTTTGCCGTGGCCCAGCCGTTCCAGGTGGTGCGCGACGCCTTCGCCGATCTGCCCCGCGTCTTGGCGCATCTCGACGCGATCCACGCTGATCTGCTGGCGAATGTGCAACTATTCATCGCGCAGGAGACCCAAGGCGAGAACCCGATGCTGGCCGCGATGCGCCTGGGTGGCACCCTGGAGCGCTACGACATCAACGTTCTGGTCACCCAGGGCGACCGCACCATGGGCGCTCCGGTGATCGAGGAGTTGCATCCGACCTTGGCCAATCTGGTCGGGCGGGTCGAATACCTGCAAATGCAGGGTGCCCTGGTGACCAATTTCCGCCTGATCAAGGCCGGCGCGCTGCACCGGGCCAATGGCGGCACAATCCTACTCGACGCCCGCGCCCTGCTGACGGAACCGTTCAGTTGGCAGGCGCTGAAGCGGGCGCTGCTGAGCCAGGAGATCACCATCGAGGATGCCGGCCGCTTCCTGGGCATGGCGACCACCGTATCGCTGGAGCCGGACCCGATCCCGTTGGACATCAAGGTGGTGCTCTACGGCGACCGGACCCTCTATTACCTGATGGCGCAGTTCGATCCCGACATCGGCCGCTACTTCAAGGTCCTCGCCGACTTCGACGACGAAATCGACCGCTCCGCCGATTCCGAATCGATGCTGGCCCGCCTGATCGCCGGAATCGTCGCGGAGGAGAAATTGCGTCCGCTCGACCGCGATGCCGTCGCCCGGGTCATCGAACAGGCGGCGCGCGAGGCAGAGGATTCCGGCAAGCTGACCCTGCTGGGCGAACCCGTGCGCGACCTGATCACCGAGGCCGACCATTGTGCTGGCATCGCCGGACGCGCCGTGACGACCCGGGCCGATATCGAGCGCGCCATCGCCGATCGCATCCGCCGGCATGCGCGGGTGCGGGAGCGTGGACAGGAGATGATCCTGCACGATATCGCTTTGGTCGACACCGCCGGCACGCGCGTCGGCCAGATCAACGGCCTGAGCGTCATGTCCCTCGGTGGCTTCGCCTTCGGCCGCCCATCCCGCATCACCTGCCGCGTCCGCCCGGGCGCCGGCAGGATCGTCGATATCGAGCGGGAGGTGGAACTCGGCGGCCCACTGCACTCGAAAGGCGTGTTGATCCTGTCGGGCTTCCTGGCCGGCCGCTATGCGCAGAACGCGCCGATGTCGGTGGCCGCCAGCCTGGTGTTCGAGCAATCCTATGGCGGGGTAGACGGCGACAGCGCGTCCTCGGCCGAGCTTTATGCGTTGTTGTCGGCGTTGTCGGAGCTGCCGTTACGGCAGGATCTGGCGGTGACGGGATCGGTCAACCAGCACGGGGTGGTACAGGCGATCGGCGGGGCCAACGACAAGATCGAGGGGTTTTTCGACATCTGTGCCGCGCGTGGCTTGAGCGGCACCCAGGGCGTCATGATCCCGCGTGCCAATGTCCGCCACCTGATGCTGCGGGCCGATGTCGTGCAAGCCTGCGCGGAGGGAAAGTTCCACATCTATCCCATCAGCTCGATCGACGAGGGCATCGCGCTGCTGACCGGCCATCCCGCCGGAGAGCGTGGCGCAGATGGTGCCTATCCCGAAGCCTCGGTCAACCGTCTGGTGGAGGACCGCCTGGCCCGCTTCGCCAAACTACGCAAGGAAGCAGACAGCAAGGACACTGACAGCAGGACGGATCTGACATGAACCAAGTATATCGGCGGCTGATCCTGGAACTCGGGCAGGCGTCCTCGGACGAAGCCATGATCCGTCTGGCAGCCGAATTCGCCCGTGGCATGGGTCTGGACCTGCACGGGCTGTTCATCGAGGACGAGGCCCTGCTGCATGTCGCCGCCATGCCCTTCGCACGGGAAATCCGTCTGCCGTCCCACCAATGGCAGGCGATGGATGCCGGGCGGATGGAGGCGGAGTTGCATCTGGCCGCCGAAGCCGCGCATCGCCGCTTGCGCCACGTGGTCGCCGGGCTCGGCATCCACGCCGCGTTCGAGGTGCGACGCGGCGAGCCGTATCTGTGCATCGCCGGGGTCTGCACCGCGGCGGACATCGTCGTGATGCCAGCGATCGACGCGGCCGAACCCGGAGCGGCGGACTTGCTGCGGGCCGCTGAGGATTCCGCCGCTTCGGTCCTTCTCGTGCCCCGCCATCCTGCTCCGCGCGGCGGCTCGGTCGCGGTGGTTGCCGGTCCGGCGGGCGATCCGGCAGTACCGCTGGCGGCGCGGATTGCGCTGGCGACCCATGACCGGTTGCTGGTGGTCCAAATGCCGGACGGTGGCGCGACACTGAGCGAGCAGAACCAACAGGCCGACGAACTGGGCATCTCGGCGGATCGGCTGACGGTTCGCAACGCCGGCGGATCGCAGACGGAGGACGTGTTGCGCGCACTCGGTGATGCGCGGGAGCGGCTGATCGTCCTGACCCGCGCCGCGATGGTGCATCTGGGCATTGACGATGCGTCCCAGATCGCCCGGGCGCGCAATGTGCCGGTGCTGGTGTTGTAGGGAGAGTTTGACGACGGAGCTACTGACCGGTAGCTTCTGGTTCCAAGATAAACCCCCAGGAAGGAATACGCCCATGAAGGTCGGGATTGCCCTGAACATGCTCAGCCAGGCGGACCGCCCGGATGTCGCGGTTTTGAATGAACACATGCAGCTTGGCGATCTGGCGGAGCCGCTGGGCTTCGACTCGCTGTTTGCGCTGGAGCACCATTTCACCGGCTATGCGATGTCGCCGGCGCCGCTGCAATTGCTGGCCTATTACGCCGGCCGCACCAAGCGCATCCAGTTGGGCACGTCGGTGATTGTCATTCCCTGGCACGATCCGATCCGCATTGCCGAACAGATCGCGCTGTTGGACGTGATGTGCGGCGGGCGCTGCCTGTTCGGCTTTGGCCGCGGCGCTGCCCGCACCGAATACGAAGGCTTCCGCATTCCGATGGACGAGGCTCGGCCTCGTTTCAAGGAAGGACTGGAAGTGGTCCAGCGTGCCCTGACGCAACCGAGCTTCGAGTATGAGGGACAGTTCTTCAAGATCCCGCGCACATCGATCCGCCCGGCACCGATTTCGCATCCGGAGCGGCGCTTCTACGGGTCCGCGAACAGCCCGGAATCGGCGAAGTTGATCGCCGCCTCGGGGCTCGGGCTGCTGATCGTCATGCATAACGAATGGTCGAAAGCCGCGCATGAGGTCTATGATTTCCATGCCTATGCGCGGGAGGCCGGCCATGCGCCGCGTCCGCCGGTCATCCTGACCAATGTGTCCTGCGCTGTCAGCCGGGATGAGGCCCAGGACCGCGCGGTCACATGGCTGGGCAAGAAATGGGATTCGGTGGATAACCATTACCGGTTCTCGGACGGTGGGTTGTCATCGGTGAAGGGGTACGAGGCGTATAACCGGATCGGTCGCACGTATGCCAAGATGAACGACATGTCGTATCGCAACCGCATGACGGACACCTATGTGAAGATCCAGGTGGTCGGCACGCCGGATGACTGCATCGAGCAGATTGCCGAACTGCGTAAGCTGACGGGCCTGGATCATCTGGTCTGCGAGTTCGGCTATGGCGGCCTGCCGCATCATGAGGCCGAGGTGAACATGCGCCTGTTCGCCGACAAGGTCCGCCCGGTGCTGCAATCCGATCCGCTGTTCACGGCGGAACCGGAGATCATCACCTCACTGCCGGCGTTGGAAGAGCAGCAGGGCGTGTTCGTGCCGGCCTGAGGTTGCGTGGCGTCGGCAGTCTGGATGGCGGTGTGAAGGAGGGGCGGTCGGCGAGTCATTAACGGTTGTCATGATGGCACGTCAACACGCCTCCTCCATCGTGCGAAAGCGCCCCCTCCAGGGTGATCGTACTTCACGTCCGAGGGCGTGGAGTCTCACCTCTCCCCCCGGGAGAGGTCGTCGCGAAGCGGCGGGTGAGGGTGGTGCCACCAGCACAAGCGATTGGATGCGCGGCACCGGCTTGATCCGCACCGCTTCACGGCATGACCACCCCCCGAACGAGAGGTAAGAATCAGCACCTCCCGGCGCCAGGCGCAACCACCCTGGCGTACCGTCCGTCGTGCCAACGCGGCCGGCTCCGTCGTGCCAATGCGTCCTCTCCGTCATGCCAACCCGCCCCTTCGTCATGCTCGGGCTTGACCCGAGCATCGCCGCAAGCACAAGTATTTGAAATAAAGTGCATAATCGAACCCAACATGCGCAGTGGAGGTCGGCTCAAGCCCGACCATGGCGAAGGACAGGCCGGTGGCCCATAGTGGGAAGCACCCGATGGGTCGCGGTGTCGTAGTGAGAATGGCTCATGCGCCATCGCCTGACGGACGGAGGATGACACGGTGGACGATGTCCGGCTTTCTCTGAAAGAAGCGCACGCGCTGGCCTGCCGATCTGTCGAGGCGATCGGTCTGACAACGGACGAAGCCCGCCTGGTCGCCGATCATCTGTTGGAAAATGCGCTGGGTGGCTACACGTTTGCCGGACTGCCGCGCATCCTGGCGCTGGCGGACGGGCATGAGATCCATCAGCCTCGCCAACCCATCCGGATTGAGCGGGAGACCCCGGTTTCCGCCATGCTGGATGGCGGCAATCATTGCGGTTATGTGGCGGTGCCGCGCTGCGTGGACATCGCCATCGAAAAGGCGAGCAAGGTCGGCATGGCCGTGGTTGGCATGCACAACTCCTGGTTCAGCGGCCGCAACGCCTATTACCTGGACCGGATCGCACGCGCCGGGTTCATCGGCATCCATACAGTTGGAGGGACGCCGGCGGTGGTGCCTCCGGGTGCCACGAAGCGGTTCCTGGGCACCAATCCGATTGCGTTTGCCTTTCCCGCCGATCCCGATCCGTTCGTGTTCGATATGGGAACATCGGCCACGATGTGGGGCGAGGTGTTGCTGAAATCCTATCTGGGCGAGGATTTCCCGGACGGCGTCGGCGTGGACGCTCAAGGCCGGCCCACGAACTCCGCCGCTGAGATGGTGAAGGGCGGCGTGCTGCCGTTCGGCGGCTACAAAGGGTTTGGGTTGTCCCTGGCGATCCAGGCTTTGGGGTTGGCGGGGGGCGGGAAGTCGCCCAAGGATGGGGCGATCGACCGTGGGTTTCTGTTCATCGTGTTCGATCCGGGGTTGTTGGTGTCGCCGGACCAGTTCAAGGCGGAACTGGCGGAGATGATCGCGGCGATCAAGTCTTTGCCGAAACAAGAGGGCGTGGACGACATCCGCATCCCGTCGGAACGGGCGTATCGGGAACGGGTGCAACGCCTGGCGGACGGGTATATCGAGATCGGGCGGCCGGTCTATGAGCGGTTGTTGGCGTTGGCGGGACGGAACGGTTGAACGGCGGGTGGGTTGGCGGGGTCAAACGGGTGGGCGGATGTAGGGCTCCGTCACGATCAGGTGCAGGGCTTCGGTCAGGCGCCGGTCCTCGAACACGCAACGCCACTCGCCGGTATGGCGGTGCCACCAGACGCTGAAGCGGTCCGGTCCATCGTAGTCTATGCGGGCGTATGCGGACTCAAACCTCGGCGCGGTCGAGGACGGGTCGGGGCAGACGAATTTTGTTATGAAGCGGTATTTGTTGCTCAGCCATTTGCCGTTGATGGCGACAGGGTGGTTGAAGTCTCTCGGGCGAACTTCCGGCAGGTAGGTCGGGATGATCGTTTCGGTGATTAGCGCCTCGCAAGCCTGGGTGATGGCGGCTTTTTCCGCGGGGGATGGTTTTGGGGTGGGGCGGCGGGTGGAGAGCATCCAGACTTTGGGTCTGCGGGGCATGGGTTGGGCCTTATGGGGTGGTATCGCTGGAATTGGCAGATTGTGACTTTCGGCCTATCCAGAGGGCTTGGCGCCGTCGCCGGATTGGCCATTGGTTCTGACGATGAAGTCGATGTAACGCAGCATCCATTGACCCCTGGGCATGAGGCGGGCGATTTCCCGCAACGGGACCCCGGTCCGGATCACAAACGATCGGAACGGCGCCAGTCGATCGCGGACGGTGGTCAATCCCTGTATCCCGGAATGGGCCAAATCGTGGATGTCAGCACCGAGAGCGGCACAGGCATTCTTGAACATTGGCGTGTTCTTGAGGACTTCGTAGGCCGCGAGGGTTGCCGCCGGAGTGACGGTCGGAGCGGCCGCACCGCTGAAGGCGCCGACGCCGGCGATGGCCGCGGTAGCGGTGCCCGCACCCAGGATCACGATCGAAAGGTTCTTGATCGTTGCCATCCCGAAGACCGTACCGCGCTCGGGGTGCGGGCCTTCGCCGATGCTGCTCGCGGCCTGGGATGCGGTTGCGGCGACCTCGGGTTCTCGGATGTCCTTGGCGCGGTCCAGTTCGCCCGTGACGGCTTGGGCATTTCGCTTGAGATCGGCTTGTGTCTCCCGCGTCATGCGCAGGCGGTCTGCCTCCTCTTGCATCTCCCGTCCGTCGGCCGTCGCCATGATCAGCGCGGCGTGCCGGGTCCGTAGCGTCTCCAGGGCCGCATGGGCGTTGTCTTCCAACGCATCGCGCAGACGACTGGGTTGATCGCGGGCGACCGCGTCGGCGGTGGCTTCCACCGTAACGCCCAGGCCCCAGACCAGCCCCCATTCGATCGTTTCCGGTTCCCCTGCAATCGCTTTACGGTAGGCTTCAAGGTCTCGGGCCAGGTCGGCGAACGCGTTGGTACCGACCAAGGCGTTGGCCAGGTCCTCGGCCGCCTGTCGTACCGGCGGCAGCAACTGGCGGATACGCCTTATATTGTTGCCATCCGCGTCGAAATCCGTCGCGGGCGCCGCGCGGATGCGGCCATCGGGGCCGAGTTCCGCATGTGGGCCGGGGCCGGGGCCGGGAATCGGCTCCGGCGGGGGCAGCCGAGCGGTTCGGATGGCGCTGGCTCGGCTTAGAAGGTCGGCGTTGACCTCGGCCGGGGGGCGGTCCCAGAAATCGTCCGGCAGGACCTGAATGATGTCTTCCAGTGCCGGATCAGGGGATGATCCGGGGGCGAGGATGCGGTCCTCGTACCAGGTGGTCCAGACCTGCCAGGACGGGTCCTGGCGTAGCAGGTCGGCCTCGAGGCCGTCCCATGCGGACGTTGCCCAGCCCGGTTGGCCCGACGGCCACAAGGGTCGTTGCGCAAGGCGATCCGCGGCAAGTGTGTGATCCAGTTCATTGACGAATGACATATCGTCGTCGAATGCTTGGCGAACGGCGTCGGCGGCGCGGGCGTCGGCGGCGCGGGCGGCGGCGGCGGCGGCGGCGACGGCGTCGGCGGCGACGGCGACGGCGGCGACGGCGTCGGCGGCGACGGCGCGGGCGGCGGCGGCGGCGGCGACGGCGCGGGCGGCGTCGGCGGCGAGGGCGACGGCGGCGGCGGCGCGGGCGGCGTCGGCGGCGGCGCGGGCGGCGGCGCGCGGCGCCGGACGCCCGGTGCCGGCTACCCATCCGACTGCGTTGGCTCGAAATACCGAGATTGCAACAGTCGACAGCCGCCGGTCCGATCCGCTGCGTGTCGTCCTGTCCGACCTGGTCACGCCCCCAATCAGCGGCAAAACCCGCAGGGCTGCCCGCGCCGCGAGCAGCACCACGACAGGCCGAGGCAGTTCCCTCAGTCGGTCAGCCACATCCTGCCTCGGCCATGTGCCGGACATGTCCCGACGCTTCTCCCGCGTGCCAATGTCCGAAACGATACCGCTATGATGGTCCGAACGCAAAGCCGTCGTCCCGCCCATCTGTTCGGCCGCCGGACAGATGGGCGGGCGGTCTCCGTGGCCCTCCGTGGTCCTCCGCACCCTCCGTGTTAGCCAGCGGTGTTACCGCCCGCATCGTCGGTCGGTGCGATTCCGGACCGGTCCGTGCGCGCTGAAAGGTCCGCATGGCTAACACGGAGGGCGCGGAGGACCACGGAGGGCCACGGAGTCCAGTCCGCTGCAATAACAAAACCCCACACCACACCGAAATGACCAATCGAAACCGCGCCAGCCTCGCTCCTGGCCGCCAGCCGAAGCCGAACCCGAACCAAGTCGCTCGGCGCAGGGCCGGATCGGGGGGCCATCAATAGCGCCCGTGTCCCCCCGTCGTGTTGCGGCACATCACCCTCGCGTCCACGGCCAACGGCAAGCGTCCCGACTTCACACACCCAGCCGAACACCGCGCCCCAAACCCGATTGGGGCATTGCGTCCGCCGCAAAAGCACCAAGAGCAACCACCTGCCCGGCCCATCTCGCCGAGCGCTCACCATCGCTCGACACGATCCGCGACCCAGGGCCATGCCAGCAATGCCCAATTTTCGGGCAGGGCAGCGCAAAAGGTTAACCGCGCATATCCGGAACAATACCTCCCGTTTTCCGCGCCTGACCGGAATGAGACCCTCGGGTTTCCGCGCGAATTTGAATCAGATTACCGGAATGTCATACTTAAAGTAAAATCTGAAGAAACCCGAATGTCGCAACCAGATCGGTGGTTTACGATCCGACCCTATGGTCTCGTCTGAAGTTGGGCTCCGACGCGGGTCACTCCAGAGACGGCCCATTTCGAGTCAGAACGGCGCCTGTTAACCCATGCCTGGAATTCCGGCATATCCTGTCAAAATCAACGACTTTCCGTAACGCTTCGAATCAGCCGGCACGGACCACACAGATTTTCCTTGCCAGCGACGGGTCTCCGGCCGTAGAACAAAACACAAACGTTGGACCACGCCCAATGCCGCGACCGCACGCAGTCAGACCGCCTGAAGCTCACCCGAACCGTCCCTCGGCGCGGACCGAACGGATGCGCCATCGGCCCGGCCGCCAAGGCCGGAACCGGCAGTGACATCATGACAGCCAGCCCGGACGGCAGCGGCACCGCCCCGACCGAGCGCACCCAAGTGTTCAGACGTTGAACCGGAACAGCAGCACGTCGCCGTCCCGGACAAGATATTCCTTGCCCTCGACTCGCATCTTTCCGGCTTCTTTCGCTCCGGCCTCGCCCTTGCAGGCCACGTAGTCGTCGTAAGCGATGGTCTCGCAAGCAATGAACCCGCGTTCAAAATCCTTGTGGATCACCGCCGCGGCCTGCGGCGCCTTGGTGCCGCGGGTGATCGTCCAGGCGTGGGTCTCTTTCGGGCCGCAGGTGAAATATGTCAGCAGGCCGAGCAGGTCGTATCCGGCACGGATGACGCGGTCGAGGCCGCTGTCGTGCAGGCCCAGCCCTTCCAGGAATTCGCCGCGTTCTTCGGGGGGCAGTTGCGACACCTCGGCCTCAATGGCGGCGGACACGATGACCGTCCGCGCCCCCTCCCGCGCCGCTTTTTCCTGCACCGCGGCGGAAAACGCGTTGCCTTCGGCAGCCGATGCTTCGTCCACGTTGCAGACATACAGCACGGGCTTGGAGGTCAGTAGTTGCAGGCGGCGCACCGCCTCCTCCTGCCCCGGCGGAATGGCGGTGCGGGCCGAGCGGCCCTCCTGCAAGGCCGCGACCAGGGGTTCCATGATGGCGACCAGACCGGCGCTTTCCTTGTCGCCGCCGCGGGCGCGTTTCTGCGCCGCGATCAGGCGCTTTTCCAGGCTTTCCAGGTCGGACAGCATCAACTCGGTCTCGACCACATCGGCATCGCGCAACGGATCGATGGAGCCCTCGACATGCGTCACGTCGCTGTCCTCGAAGCAGCGCAGGACATGGATGATGGCGTCGACCTCGCGGATATTGGCCAGGAACTGGTTGCCCAGGCCCTCACCCTTGGAGGCGCCGCGCACCAGGCCGGCGATATCGACGAATTCCAGTGATGTCGGCACGATCTTGATGGATTTGCCAATCGCGCCGAGCACGTCCAGCCGAGGGTCGGGGACGCCGACGCGCCCGACATTGGGCTCGATGGTGCAGAATGGATAGTTGGCCGCCTGTGCCGCCGCGGTGGCGGTCAGCGCGTTGAACAGGGTCGATTTGCCGACATTGGGCAGACCGACGATGCCGCAGTTGAAGCCCATGAGCCTGTCCTTCTCTCAGTCCGTCTATGCCGGTGGTGCGCCGTCCGACCCGGCGGCCTTCCACCATTCGCCACAAGTCCGTGGTTCGTCCGAACCAGCGCCCAGGCCCGCCGCGCCCGGATGGGCTTACCCGACATCCTGGGTCAGCAGCGCGACCTTGGTCATGAAATCCGCCGGTTTGCCGCCGGCCAGCAGGGGGGCGGCGTCGGCCACCGCATCAAGCAACGCCACCAGCCAGTCCCGGTCGTCCTTGGCGAAATCGCCCAGGACATAGCTCAGCACACGATCCTTGGAGCCGGGATGGCCGATCCCCAGCCGCACCCGCCAGTAATCCGAGCCACCCAGCATGCGGTCCATGCTGCGCAGGCCGTTATGGCCGGCGGCGCCACCGCCCTGCTTGACCCGCATCTTGCCGGGCACCAGGTCCAACTCGTCATGGAACGCGGTGATCGCCTCCAACGGCAGCTTGTAGAACGCGGCGGCGGCCTGCACGGACTCGCCGGACGCATTCATGTAGGTCAGCGGTTTGAGCGCCAGGATCTTCTGGCCACCGATCGTGCCCTCGGCCACCAGCCCCTTGAAACGTTGCCGCCACGGGGAGAACCCGTGGCGGTTCGCGATGACGTCCAGCGCCATGAAGCCGATATTGTGGCGGTTCCGGGCCATCCCCGGCTCCGGATTGCCGAGGCCGACCCAGAGCAGCATTCAAAGACTCCGGCTCAGGATCAGCCCTTTTTGGCGCCGCCCTTGGCCGGGGCCTTGCCCGGGGCGCGGGTGCCGCCCTTGGCGGGTGCCGCGGCGCCGCCGGCTTCGGCGGGAGCGACCTCGATCTTGGTCGGCGGGACGACGGTGGCCACGACGAAATCGCGGGCGATGACCGGGCGGGCGCCTTCGGTGCCCTTCAGGTCATGCCAGCGGACGTTGTCGTTGAAGTCCAGCGGGCCGAGATCGGCGGTGAACTGCTCGGGGATCTTGTCGGCGTCGCACCAGACCTCGACGGCATGGCGGACGACGTTCAGGACCGCACCGCGCTTGATGCCGGGGCTGATGCCGTCATTCTCGAAATGCACGGGGACCGCGACCTTGATCTCTTCTCCGGCCACAAGCCGCTGGAAATCCACATGTTCCGGCGCGTCGGAGACCGGATGGTACTGCACGCCGCGGATCAGGGCGCGGATCGGATCGGCGCCGGTGTTGATCTCATACAGGCGGGACTGCCAGCCGGGGCGATGCAGTTCGCGGAGCACCACCCGTGGGTCCAGAGCGATCAGGTTGGGTTCCTGATTGCCGCCGTAAATCACCGCGGGAACCTTCCCCGCACGCCGAGTCGCTCGCGCCGCCCCCTTACCGGCTCGCAAGCGTGCCTCGGCCGATATCTCAACGATGTTGGCCATGACTTTGCTCCTGAATGCCAAAACGCCGGCCTCCAGGGGTGCCGGCGTGGCGGGGCGTGTAGCGCAGTGCGGCCCCCGGGGCAAGGAAGTTCCGGGTTTCCTCAGGGCAATCGGGTGAAGGAAGAAAAGCCTCAGGGCTCCGCCCCGAACCCCGCGAGGGGCGTTGCCCCCTCGACCCCCACCAAGGCTGGGCCTTGGATGCCATTCATTTGGTCAGGGAAGCAAGGGGGCCGACACGGACGTTGAAACGCCATGGTTGGCCCCCTTGCTTCCCTGACCCAACCGATCGCGGTCCAGGGGCCGTGCCCCTGGTGGGTTCGAAGGGCGAAGCCCTCGCGGGGTTTGGGGCAGCGCCCCGAGGCTTTCTTCCTTCACCCGATTGCCCTGGCGCGCGCCTACTCGCGCATGGCTCGGGCTTTCTTCGCGGCTGGGCGATCCCAGCAGCGGGCCAGCCATTCCCCGACCCTCGGCCATTGTCCCAGATCCATGGACAGACCGCGCAACAGGGCCCCGGCGACATTCAGATCGGCCACCGAGAACGCGGGACCGGCCAGCCAGGCCCCCTTGGCGAGCGCGGTGTTCAGGACCGTCATGGCGGGAGCGATCTCGGCCCAGGTGGCGTCGGCGATCGCCTTGCTGCGTTCGGCCTCCGGCAGGGCGGTGGTGTGGTTGGCATAGGTGGTCACCTGGCGGTCCAGCCGGTCGGTCTCCCACAGGCTCCATTGCCACATCAGGGCTTCATTCCTGGGGTCCGACGGATAGAGCGGGCTGGCGTGCTTCTTCGCCAGATACATGTTGATCGCCATGGATTCCGACAGGACGAACCCATCGTCGTCGATCACCGGCACGCGTCCATTGCCATTCAGCGCCAGGAACTCCGGCGTCCTGGTGCCAGGCGAGCGCGGCAGCAGGTCGTGATGCTGGTATGTCAGACCCAACTCGCCCGCCATCCACAAGACCCGTACCGTCCGCGACCGAGCGGACCCATAAATCTGCAACATGCCGTATCCTCCCGACCAATGCGGTGAGTTTGCCCCTGTGACCCCGGCTTCGTCCAGCCTCCCGCGCTGGCCTCTCGCGCTCGTCTCCCGCGCCAGCCTCCCGCAATCGACTTCGGTGGGCTAGCATCTCCGCAACAAACACCGGAGGACATGACATGCGGATCCTGTTGGCACTCTGCGTTGGTATCCTGCTGAGCGGCCGAACCATGGCCCAGGACCATCCGTTCGGGCCGCCGGACCTGATCGACAAGGCCCGGGCCGAGGGGAAACTGATCCTCTACACGGTCAATTTCACCGAGACCGAGCAGCTCTGGATCACCGGCTTCAACAGGCGGTTTCCCTTCATCAAGGTGGACCTGCTGCGCGCGCCGGGCGGGCAGTTGATCACTCGCATCCGGACCGAGGCGGCGTCGGGCAAGCTGCTGGCCGATGTCATCGACTACTCCGACCGCGGGCATCTGCTGACCATGCTGGACATGTATCAGGACTATCGCCCGCCCAACGCCGCCGACTTCGATCCAGCCGCGGTCACGGACCAGAACAAGCTTTGGCCGCGCACTACCACCGGATGGTGCATTGCGCACAATACCGCGCTGGTGGACGATCCTCCGCGGTCCTGGCGCGACCTGACCAATCCGAAATGGAAGGGCAAGCAGATCGCGCAGGTGATCGCCGGCGGTGGCGGGCCAACCTGGAACCGTGCCTTGTTCGAGCGTCAGGTGCTGGGCGAGGATTACTGGGCCGCGGTCGCCGCCAACGACACCCTGCTGTTCCCGAGCGGCGCGCCGGCAACCGATTCCATCATTCGCGGGGAAACCAAGGTCGGCGCCCAGCAGACCAACATCGTGATCCCGCGCCAGAAGGAGGGCGCGCCGGTCGCCTGCATCATTCCGCCAGAGGGCGTGCCGCTGACGTCCTACGGCGCCGGCATCCCGAAAACCGCCACCAACGTCAATGCCGCGCGCCTGTTCCTGAACTGGACCCTGTCGCGGGAGGGACAGGAGGTGTTCGTGCGGGAAGCCGCCGGGTTCTCGGCCCTGATCAACGGCCCGGTGCCGGACGCGCTGGACATCAAGGCAATGAAGCCTTGGTTCCCGAAGATGGAGGACTATATCAATCTGCAGGCCGCCTGGGTGGATCAGTGGAACAAGGCCAACAACTATCGGCAGTGACCAGGGCAGGATCTCAGTGTCCAGACAGGGACGCGACACCACACATCGGAAGAAGGAACGCGTTATGGCCCAGTCGGACAAGAGCGAAGACCTCGCTGCCACGGTTGCGCGTCTGCAAGCCCAGGTGGACGCGTTGATGGGGGATCGCGTCGCCCCGGACTTGTCTGGTCTTGCGGGCCGAGCGGAAGCGGCCGTCATGGAAGCGAGTGGCGCGTTGCGGGATGAGGCGGAGGCGATCTGCGGGCATGTTCGCAAGCATCCGGTCCTTGCCCTCGCTGTCGCGGCCGGCATTGGTTGGATCATCGGCCGAGTGATGCGCTAGCCAATGACGTCGGTGGACCTGGTCCGGATCGCGGCGGAGGCCGAGGCCGTCCGCTTGCGTGGCCGGGCCAGACGGGCTGTCGGTCAGATCATTGTTCTGCTGCTCGCGCTGACGTTTCTGTTTATGGCCGTCGGGTTCGTCCATGCCGGAGTATGGTTCTGGCTGCGGGAGTCGCTGGGCTGGACCGGGCCCGCGACCGCGGCCACGATAGCGGTGGGCGACCTGGCTGTCGCGGGGCTGTTGGCGGGCTTGGCATCCCGGTCGTCGCCCAGCCAGGTGGAACGCGATGCGCGCCTCATCCGGGACCGCGCATGGCTTGGCATCCGTGAGTCCGTGATGCTTACGACGTTGATACGCCCCGCGTTCCGTCTGCTTATCGGGTTGCTTCGACGCTGGCGGGATTGAGCGGCCACGCCCTGGCGGTCCATGTCGCGGTGAAACAAGGTTCGTCGTCGCAAGCGTCAGGCCGCCATGCGCGCCTTGCGGACAGCGGCCAGGCGCAAGGCGTAGTCGATGGCCTCGATCAGGCTGTCCTCGTTCGCGATGCCCTGGCCCGCGATGTCGAACGCGGTGCCGTGATCGACCGAGGTGCGGATGATCGGCAGGCCCAGGGTGATGTTGACGCCGGACAGCGCCTGCCACTTGCCGGTCACGGGATCGATGTTGAAGCCCAGCAGCTTGACCGGGATGTGGCCCTGGTCGTGGTACATGGCGACCACCGCGTCGTATTGCCGCGCGCGCAGCTTGACGAACACCGTATCCCCCGGCACCGGCCCGCTGATATCCATCCCGTCCGTGCGGCACTGCGCGATCACCGGGGTGCTGATCTGGATATCCTGCTGGCCGAACAACCCGCCCTCGCCCGCATGCGGGTTCAGCGCGGCGACGGCGATGCGCGGACGCTCGATGCCAAGGTCCAGCATGGCCTGGTGCGTGATGTCGATCGTGCGCCGCAGCCGCTCCGGCGTCAGCAGCCTGGGAACATCCTCCAGCGCCACATGCGTCGTGACATGCGTCACCCGCATGTCGCCGTGCGCTAGCAGCATGATGGAGCTTTTCGTGCCGGTCAGCGCCGCCAGCATGTCGGTATGGCCGGCATATTTGTAGCCGGCGAGGTTCAGGGCTTCCTTGTTCAGCGGCGCCGTCACGATCGCATCGATCTGTCCCTGTTGCGCCAGGGCGACGGCACGCTCGACGGCGAGGTAGGAGAACCGGCCCGCCTCCGAGGCCATTTCACCAATCGCGATCGGGGCTTTCTCCTCCCCGGCTGACAGCATGGCCAAAGGGGGTATTGCCAAGGGAGGCGTTATCAGTGGCGCGTTGCTGTCGTCCGCATCGGGAAAGTCCAGGGTTTCCCCCAGTTGGGCGCGAGCCGCCTGCAGCGCGGACCGGTGGCCGATGACCAGGAGTTGCATCTCCCCGGCATCGATCCGTGGTTTCAGGCGGCGGCAGGCCTTGACGATGATTTCCGGCCCCACCCCGGCCGGGTCGCCCATGGTGATGGCCAGCCGCGGTGGGCCGATCCGGAGCGCATCGTTCACAGCACGTCTGCCACGGCGTCGCGATAACGTTGCTGTACGGCGAGGTGATCGGCGACCGACTTGCCGGCGATCCGCCGGTGGTGACGGCGGTTGAACGTGTTGGTCAGGGTCAGGTGGGTGGCCCCCGCCTGTTTCCAGAACTTTGCTTCCTCCCGCCAGTCAGTCTCGGTGCCCGCGCCGCCCGAGGTCCAGACTTCGATCCCCACCGCATTCGGATCACGCTCGGCTTCGGCGGTCAGACGGCGCAGCTTCGCAAATTCCGCCAGGGCCGCATCGCCGGGCGGGTAGGCGTTCATGATCCAGCCGTCACCCAGGCGGGCGATGCGGTCCAGGGTCTGCTCCACATGGCCGCCGAACCAGACCGGCACGCGGCGGTTGACGGGCAGGGGATTGATCCCGGCGTCCTCGATCGTGTGCCAGCGACCCTTGAACGTCACATGCGGGTCCGCCCAAAGCTTCTGCATCACCTCCACCTGTTCGGCCGACCGGCGGCCGCGGTTGGAGAAATTCTCGTTCAGGCCGGTGAACTCGACCGGGTTCCAGCCTACGCCGACGCCAAGCCGAAAGCGTCCGTCGCACAGCACGTCCAGGGAGGCCGCCTGCTTGGCGACCAGCACCGCCTGGCGCTGCGCCAGGATCAGCACCTGGGTGGAGAACTCGGTGGTCGGGCGGCAGATGCCGGCGAGATAGGCGAAGCAGACGAACGGGTCGTGGAACAGGTCGGCCGAGGTATTGCGGTCGCCCCAGTCGGGCCGCGTGGCGACATTCACCCCCAGCACGTGGTCGGCGAGGCCGAGATTGGTGTAGCCCATGGCCTCGGTGGCCTGCGCGAAGTCACGCAGCAGGCCCGGATCGCCGCCGATATCGTGCAGCGGCAGCATGACGCCAAGTCGCATCGCCCGTGTCCTCTCGGTTGGTTGGCCCCTGTGTAGCAGGAATGTCGCCGCCTCGCGCCATGCCACCGCGCCCGGATCGAACCCGCGCCGGCCGCGATCACATCGGCACATTCCCGCAACGCAGACGCGCGGCGTGCCGCGGGTCTGTCAATCCGTGGATCGCAGCGTGTTGGCTTCCAGGGCATCGCGCAACATGCCCTCGATTGGAGCCGCCTTGCGGGCGGTCAGGTCCATCAGCACCATTACCGATTCCGCCGTTGCCGCGCATGCGTCATCCTGGAAGATCGCCTGCGCCAGACGGAAGGAGGTGCGGCCGATGCTGATGACGGCGGTGCCGATTTCGACCTCGCCACCCCAATGCATCTCCGCCCGGAAGTCCAACACCAGGCGCACGATGGCAAAGCCGTGGCTGGGCGGCGCCAGCGGCGCTTGCGGATCCAGCAGGAAGGTGATGCGTCCGGTTTCCAGGAAGGTGGAGAAAACCGCGTTGTTCAGGTGCCCGTTGCTGTCGGCGTCGCCATAACGCGCGGTGTCGCGAGCCCAGAGTGGATAGGCGGCGCGCTGGATCAGTCGGCGTGGATCGTTCATGGCGGCAGGATACCGGGTGGCCGTGAGGATGGAAACGCGGTGCCATTTGAAGCGGCGACACCAGGTGGGTAGCATCGGTGCCAGGGCGGGCAACAGCGCCGGCCGATTGGAGGCTCGGATCATGACGCATGGGAAGAGTGGGCGACGCCGGTTCATCCATTTCATTGCTCGTGGCGCGCTGGCCGCGGTCTTCCTGACGCCGCTGGCCGCCCGGGCGGCGGACCAGATCCAGACGATGGTCGTCGAGTTCACGATCAAGGATTATGCCGCGTGGCGGCCGGTCTTCGACGGAGCGGAAGCGAACCGCGCCAAGGCCGGCGTCACCAATCCGCGCGTGTTCCGCAATGCCGACAAGCCGGAGCGTCTTCTGGTCCTGTTCGATGCCGCGAGCGTCGAGCAGGGGCAGGCCTGGATGACCTCGGCCCAGGTGAAGGCCGATTGGGAGAAGGGAGGGGTCGTCGGGGTGCCAACGTTTCGGTTCGCGCGGTAGGGTTGGTAATCAAGGTGGGGACAAGCGGCCTATCGGGCGGGTGTCAGGGTCCTTTGTCGTGCTGCTGATCCCGATGTCCGCTTCCTGTACGCAACAACCGCGCCAGGAACCCAACATCGCCAAACGCGCCGGACTTGGAGACGATCCGCTGCCCGTGCCACGGCCCGCCGCATAGAAGGGAGGTCGGGACGCCCGGCTCGATCTCTCCGTCCACCAGCAACGACGTCGCCTCCAACCCATCGCACAGCGCCCGCAACGTCTCCCCACCGCTCACGAACAGCGTGTTCGGCCGAGCCGACCGGTCCAGCACTGCGAGCAATGTGCGGGCAATCAATATGGCTCCTTGCACCCGGTCCGCCTCTGGCGGGATCGCCACCGTGACCACCGCCGGACCCGCCACGCCAACAGCCGAACCAGGTGTCACGATCCGATGCCACCCCGGCACCTGCGCGACCTGCGCCAGGGTGGTCGGATGGTTCGACCCGATCAGAGCCAACACGGGTCCGGGCAGTGCCGGACAGGGCACCCGCTTCCGTCCCGCCAAGGCGCCCGCCAGACCTCCCGTCCCGCACCACAGCACCCGCCCGGGCAACCGAAGTCCGGCCGCAACGATCGCCTCCAGGTCGGCATCGGTTTCCGCGTCATGCACCTTCAGTCCGGCCAGATCGATGCCCACGTCGCGCCACCCCGCTGCATCCCGCACCATTTGTCGCCCGGCCCGCGTGATGCGTCCCTGGAACGGAAACGCCGGAGCCAGAATGCAGTGGTCGAACCCGGTCATGCAGGCTCTCAGTTCCGCCACGACATGGCCGCGCAGCAGGCTGTCGATCTTCTTGAACGCGATATCCGCGCCGATCAGCAGGCCCGCATGGCGTGCGACGGTGGCAACCGCGCCCGCCGGGTCAACCTCCCGCGTACCGGTGTCCACCGCGAAGGACCCGTCGCGATCGCCCAGGGACCAAGACACCGGAATCAGGCCGCAGAGCGGGACGAAGCGGGCGGCGCTGTCCAGAGCCCCGGTCAGATCGTCCGCCAGAAGGCGCAGCACGGTCACCGGTCCTGGTTCCCGCCTACCAATACACCTCGCCGGAAATCCCAACCCGCTTGAGGCATGCCCAAGCGAGTTGCGCCGCCGACCCGATCCGAGCCGGCACTTCGGGCCAAGTGTACCAGGTCAGCCATAGCCCCGCGGACCGATCCGGCACCCGGGCCGCCAATGTCACGCATAGGTGGCCTCGGCGCTGGCCCCCTGCCCACCGGCGCGGACCGCCGCAACGCATGATGCGACATCGCGCACATAGGCTTCCCGCGCGGCGGCATGATGCAGCGACATCATCAGATGCAGGCTCGGTGGATCCCGCACCATGCCGGGCACCCAGCCCAACTCGCCCAATCGGGTGGACACCTGCCCCATGTCGATGTCGTCGCACCCGAACGCGATATTGGCCAGTTCCGGCGTGCCGCGGATCACCATCCCGGGAATCCGGGACAAATCGGCGATATAGGCATCACGCATCGCCAGGACCTCGGTCGCGATCCGCCGGTAGCCCTCGCGCCCCAGATAGCGCAGCACAGCCCAGGATGCCGCCAGGGCACCACCCGCGCGGGTGCCGACCAGGGTGTGCGTGCCGAACCGCCCGGACGGCCAGACGTCGAACGCCATCTCCTGGAACCGATGCAACTCGACCGACCGGTAGAACACGGCCGAGGATGGCTTCGGGCAGAAGCCGAACTTGTGCAGGTCCGCCGACAGCGACGAGACCCCCGGCAACCCCAGGTCGAATTCCGGGATGTGCCGTCCGATCTCAGCCGCGAAGGGCGCCATCCACCCGCCCACACAGGCGTCCGCGTGCAGCCACAGCCCATGCCGCACCGCCAGGTCGGACAGCCCGGTCAGATCGTCGATCACGCCGAACGGGAAGCACGGCGCGGAGCCCACCAGCATCATCGTGTCCGCATCGATCGCCGCCGCCATCGCCGCGACATCGGCCCGGTAATCCGCCCGCGCCGGCACCCGCCGCACGGTGAGGTCCATCAGCGCGGCGGCTTTCTCGAACGCCGGATGCGCGGTGCCTGGCGCAAGGATGGTGCCGCGAAACTGCCGGTCCCCGCGCACCGAGCGGCTCCAGTCGCGGCAGGCTTTCACCGCCATCAGGATGCTTTCGGTGCCGCCCGAGGTCATGTTCCCCGCCGCCCCGTCCGGAGCATGGAATAGGTCCAGACCCATCCCGATCACCTCCTGCTCCATGCGCAGCAGGCTGGGGAAGGCGCGCCGAGCGCCAAGGGCGTTTTCGGTGAAGAACAGGTTGAACGCGGTTTTGCCGATTTCCTGGACGTCCGGCGGGCCGCTGAACACATACAAAGGCACTCGCCCTCCGCGCCAATCGGCGTCGCCGCCGCGCATCTCATCCAGCGCGGTCAGGACCGCGTCGCGCTTGCGGCCGGTATCCTCGAAGCGGATGGTCATGACGTTTCTCCGTGGGTCAGGCGACGCGATGCAGCAGGGGCTCCCCGGTGGCGACCCGACGACAGTTCTCGGCGGCAATGGAAAAGCTGCGGTCGAACGTGCCCGTGGTGATCCAGGCGATATGCGGGGTGACCACGACATTGGGCAGCGCAAACAGCGGATCGGCCGGGTCGGTCGGTTCGGCGGCGAAGACGTCCAACCCGGCGGCGGCCAGATGGTTGGAGCGCAAGGCATCGACCAGCGCCGGTTGATCCACCAGCCCGCCCCGCGCGGTGTTCACCAGCACCGCCCCCGGCCTCATCCGTGCCAGGGCCGCCGCGTCGATCATCCGCTCGGTCTCCGGGGTCAGTGGGACATGCAGGCTGACGATGTCGGCCTCAGTCAGCAGCGTCTCCAGGGCCACCTGGCGTCCAACAGCATCCGGCACCGGCCGGCGTGCGGCGAACATAACCTCGCAGCCGAGGGCCACCAGCACCGGGGCGAGAAGGCGCGGGATCGAGCCATAGCCGATCAGCCCGACCGTCTTGCCGCCGAGTTCGCCGATCCCATCCTGCAAGCCAGGATCGGACCAGGTCCCGGCGCGCAACCCGGCATCGAACCGAGGGATACGCCGGATCACCGCCAGCATCAGGGCCAGGGTCAGTTCTGCCACCGCCCGCGAATTGGTGCCCGGCAGGTTGCAAACCGGGATGCCGCGCGCCTTGGCCGCGTCCAGGTCGATCGTGTTGACGCCGACGCCAATCTTCTGGATCAGCCGCAGCCGCGGCGCCGCCTGGATCATCGCGGCGGTGCAGGGTTTCAACACATGCCACAGCACGTCGCAGTCCGGCAGCAAGTGCATCAGGCGCGCCTCGTCGTCCTCCCGGCAGGCGACGATATCCAATCCCGACACCGCGGCCAGTCTGGACGCCAGATCGGGACCGGCGGCGTTGTGGAAGACGATCCTCATCGGCGGGAGCGGCCCAGGATGCCGCCGCCGGCGAAGCGGGCGCGCGCCCCCAGGGCTTCCTCGACCCGCAGCGCCTCGTTCCATTTGGCCATACGTTCGCTGCGCGCGAAGCTGCCGACCTTGAGTTGTCCCGCGCCCCAGCCGACCGCCAGATGGACGATGGTGGTGTCCTCGGTCTCGCCGGAACGGGCGGAGACGATGGCGGAGAAGCCGCATTCGGTGGCGGCGTCCCAGGCTTCCACCGTTTCCGTCAGGGTGCCGCGCTGGTTGGGTTTCAGCAGGACCGTGTTGGCGGCACCCCGCACGGCCGCTTCCCGCACGCGGGAGGCCTGGCTGACCAGGAAATCGTCGCCGACGATCTGCACCTTGTGGCCGACCTGGCGGGTGAATTCGGCGAACCCGTCGGGATCGTCCTCGGCCAACGGGTCCTCGATGGACATGATGGGATAGCGGCTGATCCAGCCGGTCAGCAGCTTGATCATGTCGCCGGTGTCGAGCTCGCGGTCTTCCAGGGCCAGCTTGTAGCGTCCGCCATGGCCGAATTCCGAGGCCGCGATGTCCAGCGCGATGCCCACCTGCTCGCCGGGACGGAAGCCGGCGCGTTCGATGGCGCGGACCAGCATGTCCAGGGCCTGATCGTTGGTGTTGAAGACCGGCCACCAGCCGCCCTCGTCGGCGACACCGGCCAGGGTGCCGGCCTCTTTCATCAGCAGGCCGGCGGCACGGTAGACCTCGGCGGTCCAGTCCAGGGCCTGGGCGAAGTTGGCCGCGGCGGGGCACATGACCATGAAATCCTGGATGTCGACGCGGCGGCCGGCATGGGCGCCACCCCCGAAAATCTGGATTTGCGGCAACGGAATCAGGTCCGCCTCCGGACCGCCCAGGTAGCGGTACAGCGGCTGGCCAGCGGCGGCGGCCGCGGCATGGGCGGCGGCCATGGACACCGACAGCACCGCGTTGGCGCCCAGGCGGGACTTGTTCGGCGTGCCGTCCAGTTCGATCAACCGCTTGTCCAGCTCGGCCTGGTCCGAGGCATCCATGCCCCGGACCGCCCGCGCGATCTCGGTGTTCACATGCGCCACAGCCCGGGTCACGTCGTAGCCGCCGAACGCGTCCCCGCCGTCGCGCAGGTCCAGTGCCTCCCCCGATCCGGTGGAGGCACCGGCCGGTGCGATGGCGCGCCCAACGGCGCCGCCTTCCAGCAGGATGTCCGCTTCCACGGTCGGGCGGCCGCGGCTGTCCCATACGCGGCGGCCATGCAGG
>Ga0082335_1001800_pt1 | contig 43051 bp, 53 predicted proteins | sample Subgrocontami58m_FD_72375 | JGI IMG/M metagenome (GOLD analysis project Ga0082335, IMG submission 72375) | Subsurface groundwater microbial communities from S. Glens Falls, New York, USA - GMW37 contaminated, 5.8 m (SPADES assembly) (version 2) ...
GCTCGCCGGCTGGCTCGACTACTACAATCACCGCCGACCACACGGCTCCCTCAGCCACCAACCGCCCCACGCGCGGCTGGAGGCACTCAGAAGGAACAACGTGGCTGGGTCTTACATCTAGGCGCCTTCGGCGGCGGCGATGCCGGCGCGGGCGTCCTCGATCATGTCCGCGCCGATGGCATGGATGACCTCCGGCCGGTCGAGCAGCCGAGCCTGCTGCTCCGCGCTCAGGCGGTTCCTGACGTAGCGGTCGTTGAGGACCTCGGAGAGCGCCCGCCCACGGGCGTGCTCACGGATCACGTAGGCGGCGGCCCTGTCCTCCGCCGTCGAGCGCTGGAAGAGAAAGGAGAAGAGGTTCTTGAAGATCGCCACCAAGAGGATTCTAATTCAGGTGGAATGAAACGAGGATCTTCGTCCGGGCGATTCGCGGAGCGCGTGCTGCACGGTGTGGACGACGTCGGCGTCGAGGAGCGGATCCTGATCTGGATCGAACGCAAGCCGGGAGCGGTGTGGGCGGTCGGACGCGCGGTCAACCTGCACCAGCGGCCGAGCGACGAGCCCCATTCCGCCGACTACGTCTTCGAGGGCTACGAGCTCGAGGACGCGCTGCAGGCGGCGAACGACGCACTCGAGGACGACGTCGCAGTGCTCGAGGGGGACGGCGGGCACTCCGGAGTGAAGCCCTTCACGCGGAAGGAAGTGCTGCCCCTCCTCGAGCGGCTGTTCTTCGGCCGCTGACGTCAGCGGGGCAGGGGGGTGTGTCGGTTCTCCGTTCCCGCGGGAGAGCCCGGTGGTAGCCTCGCCGCCCGTGCTGATCCGCGTAGGCCACAGCCCCGATCCCGACGACGCCTTCATGTTCTGGGCGCTCACGACCGATCTCGTGGACCGTCGCGGCTACGACTTCGAGCAGGTGCTCGCCGACATCCAGACGCTCAACTTCTGGGCGCTCGAGGCGCGGCTCGAGGTCACGGCGCTCTCGCTCGCCGCCTACCCGTTCGTGCAGGACGACTACGCGTTGCTCCCGCACGGGGCGAGCATCGGCTCGGGCTACGGTCCGATCGTCGTGGCGCGCGAGCCCTTGACGCGCGAGCAGCTGCGCGAGACCGAGATCGTCATTCCGGGGCGGATGACGACCGCCTACCTCGCCCTCCGGCTCGTGCTCGGCGACCTCGCGTATCGCGAGCTGCCGTTTGAGCAGATCCCGGACGAGGTCGCCTCCGGGAGGGCGGACGCGGGGCTCGTCATCCACGAGGGCCAGCTCACGTTCGAGGATCACGGCCTGCAGAAGGTGCTCGACCTCGGCAACTGGTGGCTGCTCGAGACCGGGCTGCCGCTGCCGCTCGGCGTCAACTCCATCCGGCGGGACCTGGGCGAGGAGGTGCTCGCCGACGTCTCGCAGGTACTTCGCGAGTCCATCCAGTGCGGGCTCGACCACCGCGCCGAGGCGCTCGAGTACGCCGTCCAGTTCGGGCGCGGGATCGACGCGGAGATCGCCGACCAGTTCGTCTCGATGTACGTCAACGAGCTGACGCGGGACTACGGCGACGAGGGCCGGCGGGCGGTCGCGGAGCTGCTCCGGCGCGGCGAGGCGATCGGCGCCTTCCCGAATCCGGTCACGGTCGACTGGGTCCCGTGACGCGGGCTGTGGTCCTCTCGGCGGTCCGCACGCCGGTGGGCCGCTACGGAGGGGGTCTGGCCGGAGTCCGTCCCGACGACCTCGCCGCAATCGCGATCGCGGCGGCGGTCGAGCGCGCGGGAGTCGATCCCGCCGGCGTCGAGGACGTCTACCTCGGCTGTGCGAACCAGGCCGGTGAGGACAACCGCAACGTCGCACGCATGGCGGCGCTGCTCGCGGGGCTGCCCGACTCGGTTCCCGGCGTCACGGTCAACCGGCTCTGCGCCTCCGGCCTGTCGGCCGTCGTCGAAGCCTGCCGTGCCGTTGCCTGCGGGGAGGGCGACCTGTTCGTCGCGGGCGGCGTCGAGTCCATGAGCCGCGCGCCGCTCGTCACGGCCAAGCCGGACGCGGCCTTCCCGCGTGGCGATCGCACGCTCTGGGACTCGACGCTCGGCTGGCGCTTCCCGAACCCGAGGTTGGAGGCGCTGTTCCCGCTCGAGACGATGGGCGAGACCGGCGAGAACGTCGCCGAGCGCTGGGGCGTCTCGCGCGAGCAGCAGGACGCGTTCGCGCTGCGCTCGCAGGCGAGGTGGGCCGAGGCGCAGGCCGCCGGCAGCTTCGCCGACGAGCTCGTCGCCGCCGGCGAGCTCGACCGCGACGAGCACCCGCGCCCGGACACGTCGGCCGAGAAGCTGGCCTTGCTCAAGCCCGTCTTCCGCGCCGGAGGCACGGTCACGGCGGGCAACGCGAGCGGGATCAACGACGGCGCAGCGGCGCTGGTGATCGCCTCGGAGGAGAGGGCGCGGTCGCTCGGCGCCGAGCCGCTCGGCGCGTACGTCGCGAGCGCAGCCGCGGGCGTGGACCCGCGCGTGATGGGGATCGGCCCCGTGCCGGCGGTACGGACGCTGCTGGAGCGAACCGGGGTCTCGGTCGCCGAGCTCGACCTCGTCGAGCTGAACGAGGCCTTCGCCTCGCAGAGCATCGCCGTCATCCGCGACCTCGGCCTCGACGAGGAGAAGGTGAACGTGAACGGCGGCGCGATCGCGCTCGGCCATCCGCTGGGGATGAGCGGCGCGCGGCTCGTCGTCTCGCTGCTGCACGAGCTGCGCCGCCGCGGCGGGCGCTACGGCCTCGCGACGCTGTGCGTCGGCGTCGGCCAGGGCCAGGCTGCGCTGTTCGAGCGCGTTCTAGATGATTGATTCCCAATCACCGCACCCTCAGTGGGGGCCTGGGCACGGCGCATCTCGGCCGCCTCGCCCGGCACCAAGGCCACCAGCCTTGGCACCGTTCGAGTCGACCACGCTGCTTGGCCCATGCCCTCCCTGAGGGCACGCCGATCAGAAATCAATCATCTATGCGATCGGCGGGCGGATGTAGATCACGCCTTCATGCTTGATGGGCACGAACGGTGCGCCGATCGACATGATCATCCCCTCGACCTGCACGAGGACGTCCTCGCGTTCCTCCGGGGTGCCGTGGCACCGCACCTCGATCTCGATCTCCTCGAGCGCGTGCGCGTCGAGGCCCGCCTGCCGGAGCTCCGCCAGGAGCCTGTCGCGGTCCGGGATCCGAGCGGCCTCCACGTGCACGTTGCTCATGACCGTTGCTCCTCCCGCTGCCGGTGGGTTCAGGTGGACGTCACGAGTCTAGGCGAGCCGGTCACACCAGGTCGCGGAACCGGCTGCCGGGACGTCGCCGGACGCGTCCTCTCCGCGACGCGAGCTCGGAGCGGGCATCCGCTCCCTTCGGTCGCGGTATCGTGCCGTCGATGGCGGCGGCAGCGACGCGCGAGTACGGCCTCTTCATCGACGGCGAGCTCGCCGAGCCGGCGTCGGGCGAGGTGCGCGACCTCCTCGAGCCCGCGACCGGGGAGCCCCTCGCCCGTGCGGCGATGGGCGGGGAGGCCGATGTCGATCGCGCCGTCGCGGCGGCCCGCACCGCGCTCGACGGCGCCTGGGGGAAGACGCCTCCGACCGAGCGCTCCCGGTTGTTGCACGCGCTCGCCGACGCGATCGCCGCCAACCGCGGCGAGCTGGCCGAGCTCGAGTGCCGCAACGTCGGCAAGGCGATCTCGTCGGTCAAGGCCGAGGTGCACGGGGCGGTCGAGAACTTCCGCTACTTCGCCTCCGCGATCGCCTCGATCTCGGGCCGCGCGAACCCGATCGGCGGGTCCCTTCTGCACTACTCGCTCAAGGAGCCGGTGGGCGTCGCAGGCCAGATCGTGCCCTGGAACTACCCGCTGCTGATGGCGACGTGGAAGCTCGCGCCGGCGCTCGCAGCCGGCTGCACCGTCGTCCTCAAGCCCGACCCGCTGACGCCGCTCAGCGTGCTGCGGCTCGCCGAGCTCGCAGCCGAGGTCGGGTTCCCGGCGGGCGCGGTCAACATCGTCCCGGGCGACGGGCCGACGACCGGCGCCTACCTCGTCCGGCATCCGGGCGTGGACAAGGTCGCCTTCACGGGCTCGACGAGGACGGGCGGCGAGATCATGCGGCTCGCCTCCGACGGCGTGAAGCGCGTCACGCTCGAGCTCGGCGGCAAGAGCCCGAATCTCATCTTCGCCGACGCCGACCTCGCCGACGCCGTGCCGAGCTCGGCCTGGGCGATCTACTACGCGGCCGGCCAGAGCTGCGAGGCGCGCTCGCGGGTCCTCGTCGAGAAGCCGTTGTACGAGGACGTTGTCGCGCAGCTCGCTGCGTACGCGGGGCAGGTGCGGGTCGGCGACCCGCTCGATCCCGAGACGCAGGTCGGCTCGCTCATCTCGACCGCCCACCGCGAGCGCGTGCACGGATTCGTCGAGCGCGGGCGCGCCGAGGGCGCCGAGACGGTGACGGGCGGGACCGTCCCCGAGGGGCCGGGCGCCTTCTACCCGCCCACGGTCGTCGCGCAGGTCGATACACGGATGGAGATCGCCCAGGAGGAGGTGTTCGGCCCCGTCGTGACCGTCATCCCCTTCGAGGACGAGGCCGATGCGGTGCGGATCGCGAACGACGTCCGCTACGGCCTCTTCGCGACGGTCTGGACCGGCGACCCGGCGCGCGGCCACCGGCTCGCACGAGCGATCAAGGCGGGCACGGTCGGGATCAACATGCCCTACACCGCGTTCCCGGGGATCCCCTTCGGCGGCTACAAGCAGTCCGGCTTCGGCCGCGAGCTGGCGATCGAGACGCTCGATCTCTACCTCGAGACGAAGAGCGTCGTCGTGGCCACCGGCACCCGGCCGGCGAACCCCTTCGGGCTGTAGCCGGGGGCCGGCGGGCATAGAGCTACCTCCTGAGCGTCAGCGCGGCGCCGACCCCGAGCAGCGCGAGCCCGGCGAGCCGGTGCCAGCCGAGCGGGATCTTCTCGAGGCCGAAGAGGCCGAAGCGGTCGATAGCAGCGCCCAGGGAGAGCTGGCAGGCGACGAAGGTCGCAACCGTCGCAGCCGAGCCGATCCGCGGCACGGCGATCGTGATCGCGAGGACGATGAAGGCGCCGGTGATGCCGCCGAGCCAGAGCCAGGCCGGCGAATGCAGCCCCGCGCCGAACCCGCTGAAGCTCTGGCGGGCGACGAGCAGGGCGGCGGCGGCGACGACCGCGGTCACGACGGCCGAGAAGGCGAGTGCCTCGACCGCGCCGATCCGCTCCCCGAAGCGGCCCATGACTGCAACCTGGACGGCGCCGGCGAGGCCGCCCGCCGCCGCGAGCGCCGCTGCGCTCGAGCTGCTCACGCGTCTCCCACCGGCATCGACCCCTCGCTCCCGAAGCAGCGCCCTTGCATCCTGCACCCCCTCTCGTTCGGCGACCCCGAAGCTATACGCTCCCGGCTCCGCGAGTCGAGGAGATCCGCACGTGGCCGAGCCGACCCACCCGCGCCCGCTGCCGCCCGAGGCGCTGGGCCTCGAGAAGATCGTCTACGAGAAGGCGCCGCCGCGCGCGACGATCCGGCTCAACCGGCCGGAGGTGCTGAACGCCTTCGACTTCCAGCTGCTGCGCGAGCTCGCCCGCGCCTGCGAGGACGCCTCCTGGGACGACGAGATCCGCGTCGTCGTCGTCACCGGCACGGGCCGGGCCTTCTGCGTCGGCGCCGACCTGAAGAGCTGGGGCGCCGACCTGCTCGGCGACTCGAAGGAGTACTGGAAGTGGTTCGGCGCCTTCAAGGACGCCCACGACCGGCTGCGCGAGATCGGCAAGCCGACGATCGCGCGGGTCAACGGCATCGCCGTCGGCGGTGGCAACGAGCTGCAGATGGGCTGCGATCTCGCGGTCATGGTCGAGGACGCCTTCATCCGGCACGTCGGCCTCGACCACGGCTCCGTCCCGGCCGGCGGCGCGACACAATGGCTCGCGCTGATGGGCGGCGACCGCCGGGCGCGCGAGATCGTCCTGCTCGGCGAGGAGATCCCGGCACGGAAGGCCGAGGAGTGGGGCCTGATCAACAGGGCCGTCCCCGCGGCGCAGCTCGACGAAGTCGTGGACGCCTGGGTCGAGACGCTCGCCCGCAAGCTGCCGGAGACGACGCGCTACGCGAAGCAGCAGCTCAACTTCTGGCGCGACCTCGCCTGGCACCAGACCGTCAACCACGCGCGCGACTGGCTCGCGCTCTCGATGCTCGGCACCGAGGCGCAGGACGCCGTCAACCGCTTCCTCGGGAGGGAGAAATGAGCGACGAGCAGCTCGTCATCGTCGAGCGGGAGGGCGCGGTCGGCGTCGTCCTGCTGAACCGCCCCAAGGCGCTGAACGCCCTCTCCGACGAGCTGATGGTCGCAGTGGTCGCCGCGCTCGAGGAGCTGGACGCCGACGAGTCGGTGCGCTGCATCGTCCTCGGCGGCGGCGAGCGCGCCTTCGCGGCCGGCGCCGACATCGGCGAGCTGGCGCAGGCGAGCCCGATCGACGCCGTCGCCTCCCCGCGCCTGCAGCGCTGGGACTCGATCCGGAAGATCGGCACGCCGATCGTCGCGGCCGTCTCCGGCTACTGCCTCGGCGGCGGCTGCGAGCTCGCGATGCTCTGCGACGTGATCGTCGCCTCCGAGACGGCGCAATTCGGGCAGCCGGAGATCCAGCTCGGCCTCCTCCCCGGCGCCGGCGGCACGCAGCGGCTGACGCGCGCGGTCGGCAAGGCGGTGGCGATGGACGTGATTCTCTCCAACCGCTTCCTCAGCGCCCAGGAGGCGCTCTCGTTCGGGCTCGTCTCGCGTGTCGTGGCGAAGGAGGCCTGGCTCGAGGAGGCCAGGCGCGTCGCCGCCGAGATCGCGAAGAAGAGCCCGGTCGCCCTGCGGCTCGCAAAGGAGGCGGTGGACGCGGCCTTCGAGACGACGCTCCGGACCGGGGTCGAAGTCGAGCGGCAGGCGTTCGGCCTCGCGCTCTCGTCGGAGGACGCGAAGGAGGGCATGGCCGCCTTCCTCGAGAAGCGCACGCCCGACTTCACAGGGCGTTAGGCTCCCGCGCATGACAGAGGTGCTGACGGCCCGCGAGGGTGCCGTGCTGACGATCAGCCTCAACCGGCCCGAGGTCTACAACGCCTTCAACCGGGACCTGCACAAGGCGCTTGCCGCCGCGCTCAAGGAGGCGCGCGACCCCGAGGTGCGCGCCGTCGTCGTCACGGGCGCCGGCAAGGGCTTCTGCGCCGGCCAGGACCTGAAAGAGTTCCAGTCGCTGCCGGGCGGCGTCGGCGACGCGCTCCGTGCGACCTACCACCCGAACATCCTCGCGATCCGCGCGCTCGAGAAGCCCGTGCTCGCAGCCGTCAACGGCGCCTGCGCGGGGGCCGGCCTCTCGCTCGCCGCCGCCTGCGACATTCGCATCGCAGCCGAGGACGCGACCTTCGTGCCGGGCTTCATCGGCATCGGCCTGATTCCCGACGCGGGCGGCTCGTGGTTCATCCACCGGCTGCTCGGATTCGCGCGGGCTTTTGAGTGGATGACCTCCAACCGGCGGCTGCCCGCGAGCGAGGCTCTCGCCTGGGGGCTCGTCTCGGAGGTCGTGCCGGCCGCGGGGCTGGCCGCGCGGGCGGCCGAGCTCGCCGCGACGTACGCGGCGCTGCCGACGAAGGCGATCGGCATGACGAAGCGGCTCTTCGACCACGCCTTCACCGCGACCCTCGAGCAGCAGCTCGACATGGAGGCCCAGCTCCAGTCGGCCGCGACGAAGACGCACGACTTCACGGAGGGCGTCGCCGCGTTCCTCGAGAAGCGCCCGCCCGAGTTCGAGGGCCGCTAGCAGGGTTCGGCCGGTGCGCGGCGCATCCTGTGTTCGTCCACACAGGAGGAGTTGCCGTGTCCGATGTCGCCTACCCGATCCGCCTCGTCGTCACCGACGACCTGCGCCGGTCGCGCCTGACCGTCTTCTTCCGCTACCTGCTCGCGCTCCCGCACATGGTCTGGCTCGCGCTCTACGGGCTCGTGGTGTACGTCGTGCTCGTGATCGCGTGGTTCGCCGCTCTCTTCACGGGCCGCGTGCCCGCGGGCCTGCACGGCTTCCTGGCCGGCTTCATCCGGTATCAGACGCGCGTGAATGCCTACATGTACCTCGTCGCCAACCAGTTTCCGCCGTTCGGAGCAGGCGGCGAGTACGCGATCGACCTCGAGGTCGCCGGCCCCGAGCGGCAGGGACGCCTCGGCATCTTCTTCCGGGGGCTGCTCGTCCTCCCCGCGCTCGCGCTCTCCGGACTGCTCGGCTACGCGATGGCACTCGTCGCCTTCGGCGGCTGGTTCTACGCGCTCTGGCACGGCCGGATGAGCGAGGGGATGCGCGACCTGGGGGCCTACAGCCTCCGCTTCCAGCAGCGCACGGTGGGGTACTACCTGCTCCTGACGAGCCGCTACCCGGCGCTCGGCCGGGTGCCTATGGAGTAGCTACCCGCTCTTTGCGCACTCGGTGAGGCCGAGCTTGCCGGCGATCCCGTGCGCCTTGTCCGCGTTCGCCTGGGCCTCGGTGCCGACCTTCTGGATCGCGGCGGCGTCGCCCGAGCTCGCCGCCTCGCCGAGCTTCGCCAGGAACTCGATGTTGGCGCCACCCGTGGCGAGGTAGTCGTCGTAGCTTCCCTGAAGATTCGCGGGCGGCTTCAGCGCGCGCAGGCTCGCGACGGCCTCCTCGGCGAGCGGCTTCGCCTTCTCGGCCAGGCCGACGAGGTCCTCGATGGTCGACGGTTCGCCGAGCGCGGTGATTCGGGCGTCGTAGTCCTTGCAGATCACGTTCGCCTGGGCGACGAACTCCGCCTTCGTCAGCGTGTCGCCGGCGCCGCCCCCGCCGCAACCGGCCAGCGCGAGCGCTGCGAGGCTCGAGGCGGTGAGGAAGAGAACGGTCCGGCGCACCGGCGGAGTCTAGAGGGTCGCGCGGGTGCCGGCTAGTCGTCGGCGAGCGCGGTGAGGATCTCGCTCTCTTCGGGGAAGCGGCCCTCCTGCTGCTTCGAGAAGATCACGCTGCCGTCGGCGACGACGTCGAACTGGCCGTTCGAGCCGGGCGTGATCACCGCCGCGGCGAGCCCGGCGTGCCTGATCGCGGCCGCGAGACTCGCGGCCCGGCGGTCGTAGCCGCTTCAGACGGGGCAGTAGAAGATCTCGACGGTACCGGCGCTCATGCGAGCGAAACTATACGCATCGGGTCGTGGGAGGGGCTTGGGGACTTCCCGCACCCGCCGTGTGGCCGCCCCCGATTCCGGCGCCGCGAGCGTCGGGCAGTATGTCGGTACCGTGCGTCACCGAATCGTCATTCTCGGCGGCGGCATCGCCGGGACGCTCGCCGCCAACAGGCTCCGGCGGCTCTACGGCGACCGGGCGGAGGTCGTCGTCGTCGATCGCGACGAGCGCCACGTCTATCAGCCCGGCCTCCTCTACGTGCCGTTCGGTCTCACGGAGCCGGAGGCGATCGTTCGCCCGCGGGCGGCGTTCCTCGCCGACGGCATCGAGCTCCGCCTCGGCGAGGTGGAACGCGTCGAGGCGGGCGACAGCACCGTCTTCCTCGCGGACGGGACGAGCCTGCCCTACGACGTGCTCGTCGTCGCGACGGGCGCCTTGCTCCTCCCGGAGGAGACGGAGGGCCTGACCGGCCCCGGCTGGAACGAGTCCGTCTTCACCTTCTACACCCTCGACGGGGCCGTGGCGCTGCGCGACGCCCTCCGCGCGTTCGAGGGTGGCCGGCTCGTGGTCAACCTGATCGACATGCCGATCAAGTGCCCCGTCGCCCCGCTCGAGTTCTGCTTCCTCGCCGACTGGTTCCTGCAGGAGCGGGGCGTCCGCGAGAACGTCGAGCTCACGTTCGTGACGCCGCTCGACGGCGCCTTCACGAAGCCCATCGCGTCGCGCATGCTCACCGGTCTCCTCCGGGAGAAGGGGGTCGCGCTCGAGACCGAGTTCGCGACCGGTCGTGTGGACGGCGAGACCGGGCGCCTGATCAGCTGGGACGAACGGGAGCTCCCGTTCGACCTGCTCGTGACGATTCCGCTGCACGGAGGACACGAGTTCGTTGCCCGCTCGCCCGGGCTCGGTGACGAGCTCGGTTTCGTCCTCTGCGACCAGCACACGCTGCAGGCGGGCGTCGCCCCGAACGTCTTCGCGATCGGCGACGCCACGAACGTGCCCACGTCGAAGGCCGGCTCGGTGGCGCACTTCCAGGGCGAGACGCTCGTCGAGAACGTTCGCCGCTTCCTCGACGGCGAGCCGCTTGCGGGCACCTTCGACGGGCACACGAACTGCTTCATCGAGACGGGCTTCCGGAAGGCGCTGCTGATCGACTTCAACTACGACGTCGAGCCGCTGCCGGGCAGATTCCCGAGGCCTCACGCCGGGCCGCTGCCGCTCCTGAAGGAATCGCGGCTCAACCACCGGGCCAAGCTACTGTTCCCCTGGGTCTACTGGAACGTGCTGCTCCGCGGGCGGGAGCTGCCGGGGATCGGCGCGCAACTGCAGCTGGCCGGCAAGACCGTGCCGGCGGCGAAAGGAGAGAGCGAGTGACGACGACGACGATTTCCGGCACCACCCTCGAGGTCGATGCCGAGGGCTTCCTGCTGGACGCGGGGCAGTGGAACGAGCAGGTCGCCGAGGCGATCGCCCGCGAGCGCGGGATCGAGCGGCTCACGGATCGCCACTGGCTGGTGATCCACTTCATGCGCAAGACGTTCCTCGAGACCGGGTCGGCGCCGTCGATCCGGACGCTCGGGAAGGCATCGGGTGTCGAGGTCAAGGAGCTGTACCAGCTCTTCCCCAAGGGCCCCGCGAAGCTCGCCGCCCTGATCGGCGGCATCCCCAAGCCACGCGGCTGCATCTAGGAGAACGGAGGCACGATGACGGACATGCTGGAGGACCTGCGGGCCGCCGAGACGGCGCCGAAGACGATCGAGAAGGTGTCGATCGTCATCTCGAAGGGATCGCTCGAAGGCGTCTACCCCGGGCTGATCATGGCCAACGGGGCGCGGATGGAGGGGATCGAGGCGAACGTGTTCTTCACCTTCTTCGGCCTCGACGCGATCCGGAAGGGCCGGAACGCGAAGATCAAGGTCGCGACGGTCGGCAACCCCGGGATGCACATGCCGACGCTGCTCGGGGCGCTGCCCGGGATGTCCGCGCTGGCGACCTGGATGATGCAGCGGCAGATGGAGAAGCTCGACATCCCACCGGTCCCGGAGTTCATCGAGCTCGTCTCCGACTCCGGCGCCGGCCTCTACGGCTGCAAGGCGACGGTGGACATGTTCGGCCTGACCGAGGACTCGTTCGTGCCGCAGGTGAACGGCGTGATCACGGTCGGCGAGTTCTACGAGCTGGCCGCGGGCGGCGAGATCGTCTTTACGTAGGAGGCGGGCCGCCGGCTCGTCAGATCGTCTTGAACTGCTCGAACGGCTGCCGGCAGGCCGTGCAGTAGCGGAGGCTGCGGCACGGCGTCGGGCCGAAGATGTTCTCGAGCTTCGTGTCGGTCGAGCCGCAGTAGGGGCAGCGGTGGACCGCCCGCTGGAGCTGGACGAGCTGCGCGCCCGTGCCTGCCGCTCGCGGTGCCGGCGGCGCGAAGCCCGCCTCGCGCAGCTTCTCGCGGCCCTCCAGCGTGATCCGGTCGGTACCCCATGAGTCGTCCATGATGACCTCGATCTCGGGCACGGCGCCGAGTGCGGCGATCGCCTCGGCCATGCGATCGCGCATCACCTCGAGCGCCGGGCAGCCCATGAAGGTCGGCGTGAACTCGACGCGCACGTGGTCGTCCTCGACGGCGACGGCCTTGATCACTCCGAGGTCGACGAGCGAGATGACGGGGATCTCGGGATCGGGGACGCGCGCGAGCGCCTCCCAGACCTCCGCCTCGGTCACCACGATGCGCCGGGTGCGGAGCGGCGCACCATCGTCATCTCCTCCAGCAGCTCGGCCAGCTCGGGCTCGTGGCGGCCGCGCTCGACCGGCTCGGCCTCGGGGAGCGAGAATCCGACGGCGGCCTCGACGCGGCGCGCGTACTCGGGCCGCTGCTCGGCGTCGAGCACGCCGAGGGCATAGCGCCAGAGCTCCTCGACCGCCTCGCGCAGCCGTCCGGCGCCGTCCTCGCTCGCCCGCAGCCGCTCGATCCAGAGCTCGGCGTGCATGCGGTGGTAGGCCTCCTCGCGGTCGATCTTCGCGGCGACCCCGGCGAGCTCCGCGTCGTCCGAGGTCTTGAGCGCCTCCAGCCGCAGCGCGTCCGCCGCCTCGTAGAGGAAATGGCGGGCGATCGTGCGCGCCCACTCGAGCCGGCGCAGCTGCACGAGCGGCGCGCAGCGGTACTCCTCGGGCCGGCGGTCGAAGGCGAGCTCGTCGGCGGTCGTGCCGAGGTCGGCCGCGGCCAGCTCGTAGAGCGCGCGCGCGTGCCCGATCTCGTTCTGTGCGATCGACGAGAAGGCGACGTCCTCCTCGATCGTCGGCGCTATCCCGGTCCACTCGCTGTCGCGCCAGCCGAGGATCAGCTCGTCGTCGGCGAGCTCGAGGAGCAGCTCAGTCCTGGCGCGCGCCCGCACGCTCACGCGCCTCCCTCAGCTGCAGCCGCAGCGAGTAGCCGTCCACACGCCGGTAGGAGAGGTCGAACTCCGCCGGAACCGGCTCGAGCGCGCGGATCGCCTCGCGCGCCACGAGCCAGAGCGCCTCCGACTCCTGCCGGCGCGAGTAGAGCTCGCGCGCGTACACCTCGGCGAGGCCCTCGTCGGGAGCGACGACCGAGCCGGCGTGCTCGAACGGCTGCCCCTTGCGGTCCTGCCGGAAGACCTCCCACACGCCCATCACGCGGCCTCCGCGAGCACCACCTTGCGCACCCAGGCGACGTTTTCGCGCGAAAGCGTGCGGAAGGCGATCCGCTCGGCCGAGGCCGGCCCGTGGCCGGTGACGACGGCGCGCAGCTCCTCCCAGTCGGGCTCGCTGTAGTGCCAGACGCCGGTCGCCTCGTCGCGGCGCAGCTTGGTGTCCGGCACGGTGAGGCCGAGCTCCCAGATCTGGGGCACGTAACCGTCGAGGAACTGCTGCCGTGCCTCCTCGTTCGCCTGGCTCTTGATCCGCCACACGTACGACGGGTCCTCCTCGGCGGGGATCGGGTTGCCGTGGAACTGCATCAGCGGCGGCCACCAGCGGGTCAGCGCCTCCTGCACGAGCTCGCGCTGCGCGGGCGTGCCGTTCACCAGCGCGAGCACGACGTCGCGGCCGTGGAGGACGTGGAACGACTCCTCCCAGCAGACCTTCTTCATGATCCGCGCGTACGGCGCGTACGAGCACTTGAGCAGCGCCTTCTGGCTGATGATCGCGGCAGCGTCCACGAGCCAGGCGATCACGCCGACGTCGCCCCAGCTCTTCGTGGGGTAATGGAAGACGTTGTGGAACTTCGCCTTGCCGGAGAGGAGATCGTCCAAGCAGGCCTCGCGCGGTTTGCCGAGATCCTCGACGACGCGGTAGATGAGCTGGGCGTGGCCGACCTCGTCCTGGATCTTCGCCGTGAGCGCGAGCTTGCGCTGGAGCGTCGGGGCGCGCAGGATCCAGTCTCGCTCCGGGAGAACCCCCATCAGCTCCGAGCCCGCGTGCATCTCGATGAACTTGATCAGGCGTGCGCGGTACTCGTCCGGCATCCAGTCGGCGGTCTCGACCTGCCCGCCGGACTGGACGTGCTCGAGGAACTCCTGGGTGCGCGCGTCCATACCCTCCCTGCCTACCGGTCGTTAGCATCGAGTATATGGTCACAAGACGCCGGGAACTGACCCGCGAGGCGGTGCGCCTCTTCGCCGAGAAGGGGTATCACGGCACGTCCGTGGGCGACCTCGCGGACGCGCTCGGCACGCAGTCGGGGTCGCCCAGCTCGCAGCTGGAAGCGAAGGAGGACCTGCTCTTCGAGGCGATGCGGGAAGGGGCGGCGGCGTTCCACGCCGGGCTCGACGCGATCCCCGAGGGGCTGCCGGCGGCCGAGCGGATCCGGCTCGCGCTGCGGGCGCACCTGCACGTCGTCGCCGAGCAGCTCGACGTGGCCACGGTCTTCATCCGCGAGTGGCGCCACCTCGAGCGCGAGCGGCGGGAGCAGATCCTGGCCGAGCGCCGCCGCTACGAGGAGCGCTGGCGCGCGCTCTTCCGCGAGGGCGCAGAGCGCGGCGAGCTGCGGATGGATCTCGACGCCGGCGCCGCCGCGCTGCTCGCGCTCTCGGCCGCGAACTGGGCCTACACCTGGCTCTCGCCCGGCTACGACACGGATGCCCTCGCCGACCGCTTCGCCGCGACGCTCGTCGACGGCATCCGGGGCTACTCGACTCCCTAGTGCGGATCGCGCTGATAGCGAATCCGTTCGCGAGCCGCGTGTCGGAGGAGCGGCTGCGGGCCGTCGAGGGCGCCCTCGCGAGCGCGGGCGAGGTCGAGACCGTGCTGACGGAGCGGCGCGGGCACGCGAGCGAGCTCGCTCGCGACGCTCGGGCCGACGCGATCGTTGTCTACTCAGGCGACGGCGTCTTCAACGAGGTGCTGAACGGCGTGACCGGCGAGGTGCCGCTCGGCATCGTTCCCGGCGGGCACGCGAACGTCCTCGTCCGCGCACTCGGTCTCCCCGAGGATCCGATCGCGGTCGCCGAACGGATCGCGGCCGCGCTCGTCGAGAGTCGCGCGCGCCGCATCTCGCTCGGCCGCGTCAACGGGCGCCGCTTCGCCTTCGGCGCGGGGATCGGCATCGACGCCGAGCTCGTGCGCCGCATCGAGGAGCTCGGCCCGCGCGCCAAGGGAAAGGCGCGCGGGGACCTCCTCTTCACGTGGGAGGGCGCGAAGCTGCTCGCGCGCCGCCGGGGCCGCTTCACGGAGGCGCTCGAGATCGAAGGCCTCGGCCGGGCGGCGTTCATGCTCGTCTCGAACGGCCGCCCGTACACCTATGCCGGGCCGCTCGCCCTGCGCGTCCACCCGGAGGCCGACTTCGAGCACGGGCTCGACCTGCTCGCCCCGCGCGAGACGCGGGCACGCACGTGGCCGCGCTACACGACCTACGTGCTGCTCGGCCGCGGCCAGCAGCGCGCAGGCGACATCCTCTACGGGCACGATCTCGACCGTATCGTGGTTCGCTGCGACATCCCCCTGCCGCTCCAGGCAGACGGCGAGGACCTCGGCGACGTCACCGAGGCGGTCTTCGAGGCCGAGCGCGGCGCGGTCGCGCTGCTCGTCTAGGAAATAGACTTCGCCACGATGACGCAGGTGCTGCCGGCGGAGCGGGGACTGCAGCGCGTGATCGGGGACGGCGCCACGGTTCCCGACGGCGAGGTCGACGGCCTCGACGAGACCGACTTGCTCGCGCTCTACCGACAGCTCGTCCTCCTACGCACCTTCGACGAGCGCTCTGTCGTCTACCACCGCCAGGGACGCGTCGGCACCTACGCGATCTTCTGGAACCACGAGGCGATGCAGGCGGGCGCGACCTACGCGCTGCGCCGCGAGGACTGGATCTTTCCCAGCTACCGCGAGTCCGCGATCGGGCTCCTGCGGGGCATCCCCGCCTCGACGATCCTCTCCTGGTGGCGGGGCCACCCGGCGGGGTGGTGGAACCCTGCCGACTACAACGTCGCGTCGATCTGCGTCCCGGTCGGGACGCACGTGCCGCACGCCGCCGGCCTCGCCTGGGGCAAGAAGCTCAAGGGTGAGAGCGCGCTCGCGCTCGTCTTCTTCGGCGACGGCGCCACCTCCGAGGGCTCCTTCCACGAGGGCGCCAACTTCGCCGGCGTCATGCGGGCGCCGCTGATCCTCTTCTGCAACAACAACCAGTGGGCGATCTCGACCCCGGTGGCCGAGCAGACGCGTGCCGGGACGCTCGCCGACAAGGCGATCGGCTACGGGATCCCCGCCCTACGCGTGGACGGGGGCGACGTGCTCGCCGTCTACGAGGCGACGCATGAGGCTGCCGAGCGGGCGCGCGCGGGGGGCGGGCCGACCTTCGTCGAGGCTGTCACCTACCGCTCCGCGCCGCACGCGACCGCCGACGACCCGCGCGTCTACATCGATCTCGAGCGGGTCGAGGAGGAGCGCCGTCACGAGTGCCTCGGCCGCTACGAGGGCTACCTGCGGCGGCTCGGCGCTCTGACCGACACGCTCGCCGAGGAGATCCGCGCGGAGGCGCTCGACGTGCTGCGCGAAGGCATCGCGCAGGCCGAGGCCGAGCCGGTGCCCGACCCCGGGCTCGTGTTCGAGCACGCCTACGCGAACCCGCCGGCCTCGCTCGCGCGCGATCTCGCCGAGCTGCGGCGGGTTCTGGGGGCCGACGGTGGCTGAGAAGAGCATCGTCGAGGCGATCAACGACGCGTTCTTCGTCGAGCTCGCGCGCGACCCGTCGGTGATGGTGATGGGCGAGGATGTCGGCCGCGTCGGCGGCGTCTTCCGCGCCACGGCGGGGCTGCGCGACCGGTTCGGCCCGGATCGCTGCGTTGACACGCCGCTCGCCGAGGCGGGGATCCTCGGGACCGCGGTGGGGCTCTGCATGGCCGGCTGGCGACCGGTCTGCGAGATGCAGTACGACGCCTTCAGCTACCCGTGCCTCGAGCAGCTGATCACGCACGTCGGCCGCTACCGCTGGCGCACCGGCGGCACGATGGAGTTCCCGCTCGTTGTGCGCATGCCCTACGGCGGCGGCGTCCGCGCGCCCGAGCTGCACGACGACTCGCCGGAGGCCTACTACGTGCACACCCCCGGCGTGAAGGTTGCGATCCCGTCGACTCCGGCCGACGCCAAGGGGCTGCTCGCCGCGGCGATCCGCGATCCCGACCCGGTCATCATCTTCGAGCCGAAGCTCCACTACCGGACGATCAAGGGCGAGGTGCCCGACGGCGACTACGTCGTCCCGCTCGGCAAGGCGCGTCTTGCGCGGGAGGGCTCGGACCTGACGATCGTCGCCTACGGCTCGATGGTGCCGCTCGCCGAGCAGGCGGCCGACGCGCTCGCGGGCGAGGCCTCGGTCGAGGTGCTCGACGTGCGGACGCTGAAGCCGCTCGACGAGGAGGCGCTGCTGGCCTCGGCCGCCAAGACGGGCAAGGTCGTGATCGTGCAGGAGGCGCCGCGCACGTGCGGCTACGCCGCCGAGCTGGCCGCGATCCTCGCCGAGAAGGCGATTCTCGACCTGCACGGGCCCGTGCTGCGCGTGACCGGCTACGACGTCCCCTACCCGTACTGGCAGATCGAGGACCACTACATGCCGTCCGTGGCCCGTGTCCTCGACGCCTGCCGGAAGCTGCTGGAGTTCTGACTCCGTGGCCTACGAGTTCAAGCTCCCCGACCTGGGTGAGGGCCTGACCGAAGGCGAGGTCGCGCGCTGGCTCGTCGCCGAGGGACAGGAGATCGCCGAGGACGACCCGCTCGTCGAGATCGCCACCGACAAGACGACGGTCGAGATCCTCTCGCCGGCCTCGGGGAAGGTGGCGAGGATCTTCGTTGCCGAGGGGGACGTGGTGCCGGTGGGCACGGTGCTCGTGGCGATCGGGGACGAAACCTCGGCCGCTGTCGCGACCGAGGTTTCCTCCAGGAAGGCGCCTGAGCTCGAGGCTGCGCCGCAGGTATCGGGGGCTCGTGGCCAGGGGCGCCGGGCTGCGGCGACACCGCTCGTGCGCCGCATCGCGCAGGAGCTCGGCGTCGAGCTCGCGGCGGTCGCGGGCACTGGGCCGGGCGGCCGGATCACCGAGGAGGACGTGCGCCGGGCGGACACGTCCGTGCCGGCCGTGTCCCAGGGACAGTCCCTCGGCCGCGTCTCCGAGAGGCGTGTCTCCGAGGGACGGCGGGAGGCGGTCCGAGGCGTGCGGCGCCGGATCGTCGAGCACCTCACCGTCTCCCACCGGGAGATCCCCGCGGTCACGTTCGTCGAGGAATGCGACTTCACCGGCGTCGACCTGAAGCAGCTCGTGCCGCTCGTGCTGCGCGCGACGGCGCTCACGCTGAAGGAGTATCCGGAGCTGAACGCACGCCTCGAGGACGACGAGATCGTCTACCTCGACCGCTACGACCTCGGCCTCGCGGTGCAGACGGAGCAGGGGCTCGTCGTCCCCGTCGTGCGGGGCTGCGACACGGCGTCGCTCGAGGAGCTCGCCGCCGAGGTCACGCGCCTCGCGGAGGCGGCCCGCACCGGCTCGCTGAAGCCGGAGGAGCTGCGCGGCTCGACCTTCACCGTCACGAGCGCCGGCACGCTCGGCGGTCTCTTCGTGACACCGCTGATCAACCACCCCGAGGTCGGCATCCTCGGCGTCCACCGGATCGGCCCGCGCCCCGTCGCTCGTGACGGCGAGGTCGCCGTCCGCCGGATGGGGAACGTCTCGGTCACGTTCGACCATCGCGTGGTGGACGGGGCGCGGGCTGCGGCCTTCTGCCTCGATCTGATCCGGCGGGTGGAAACCGGCGCCTAGCCTCCGAGCTGGCCGCGCACCGCGCCCGCCGGGAAGTCCTTGTTGTGGACGTTGACGTAGTACTCGCCGGGGTTGGCAAGGATGTCCCTGATCAGGCTGCGCGCCGCGGCCGTGCAGCCCTTCGACGCTCCGCTCGCAGGTGTGCCGAGAGGGACGACGACCGGGCCCGACGTGCCGGCCGGCGCCTTGTGAATGTGCGACGCCGTCGCGACCGCGATCCCCTTGACGGTCATCGACCAGCAGACGAGCCCCTCGCTCACGTTGAGGCCGATGACGGCCCTGCCGCTCCCGTCGGAGTCGCCCGCCGGGCTCTCCGCGGCTCCGCTCAGCGTGGCTGAGCGCTTGACGCCGAAACACGCGCCTGCGGCGACGGCGGCTCCGGCGAGCGCAAGCGCCGCGACGATGGCGCCGATCGAGACAGCAATACGGTATCGCATCTCCCCTCCTGTCGTTTGCGCAGGCCCCTTCGCCGGGGCCCGCGGTCGCCCGTTCTACGCCGGTTTCGCAGGTGCCGGATTGCCGGCTCGGAGAACCGATCCGGGTGGCCCTGCGTAGAAAATTGAGGCCCCTCGTGCGCGGGCGTGGCGGCACCGTTCCCCTACACTGAGCCCGATGGGCGAGTGGTACACGATCGGGCTCGCGCTTGGCCTGGGCGTCGGCGTCGGCGTCCTGCTCGCCGCTCTCGCCGGGGCGGCGCGTACGGCGGTCCTCGCCGCTGTCGCGCTCGCAGCCGCGGCAGGAGCAGGCACGGGTCTCGTCGTGGACGACTGGACCGAGGCCGTCGCGGCTTCGGTCGGAGGCGCAGCAGGGGCGCTCGCCGCGGCGCAGGTCGTCGCGGGGACGCTCCGCCGCGGCGGCACGCGCGCCGGCACCGCCGCCCTGGTCGGGCTCGGCGGGATCGTCCTGGCGGGTGTCGCCTTCGTGCCCATCGCCGGCTACCTCGAGGCCCTGGTGGTTCCGGCTCTCGCCGCGCGCCTGCGCGGCCGCGCCGCCGTGCGCTACGCGGGCCTCCGCACGCTTGCCAAGGACTGATCCAAAGAAGCTGATCCTCGTCGTGATCGACGGCCTGACGCCGGCGATGCTCGAGGACGCCGTCGAGCGGCGGGCGACGCCGTGGCTCGCGTTCCTCGCCGATCACGGGTCGTACGGGCGCGCCGTCTCCACGTTCCCGTCGTTGACGCCTGTCTGCCTCTCCTCGATCGCCACGGGGGCGCACCCGGACGTCCACGAGATCCCGCACCTCGTGTGGTGGCACCGGCGCCGGGAGCGGCTGGTCGAGTACGGCTCGTCGTGGGGGGCGATTCGCGCCGCCGGAGCGCGACGCTCGATCATGGACACGGTCTTCACGCTGAACGCCGAGCACCTCGGCAAGGGGGCGGTCACCGTCTACGAGTCGCTCGAGGATGCGGGGCTCGTTCCCGCCGCCGTGAACATCACGTGCTACCGAGGCCGCACGCCGCACCGCGGGAAGGTGCCCGGCTTCACGCGCCCGGTGCTCGGCCCGCGCCGCTTCTTCTTCTACAGCCTGATCGAGTCGGATCCGACGGGTGCGCCCCTTGCCTGGCGCAATCGCCCCGGCGGCACGATCGACGGCTACGCGACGGCCGTCGCGCGCTGGCTCGTTACGCGCGACGGCTTCGACTTCCTCGTCTACTACCTCTCCGACTACGACTACGCGTCGCACACGCACGGGCCGGACGCCGCGCACGACGTGCTCGCGCGGTGCGACGAGGGGATCGGGACGCTGATCGAGGCCGCCGGCGGCGCGGACGAGTTCCTCGAGCGGTACGCCGTCATCGTCTGCTCGGATCACGGCCAGACGGCGGTGACGCAGGCGGCGACGCTCGAGGAGCGGTACGCCGGTGTCATGGGCACGCTCGTCACGGCCTCGAACCGCGCCGGGATGGTCTACCGGTTGCCGGGCTGCCGCGAGGACGAACGGGAGCTCGCACAGCGTCTCGACGGCGATCCGTCGGTCGAGGTCACGCTCTTCCGCGAGGGCGCCGAGGCGGTCGCCCGCCGCGACGGCGAAGAGCTCCGGTTTCGGCCCGCCGGCGACGGGTGGGTGACAAGCGGCGACGAGTCGCTGCTCGACCACCCGAACGGGCTCGAGCGCTCCTGGGCCGCGCTCGCGAACCCGAATGCCGGTGAGCTGATCGTCTCCGCCGCCGAGGGCTGGGAGCTCGCCGATCTCGCGGGCCGGCACCACGTGGGCGGCGGGTCCCACGGCTCGCTCGTCACCGGCGACTCCGAGGTGCCGATGCTGACGGTCGGCCTGCACGCTTCGCCCTCGTCGATCACGGACATCGCACCGCTCGCGCTCGAGCACTTCGGCGTGGCGGTGCCCACGTACGCGCGGCGGCTCTCCGGTGCTCGCTGACGAGCGCACGGCGATGGTGGAGCGGCAGCTTCGCCGCCGCGGGATCCGGGACGAGCGCGTGCTGGCGGCGCTCGAGCGCGTGCCGCGTGAGCAGTTCGTTCCGGAGGACAAGCGCCGGCAGGCGTACGACGACGCGGCGCTCCCGATCGGGTTCGGGCAGACGATCTCTCAGCCGTACATGGTGGCGCTCATCTGCGAGCTGCTCGCCCTCGCCGGCGGCGAGCGTGTGCTCGACGTCGGCACCGGCTCCGGGTACCAGGCCGCCGTGCTCGCCGAGCTCGCGGCGGAGGTCATCACGATCGAGCGCGTGCCCGAGCTCGCCGAGCGGGCCCAAGCGGCGCTCGCTGCGGCGGGGTACACCCACGTCGACGTGCACGTCGGAGACGGGACGCTCGGCGTCCCCGAGTGCGCGCCCTACGCGGCGATCGCCGTCGCGGCCGCCGCGCCGAGCGTGCCCGCGGCGCTCTACGCGCAGCTCGAGCCGGGCGGGCGGCTCGTCGTGCCGGTCGGCGTCGGGTGGCAGCGGCTCGAGCTCGTCGTGCGCACTCCCGAGGGGCCTGTCGTGCACGGCTCCGTGCCGTGTCGCTTCGTCCCGCTCGTGGGCGAAGAGGGCTTTCGCTCCTGACGCGCTGCTAGGCTCGCCCGCGTTCCCATGGGACGCTCACCCGCTGCGAACGCCGCTGCTGCGCTCGCCCGCTCGCGGGCAGGGCAGGCTCTGGGGCGCTCCCACAACTGGCTGCAGCTGGCGAAGTTCTGCGCCGTGGGGGCGAGCGGCTACGCCGTCAACCTCGCCGTCTACGCGACCCTGCTGCGCGGGGCGGGCTTCCACTACCTCGGCGCGGCGGCGTGCTCGTTCCTCGTCGCGGTGCTGAGCAACTACACGTGGAACCGTCTCTGGACGTTCCGGCACGACCGCGGCCACTTCGGCTACCAGGGGCTCCGGTTCCTGGTCGTCTCGACTGTCGCCCTCGGCGCCAACCTCGCGTTCCTGAAAGGGCTCGTCGAGCTCGGCGCCGGCAAGATCGTCGGCCAGGCGATCGCAATCGTGCTGGTGACGCCCCTGAACTTCGTCGGCAACAAGCTCTGGTCCTTTCGCCAAGGCTGATGGCTCGCCGGGCGGCTGCGCTCGCTCTCCTCGCGCTCGCGTTCGCGGGGGCCGCGGCCGCCGCGAACGCTCCGACCGCGCCCGTCTACGACGGGCAGGGACGGCTGGTCGAGACGCCGCTTGCGCCCGCGGCCGGCAGCCCGCGCCTGACCGAGAACGACGCGGAGGGGCGCTTCCTCCGCCATCCGAAGGTCGCGCGCTGGCTCGATCGCTACCCGCCGAAGCCGACGGTGGACGCCGACTACGAGGCGGCTGCGAGCTCGTGGAAGGTGCGCGTGTGGTCGGGGCCGGCGGGGGAGATCGCGGAGGGCCGGGTGGACGACTTGACCGGCCAGGTGCGCGAGGCCTGGACGGGCCCGCAGGTGGCCTGGAAGATGGCCCGGGGCGGCGGCGGCGCCTTCGGGGGCGAGACGATCAACGACCCCTGGGTCTGGGGCGCTCTCTGTGTGGTGTTCGCCCTCGGCCTCGGCGATCTGCGCCGGCCGCTCTCCCTCCGCAACCTCGATCTGCTCGTGCTGCTCTCGTTCTCGGTCTCGCTCTGGTTCTTCAACCGGGGTGAGGTCTTGTGGAGCGCTCCGCTCGCGTACCCGCCACTCGTGTACGTGCTCGCGCGGATGGCCTGGATCGGCTGGCGCGGCCGTACCCGGCCCGCCCGGCCGGTGTGGCCGGTCTGGGTGCTCGCGGCCGCCGCCGTGTTCCTCGTCGGCTTCCGGGTCGGGCTCAACCTGGAGGCCCCGCGCAGCGTCATCGACGTCGGCTACGCGGGCGTGATCGGCGCGCACCGGATCGTCGACGGGCAGGCTCCGTACGGTCACATGCCCGTCCAGGAGACGCGGCCGGCGTGCGGCCCGGCGGACGCGGAGGGCGAGATCCGCGAGCGGATCCAGGAGAACGGCCGCTGCGAGTCCTCGAATCCCCGCGGTGACACGTACGGGCCCATCGCGTACCTCGCCTACGTGCCGGGGTATCTCGCCTTCGGCTGGAGCGGGAAGTGGGATCGGCTGCCCGCGGCGCACGCGACATCGCTCCTCTTCGACGCGCTCGCGCTCGCCGGTCTCGTGCTGGTCGGGAGGCGCTTCGGTGGCCACCGGCTGGCCGCCACGCTCGCGTTCGCGTGGGCCGCGTACCCGTTCACGCAGTACGCCTCCAACTCCAACACGAACGACGCGATCACGCCCGCGCTGCTGATCTGGGGGTTCTGGTTGCTGACGAAGCCGGGAGCGCGAGGCGCGTTCGTCGCCCTCGCAGGCTGGACGAAGTTCGCGGCGCTGCTGCTCGCGCCGCTCTGGCTCGGCTACCCGAGCGGGCTGCGCTCGCCGGGCAAGCGCCGCTTCGCGGCCGGCTTCGCGTTGGCCACGGCCGCCGCGTTCTCGATCCTCCTGCTCGAGCCCGAGCCACTACACGCGCTCCGCGTCTTCTACGACCGGACGGTCGGCTTCCAGCTCGATCGGGGCTCGCCGTTCTCGATCTGGGACTGGGGTCAGTACCACGCACGCGGGCTGCCCGACCTGCACGTCGTGCAGCAGGTGCTCGAGGGGTTGCTGCTCGCGGCCGCGCTGCTGCTCGCGGTGCGCCCGCGCCGCCGCACGCCGCTTCGGCTCGCCGCGCTGACGGCGGCGCTGCTCGCTGGCTTCCAGCTCGTGCTGACCCACTGGTTCTACCTCTACCTGCCCTGGTTCTTCCCGTTCGTTGCCTTCGCCCTCTTCGCCCCGGGAGAGGAGGAGGAGCATGGCCTCCGCGTGGCGTCGCCCTGACCTCGGCGGCCTCGTCGCGCCGGTCCTCGCGGCCGCTCTCTTCCTCGCGGGCTGGAGCGCGCTCCACCACGGCTGGTACACGCGCGGTGAGATCGTCGACACGCCGGTCTACGAGCGCTACGGGAACGCGATCGAGTCGGGGCAGGTGCCTTATCGCGACTTCCGGCTCGAGTACCCGCCCGGCGCGCTGCCGGTCTTCGCCGTCCCCGCGCTCGCGAGCGAGCGCGGGGACGAGGGCGGCTTCCGGGACGCCTTCGAGGTCCTGATCGCGCTCTGCGGCGCCGCCGGCGCGGCCTTCGCCGCCGTCGCGCTCCAGCGGCTGGCCGCGCCGCCGCTCGCGCTCGCGGGCGGTGTCGCGGTCGCCGCGCTCGGGCCGCTCGCGCTCGGCTCGGTCGTGCTCACGCGCTTCGACCTTCTGCCCGCGGCCCTGACGGCGGCGGCGCTCGCCGCTCTCGTCGCCGGCCGCGACCGGCTTGGCTGCGGCGTTCTCGGCCTGGCGGTCGCCGTCAAGCTCTACCCCGCCGTCCTCGTTCCGCTCGCGCTCGCGTACGCCTGGCGGCGGCGCGGCCGGCGGGAGGCCCTGGTCTGCCTCGGGATTCTCGGGGCCGTGGTGCTCGCCGTCTTCCTCCCGTTCGTCGCGCTCGCGCCGGACGGGGTCGCCTGGAGCCTCGGCCGCCAGCTCGGCCGCCCGCTCCAGATCGAGAGCCTGGGCTCGGCCTTCCTCCTGGCGGCACACCAGGCGTTCGGGCTCGACCTCACGATGCGCTCGGGCCACGGCTCGCAGAACCTCTCGGGCGCCGGGCCGGACGTGCTCGCTGGGGTGCTCTCGGCGCTCCAGCTGGCTGCGCTGGCGTGGATCTGGGTCGCCTTCGGCCGGGGGCCGGCCAGGCCGGAGCGGCTCGTGCGCTACGGGGCAGCCGCCCTCGTCACCTTCGTCGCGCTCGGCAAGGTGCTCTCGCCGCAGTTCCTGATCTGGCTGTTGCCGGTCGTTCCGCTCGTTCGCGGCCGGCGCGGGATCGCCGCCTCCGCGCTCCTGCTCGTCGCGTGCGTCCTGACGCAGCTCTGGTTCCCGTACCGCTACTGGAGCCTGGCGCTGGACTTCGACGGCGCGGCTTCGTGGCTCGTGCTCGCCCGCGATCTCGCGCTCGTGGCCCTGCTCGGGGTGCTCGCGCTGCCCGAGCGGAGACTTCCGGCCACCGTCCCCTAGGAGTGGTCGATCCGGACGGGCTCGATGGCGGTCGCCCGACCCGTTTCCGGGTCGCAGTCCACGACGCAACCCTCGATCCGCACGCCGCCCTGGGCCGTCTCGAAGCGGACCGGCATGCCGGTCCGCATCCGGCGGATCGCGAGCTCTGCCTCGACGCCGATCACCGAGTCGTGCGGCCCCGTCATTCCGGCGTCGGTCATGGCCGCGGTGCCCCCCGCCTGGATCCGGGCGTCGGCGGTCTGGACGTGCGTGTGCGTCCCCACGACCGCGGTCACCTTGCCGTCGAGCCAGCGCGCGAGCGCGATCTTCTCGCTCGTGGCCTCGGCGTGGACGTCGACGAGCACGACCGGCGTCCGCGCCCGCGCCTCCTCGACCAGCCGGTCGATCACCTCGAACATGTTGACGGCGACGTCGAGGAAGAGCGAGCCCATCACGTTGATCACGGCCACGTCGGTTCCGTTGCTACCGGCCGCGATCACGAGGCCGCTGCCGGGAGCGCTCGCCTGGAAGTTGGCCGGCCGGATCACGCACTCGCTGCGAGCGAGGTACGAGGCGATCTCGCCTCGCCGCCAGGTGTGGTTGCCCAGCGTGATCACGTCGGCGCCCGCGCCGAGTAGGCGGTCGGCGAGCTTCGGCGTGATCCCGACCCCGTCGGCCGCGTTCTCGCCGTTGAGCACGCAGAAGTCGACGCCGAGGTCGGCGCGCAGCGCCGGTAGCCGCTGCTCGGTCGCCCGCACGCCCGGCGCCCCGACGACATCTCCGATGAAGAGGATTCTCAGCGGGTCGAGAGAGTGGCCGCTGGACGAACTTCGAGTGAGACGTTCGTGCCGGAGTCCTGCGTGTAGCGCGCGAGCGTCTGCGTCTCCACGAGCGACAGGTCGAGCACGACGCCGACCTTCGAGCTGGCGGCTGCGACCGTCGAGCCGACGGTCAGCGCGGGATCGGGGCGGAGCTGCGTCAGGGAGACGACGACCGATGGTGCTGTCACGGGGCGGATGTCGATCCGCGCGCCGTAGGTGCGGTTCGAGATGACGAAGTCGCTGATGCCGACGACCGTCCCGTCCACCGGGGCGTAGACGTCGGTTCCGGGACGCGCGCCGACGTCGAGCGCCGACGTGCCGGGCCCGCTGCTGCCGCCGAGCTGGTACCACGTGAGGCCGTTCTTCTTCGCGCCCGAGATCCGGTGCCAGAGCCGGTCGAGCAGCCCCTCGTTGCCCTGGCTGCCGAGCGGCGCGAGGGCGAGCGCGCTGCCGTCCGAGCCGTGGTAGCCGATCGCCGTGACGGCGGTCTGGGCGACCGGCAGCTGGATGCGAAGAGCGCCGAGCGTCGCCACCACCTGCGGCTGTGGCGGTCCTGCCGGCAGGAGGCGCGCCGCGCGTGCGGGCTGCTGGACGACGGGCTCCGGATTCCCCGAACCGAAGGCCGTCAGAAGCAGGGTGACGAACAGGACCGTGGAGACGAAGACGAGGGCGACCAGTCGTGCTGCGCGGTCGTGTGCGCGCCGTCTGCGCGCACGCACACGCGCGACTTCTCCCGTTCGCGGTGAAGCCATCGCAGGCACCGTAGCTGAGCTCCGAGGCTTGTTCAACACGGAAGTGGCCCCGGGGAGCCTCCGCGGGACCGAAAGCGGCTCCTCCCAGAGCGCACCCGGGTTGAGTGCGAGCGCGCCCTCGACCCCGAACCAGAGCTCGGGCGGGGCGCGCCCGAGGCGGACGACGGGGGCTGTACGATCCGCCGCATGGCCGAGCGCGGGCCGACGATCCAGATTCCGCGGTGGATCCAGCTCGTCGGGCTGCCCGTGCTCGCCGTGCTCGCCTGGGCGATGGCGGGCTCGCTCGGTCACGTGCTCTTCCTCTTCCTGACCGCCGCGGTGATCGCGTTCCTGCTGAACACGCTCGTGCGCGACCTCGAGCGGATCCGGATCCCGCGCGGCCTCGGAGTCGCGGTCGTGTACCTCAGCTTCGCCGCGGCGATCGTCGTGGCCTTCGTCGCGCTCGTCACCGTCGTCGTTGCAGAGGTGCGCTCCGCCTCCGATCGGGTCGAGACGTACCTTACGGAGCAGCACGGACAGAGCCACAGGACCGACGCCGAGCGCGACATCGTTCGTCTCCAGCACTGGCTCGATGCGCACGGCCTGGAAGGCATCAAGGTGCGCGAGCAGGGGACGGACTGGCTCGACTCGATCGAGGCGAAAGACGTCTCCAAGTACACGGGGAAGGTCGTGGACTTCGCGCAGGGGGCCGCGATCTCGATCGTGTCGCTGCTCTTCAGCCTCGTGCTGGTGATCGTGATCTCGATCTACATGCTGCTCGACATGCCGCGCCTCGAGCGGGCGATCGACCGGCGCTTCCCGCCGCACGGCGGGAAGCCGCTCACGCTCCGGATCGAGGCCGCGCTCGCCGGCTACGTGAAGGGGCAGCTGCTGCTCTCGACCATCATCGGCGGCAGCGCGGGAGCCGGGATGTGGGCGCTCGGGGCGACCGGGCTCGTGCCGGGCGCCGACCGGTACGCGCTCCTGTTCGGGGTCTGGACCGGCGTGATCGAGGTGATTCCCTACATCGGCCCGTGGCTCTCGGCCATCCCGCCGGCCATCTACGCCCTCGTCGTCCACCCCGTGTCGTTCCTGTGGGTGGCGGCCCTCTTCGTCTTCATCTACCAGATCGAAGGGCATGTCGTCGTGCCGAACGTGATGGCGAATGCGCTCCGGCTGCATCCGCTGCTCGTCATCTTCGGGCTGCTCGCGGGCGGCGAGATCTACGGCCTGCCCGGAATCCTGCTCGCGCTGCCGCTGATGGCGGCCGTCCGTGCGATCTGGGAGTTCCTCGCAGAGCGCGTGTCGCTGGAGCCCTGGTCGGGCGGACGACCCGTGCCGGTCGAGGTCGAGGTCGAGGCGCCCGTGTCGCCTCCCGACGATCCGCTGAAGGCTGAGAGCAGGTGAGCGCGGAGACGCTGCTCTCCGCGCGCGGCGTCACACGGAGGTACGGCGCGCGCACCGCGCTGCACGTCACCGATCTCGACGTGCACGGGGGAGAGACGATCGCGCTCACCGGGCCGAACGGCGCCGGCAAGTCCACCCTGCTCTCCATTCTCGCCGGGGCCCTCGTACCGAGCGGGGGCACGATCGAGCGGGCCTCCGGGGTCGTCGTGGGGTGGGCCCCGCAGCGGCCGGCGCACTACGGCAAGCTCTCCGCGCGCGAGAACCTCGAGCTGTTCGCCCGCCTCGGGCGCGTCCCGGCCGCCGAGCGCGCGGCCGAGCTCCTGCTGGCGGAGTTCGGGCTACCGGGCGACCGGCAGCCGAGCGCGACGCTCTCGGTCGGCATGCGCCAGCGCCTGAACGTCGCGATCGCTCTCCTCGGGGCGCCGCGCGTGCTGCTGCTGGACGAGCCGAGCGCGTCACTCGATCCCGAGCAGCGGCGCCGGCTCTGGGAGCTCGCATCCGGGCTGCGGGCTCACGGGGGCGCGCTCGTCTTCGCGACGCAGCACCTCGAAGAGCTCGAGCGCGCCGACCGCGTGATCAGGCTCGAGGAGGGGCGGGTGGTCGCGGCGTGAGACGCCCTGCGTCAACCCCCCACGCCCGCGCGTTCCTCGGGCGCCGCTCGCGGTGCCGGGCCGGAGGGGACAGTATGGGCAATACGGCCCCGGAGAGCTCGGTGCCGCGAGCGGCGTCAGGCATCGGCGGAGCCGGGCTCCGCCCGGCGGGAGCCGACGCCGGCGAGGGGCGCGCGTGAGGAGCGCGTGGCTGATCTTCGCGAAGGACGTCCGCGTGCTCGCACGCTCGCCCGCGCTGCTCGTCGTGCTGCTCGCCTACCCGCTCGTCATCGCCGCGCTCGTCGGCATGGTCGCGAGCTACGCGAGCTCGAAGCCGCGGGTTGCCTTCGTGGACGAGGACGGCCTGCCCGCGGCGATCCAGGTGGCCGGGTACCGCTTCGACCTCGCCGGCACGATCGCGCGCTCGACGAGCGAGCTGACGCTCGTGCGCGTCGACCGGGCGGAGGCCGAGCGGCAGCTCCGTGCCGGCCGGGTGGTCGCGATGCTCGTCATCCCGCGCGGGTTCGCGGCCGACCTGCGCAGCCTCGTCCGCCGGCCGAGGATCGAGCTGAGGACGACGCGCGGCGGCCTCTCGCCTCGCGTCACCCAGCAGGCGCAGGCGCTCGTCTTCTCGCTCAACCAGACGCTCTCGGATGCGTACCTCGACTCGACGCTGAAGGTCGTACGGCTCGTGGTCGGAGGCGGGCCGGGAGAGTTCTTCGGCAACCGCTTCACGGTCATCGGCCTGACCGGGGCGCGGGAGCTGCTCGCCGGCCTGCCGCAGGTGGAACAGGTGCGGGAGATCGAGAAGTTCGTGGGCCAGGCCGAGACGGCCCTCGGCGACGCCGACGCCGCGCTACGGGCGACCGCCCGGCCCGTCGAGCTCGTCGAGCTGGGCGACAGGGGGCGCACATGGCTCCTCTCGGCGCAGGTCCAGGCCTACGGTCTCGCTCTCACGATCTCGTTCCTCGCCCTCCTGCTGGCGGCCGGCTCGCTTGCGGCGGAGCGCGACGAGGACGTTCTCCAGCGGCTCGTCCGAGGTCTTGCGGGCCACGGCCAGCTCGTGGCCGCAAAGGCCGCCTTGGCATCGCTGGTGGCGACGCTGCTCGGGCTGGCGATCGCGGTCGCGTTCGGCATCATCCTCGAGCTGGGGCGCGTCCAGGGTGGGCAGCCGTGGGAGCGGCTGCCGCTGCTCGCGGTCGGGCTGGTGCTCGCCGGCGCAGCGCTCGGGACTCTCGGCGCCGTCGTCGGCGCGCTCGCACGCGAGGGCCGCACCGCAACCCTCGCAGCGCTTCTCTTCGTGCTGCCGATCGTGTTCCTCGGCTTGGTTCCGCGCGAGGTTGCGCCGGCTGCGGGCTGGGTCAGCGACGCATTCCCCTTCGCGCACGCCGTCCGCTTCTTCGGCGACGCCCTGTTCGAGCTCGATCCTTGGGGTTCGCTGGCGCGCGAGGCAGCCTGGCTTGCGGGCCTCACGCTCCTGTACGGCGGAGTCGCCCGCGCCTCGATGCGTCGACTCGCTGCGTAGCGCGCGGCGGCCTGCTCTAACCTTCGCCCGGTGAACGCTGTTGCCGTGGACGTGTGGGACACGCTCGCCGCCGAGGCGGCCGCGGAGAGCCCGCTCTGGGCGGACGCGCTTCTCCCCGGGGGCGCGCGCGAGCGCATCCCGGTGTTCTCGCCGCTCGGCCCGCCCGCCTCTGTGCTCGGGATCGAGACGATCTACGAGGGCTACCTCGTCCACTACGGGCGGCCGCGGCTGTTCGCACCCGCCGACGCCGACACGGCGCTCCTGCTCGGCGACTACCTCTACGCGCACGGGCTCGTGCGGGTCGCCGCGGCGGGCAGCGTCGAGGCGGTCGGGGACCTCGCAGAGCTGATCTCCCTCTGTGCGCAGTCGCGCGCGGAAGGCGGTCCCGGCGACGGCTGCGCGTGGGCGGCGACGGCGGCGCTGCTCGGCGAAGGCGCTCTTATGGAGGCGCGGGATGCCCTGCGGGTGCGCCGTGACGTCTCGCTCCTCGAACGGCTCGCCCGTGGCCGGGCCGGAGACGGCGCGGTCGAGCGCGCGCTTGCTGCGCACGCCCTTCGGCTCGGTTAAGGTTCGCCCGGTGACCGTCGCGTTCGCATGGCTTCTCGCCGACGCCGCCGAGGAAGGCAAGCGCATCGTCCTCGGCATGCTCGTCGTCGGGTTGATCTTCGTCGGCGTGATCGGGCTCGGCGAGCTCTCTCGCTGGGCCCGGCACCGCAAGAGCTAGCGGCCTGGCAACGTCCACACCGAGTGGGACAACGATCCCTCGGTGCGTCGCGTGTTGGAACTCACGGGGCTGGGGTCGCGCTCCTCGTCGGGAACGGGGCGCCGGCGTCTGCGACCGATCCGATCGTCGGCACCTGGGCGTACAGCGAGGGGCGGGTCGTCGTGCGCGGCTCGGGAGCGTCGTTCACCGCGACCGTCACAGCGGCCACGAGGTTCGCCGTCTGCACGCACGCACGCGGCGAGCAGATGTGGACGATCGCGCGCCCGGGGCGTTGGTACTCGGGACGGCACCTTTCCTTTGACGATCTCATTCCGGGCTGCAACGCAGACGACCGCATCTGGCTGCCGGCGGCGTGGACCGTGGCGGGCAACCGCCTGACGGTGCGCATCGCGCGCTTCACCGGTATCACACCCGGCCCGTGTGGCTCGGCGTCCACGGTCTGCTTCACGCTGCGCCGCGTCGTGCGGCCACACACTGCGGCTGTCGAAGCGCCGTCCCGGCACTCGTTCACGGTCGCGGTCAGCGGCCGCCCGGCACTGGGCGCGAAGACACTCGGGAGCAGGTACCTCGGCTCGACGATCGAGGGAGAGGGCGGCTTCACGGAGCGCGGCTCGGTGATCCTCTCGTCGAGCGGGACGCTCACGGTCACGCACGACTACGATGAGACCCCAGACGTCAAGGTGCGGCTGCGCGTTCGCGGAAGAGGGGCTTTCGGTCCCGAGGGAACAGCGAGCGTCGCCGTCGCCGTTGTGAGCTCGAGCTCGCCGTTCTGCTTCGTCGGCGAGGAAGGCACGCTCGTGCTCGCGCCCGGCAGGGCGACCGTGTCGGTCTGCGGCGACAACCTCCAGTCCGTGCACGACCGCCCCGCCGGAACCGAGGTGACGGTCGCGCTGCGCCTTCGCAGTTGAGACGCCCTGGCTAGACTCGCGCCGATGGCGCTGCCGTCAGACCTGCGCGACTGGATTGCGCTGCTCGAGCGCGAGGGTGAGCTGCATCGTGTCAGCGCCGAGGCCGATCCCGACCTCGAGATCACCGAGATCACGGACCGCGTCGTCAAGACCAGCGGGCCTGCGCTCCTGTTCGAGCGCCCGAAGGGCTCCACCTTGCCGCTCCTGATCAACCAGTTCGGCACCGAGCGGCGCATGTGCCTCGCTTTCGGCGTCGAGTCCCTCGACGAGATCGCCGCGAAGCTCGAGGACGTGCTCGAGCTGCAGCCGCCACACGGGCTCGTCGAGAAGGTCAGGGGCCTGAGGAAGCTGAAGTCCATCGCCGACTCGCTGCCGAAGATCGTCTCGAAGGGCGCCTGCCAGGAGGTCGTCCTCACCGGCGACGACGTGGATCTCGGCCTGCTGCCGATCCAGCGCTGCTGGCCGGGGGACCCCGCCCCCTTCATCACGCTGCCTGCGGTGATCACGCAGGACCCGCACACCGGCTCGCGCAACGTCGGCATGTACCGGATGCAGAAGATCGACCGCAACTCGACCTTCATGCACTGGCAGGTGCACAAGGACGGCCGTATGGACTACCTGGCGACCGACGGCCGCCTCGAAGTCGCCGTGGCGCTCGGGCTCGATCCCGTGACGGCCTACTCTGCGAGCGCCCCGCTCCCCAAGCACATCGACGAGTTCATTCTTGCGGGGTTTCTGCGCGGCGAGCCCGTCGAGCTCGTCGCGGGCAAGACGGTGGAGCTCGCCGTCCCGGCGAGCGCGGAGATCGTGCTCGAGGGCTATGTCGAGCGCGGCGACGAGGGCATCGAGGGCCCGTTCGGCGACCACACCGGCTACTACTCGCCGGCCGAGCCGTTCCCCGTCTTCCACGTCACGGCCCTGACGATGCGTCGCGACGCGATCTACCCCTCGATCGTCGTCGGCAAGCCGCCCGCGGAGGACGCGTGGCTCGGCAAGGCGACCGAGCGGATCTTCCTGCCGGCAGTGCGCATGACCGTCCCCGAGATCGTGGACTACGACCTGCCTGCCGCCGGTGCCTTTCACAACTGCGTGATCGTCTCGATCCGCAAGGCGTTCCCGGGCCATGCGAAGAAGGTCATGCACGCGATCTGGGGGCTCGGAATGCTCTCGCTCTCGAAAGCGGTGGTCGTCGTGGACGAGTGGGTGGACGTCCACGACTACGACGACGTCTTCTTCCGCGTCTGCGCGAACGTGGATCCCAAGCGCGACGTGCTCCTCAGCGAGGGGCCGCTCGACCAGCTCGACCACGCGCCGACGCTCGCCTGCTACGGCGGCAAGCTCGGCATCGACGCGACGCACAAGAGCCCGGCCGAAGGCGCCCGGGAGTGGCCGGCCGAGATCGCCATGAGCGACGACGTGCGCGCGCTCGTCGATCGCCGCTGGGGCGAGTATGGGTTTTCGCCTGCGCCGCCCGGCGCCGTGGTGCAGAATGGGCGCCGCGGGCGCACGCCGCGGACGCTACGTCGTTGACACGCGGGAACGGAGGGCGATTGAATCACGGCGAGGTGAGACCTTGAGCACGCACGATCCCGGCGACAGGCAGCACCTGCCGCCCCCCACCCTGTGGCCGCTGGGCTTTGCCGTCGGGATCGCCTGCATCCTCGTCGGTCTCGTCCTGAGCTGGCCCGCGGTCGCCGTCGGCGCCGTGCTCGCCGCGGTCTTCGCGTTCCTCTGGGCGCGCGACCTGACGCGCGAGGTGGCCGCGAAGGCACCCCCGGTCGCGCCGGAGCGGCGTGAGGAAGCCGAGCAGGCGCCTCCCGCCGCGCCGCAGGCGAAGGCCTACCCTCGCAGCGCCTTTCTCGAGGGCGCGACGCTCGGCCTCGGCGGGGTGATCGGCGGGCTCGTGGCCGTCCCGGCGCTCGGCTTCGCCGTGCTGCCCGCGTTCACGAACCAGGCGGATCACGACGTCGAGCTCGGACCCCTCGGCGACTTCCCCGAGGGCGAGTTCGTGATCGCGACGTACATGGAGGATCCGTCCCAGGGCGAGGTCACGCGGCGCACCGTCTTCGTCCGCAACAACGGCTTCCTCGAGCAGGTGCCGAGCTTCACGATTCTCTTCTCACGCTGCGTCCACCTCGGCTGCCCGGTGCAGCCGAACGGCCCGATCTTCGAGGAGCGGGTCAAGACGGTGGACACCGGTAAGCAGGCGATCGAGCTGCGCCCCTCGCAGCCCGCCGGCTTCGGCTGCCCCTGCCACGGCGGCCAGTACGACACCGAGGGCAACCGCACCGCCGGCCCGCCCGTGCGGGCACTCGACCGGCTCGAGTTCTCGATCCGGGATGGCAAGCTCTGGGTCGGCAAGCACTTCAGCGTCTCCCACGTGGAGGGCGCGGGCGCAAAGGCGCGGATCAAGCGGTACGGCCTCGCGACACCGGGCGTCCACGTGGACGGGATCTCGGCGTGGCTCTACCCGATCGAGGTGCCGCGCTGATGGCCGCGAAGCGCTCCGCCCGCAAGGAGAAGCTCGAGGCCGCGGTCCTCTACCCGCTCGACTGGGTCGAGGAGCGCTCCGGGCTCGTGGGCGGCATCAAGTACTTCCTCTTCCGCAACGTCCCGCGGGACGTCAACTGGATGCAGACGCTCGGATCGGCCACGCTCACCGCCTTCATCGTGCAGGCCGTCACGGGCGTGATCCTCGCGATGTACTACAAGCCGGATCCGAACAGTGCGTACGAGTCGATCCAGCACATCACGCACGACCTGACGCTCGGCTGGCTCGTGCGCGGCATGCACCGGTGGGGCGCGAGCGTCTTCATCATCCTCATGTTCTTCCACATGGCCCGGGTCTTCCTGTTCGGCGCCTACAAGTATCCGCGCGAGCTGACGTGGATCGTCGGGGTGCTGCTCCTCGTGCTCGGGATGATGGAAGGCTTCACCGGCTACCTGCTGCCGTGGGACAACACCGCGTACTGGGCGACGGTCGTCGGCATCAACCTCAACGGCACGGCGCCCTTCCTCGGCCCGTTCATCGCGCAGTTCCTCTCCGGCGGCGCGAGCATCGGGTCGGACACGCTCGCCAAGTGGTACGCGCTGCACATGCTGGTCCTGCCCGGCGCGATCATCGGCCTGATCACGCTCCACATGTGGCTCGTGATCCGGCTCGGCGTCACGTCGCCGCCGTGGTCGAAGGAAGCGGCCGGCCTGGAGCGCCCGCCGGTCGAGCCCGAGGGCCGCGAGGGCCTCGTACGTCCCGCGCCGCGCGGTGAGGACCGCTGATGGCGAGCCGGCGGATCGAGGAGCGCAGGGCCGAGCACGCGCGCTACAAGGAGGACGTCAAGAAGCGCGGGAAGCCGTTCTACCCGTTCGCGATGTTCCACGACACGGTGATGAGCCTCGTCGTGGTCGGCGTCATCGTCGGGCTCACCGTCGTCTGGCGCGCGACGTCGGACGGGACGGATTCCGGCTGGCTCGGGCCGCTCTACGCCGAGAAGGCGGATCCCGGCACGACGCAGTTCATCCCGCGCCCGGACTGGTACTTCTACTTCCTCTTCTACCTGCTGCGGATCTTCAAGTGGCCGGAGTCGGTCTTCCTCGCCACCGTCGGGATCCCGACGATCCTCTTGATCCTGCTCGTCGCGATGCCCTTCGTGGATGTCCGCCGTGAGCGCAGGCTCTCCCGCCGGCCCGTCGCCGTCGTCGCGTCAATCCTCGTCGTCGTCTCGATGGGAGTGCTCACGTGGAAGGGCGCGGTCGCGAAGGAGTCGCTCGGCAGCGAGGTCGTCGGAGAGGTGCCGGCCTGGGCGGCCAAGCAGGGCTTCGCCGACAACGCGGAGGCGAAGGCCGGCGGCGTGCTCTTCGCCCAGTCGGGCTGCCTGACGTGCCATGTCTACCTCGGCGCGGGCGCGTCGAACCTCGGAGCCCCCGAGCTGACCGCGGAGGGCGCGAAGGGCAAGGGCGTCGACTTCCAGGTCAAGCACCTGAAGTGCCCGAGCTGCGTGACCCCGGGCTCGCCGATGCCGCCGTTCGCCTCGCTCGGCGACGAGAACCTGAAGAAGATCGCGGTCTTCCTCGAGGCCTCGAAGGGGCCGAAGGGATGATCCGATGCGCATCTTCCTCGGCGTAACAGGGGCCTCGGGCGCGCCCTACGCGGCGCGGCTGCTGCGCGCGCTCGCGGAGTCGGGCTGCGAAATCGGCCTGGCGGCGTCCGCGTCCGGGGTCGAGGTGCTCGCGACCGAGCTGTACGGCGACCAGCACCTGCCGCGGGAGGAGGTGCTGCGGCGTTTCACCGAGCCGGCGGGCGACGCGGTCACGGTCTACGACGTAAACGACTACGGCAGCCCGTACGCGAGCGGCTCGGCGAAGGTGGACGCGTACGTCATCTGCCCGTGCTCGATGTCCACCGTCGGCACGCTCGCCGCCGGGGCGATGGCGAACCTCATCCACCGTGCCGCGTCGGTGGCGCTGAAGGAGCGCCGCAAGCTCGTCCTCGTGCCACGCGAGACCCCGCTCTCCTCGATCCACCTCGACGGCCTCTCGCGGCTCCAGCAGGCCGGCGCCGTGATCCTGTTCGCCGCGCCGGGCTTCTACCACGGCGCGCAGACGATCGACGACCTGGTGAACTTCGTCGTTGCACGCTGCCTCGATCAGCTCGGGCTGGACAACACGCTCGCTCACCGGTGGGGTGAATGACGCACGAGTCCGGCACGCTGCCCGCCGATGGCGTCCGGTCGATGTTCGACCGGATCGCGCCGGTCTACGACGTGATGAACCGGCTGATGACCGGCGGGCTCGACCAGCGCTGGCGGCGCCTGACGGTGCGCGCCGTCGTCCGCCCCGGCGACCGGGTGCTGGACGCCTGCTGCGGCACCGGCGATCTCGCGCTCGCCGGCTCCCGCGCCGGCGGCACCGTGACCGGGCTCGACTTCTCCGAGCGGATGCTCGAGCGCGCCCGGCGCAAGTCCGCCACGGTCGAATGGGTGCACGGGGACCTGCTCGCGCTCCCGTTCGCCGACGCCGCCTTCGACGCGGCCACGGTGGGGTTCGGTGTGCGCAACGTCGCCGACCTCGAGGCAGGCCTCAGCGAGCTGCGGCGGGTCCTCCGGCCCGGCGGCCGGCTCGGGATTCTCGAGATCACGAGACCGCCGGGCGTCCTGCGCCTGTTCTTCCGGCTCTGGTTCGACGTGCTCGTGCCGCTCGCGGGCAGAGTCCTGCCCGGTGGCAAGGCCTACACCTACCTACCCGCGAGCGTCCGCCGTTTCCCCGCCCCGGACGACCTGGCGGAGCTGATGCGCCGGGCGGGGTTCGCGGGGATCGAGTACCGGCGGCTCGCCGGCGGCATCGTCGCCCTGCACACGGGAGCGGCGGCCTGACCTCGCTCACCGCCGCTGAGCAGGCGCCGGGGCTCGGCGCGTACCTCGAGCGGGTCGAGACGCGGCTCGCGGAGGCCGTCGCCGGGCACCCCGGCGTCGTCGCGCGCGTGGGTGCGGACGCACTCGCGGCGGGCGGCAAGCGGCTGCGGCCGATGCTCGCCTACCTCTCCGCGCCGGCCGGCGCGACCGACCCCGTGACCGCCGGCGTCGCCGTCGAGCTCGTGCACATGGCGACCCTCGTCCACGACGACCTGATCGATCGTGCGGCCGTGCGCCGCGGCCGCGCCGCCGCGTGGACGGCACACGGCGAGATCGCCGCCTGCGCCGCCGGCGACTACCTGTTCGCTCGCGCGTTCGCCGAGCTGGCGGGCGAAGGCGACGAGCACGGCGTCGCCGTGCTCGCCGAGGCGTCGCTCGGGCTCGCGCGCGGCGAGGCGATGCAGCGCCGCCAGCGGCACGATCCGGCCACGCCGATCGAGGCGTACCTCGAGCGCTGCGCGCTGAAGACGGGGAAGCTGTTCGAGGCGGCGTGCCTCCTTCCAGGCGGCAGCGGTGCCTTCGGGCTCAACCTCGGAATCGCCTTCCAGATCGCCGACGACATCCTCGACTGCTCGGGCGACACGATCGAGACCGGGAAGATCCCCGGCACCGACCTCCGCGACGGGACGCCCACGCTGCCGCTGCTGTACGCGGCGGCCGAGGACGAGGTCGTTCGCGCCGCCCTCGCCGGCGGCCCGCTCGACGGCGCGCTCGTCCGCGTCGCCGCGACCGGCGCGCTGGAGCGCTCCCGCGAGGTCGCCCTCGACTACGCTTCGAGAGCGCGGGCTGCCCTCGACGGCGAGCACCGCCGGGACGAGCTCGAGGCTCTCGCGCACGCAGTGGTGAATCGCAAGCGCTGATGGCCGTCCTCGACCGCACATCCACCCTTGACCCGATCCGCGAGAAGATCGAGGCCGGCGAGCGCCTGGACCTCGAGGACGGGCTCGCGCTGCTCGAGTCGGACGACCTGCTCGCGCTCGGCGAGCTGGCCGACCTCGCGCGCCGGCTGCGGGGCGGAACCGACGAGGTCTACTTCGTCCAGAACCTCTACCTCAACCAGACGAACGTCTGTCGCGTGAAGTGCAAGTTCTGCGCCTTTGCCGCCACCCGGAAGCAGGCGCACGCCTACACCATCTCGCCGGAGGAGCTCGTCGCCGACGCCGTGCGCCAGCGGGAGGTCACCGGCTTCACGGAGATCCACATGGTGAACGGCGAGAGCCCGCACGTGGACTTCGAGTTCTACGTCGACACCATCCGGCGGCTGCACGAGGCGCTGCCGGACGTGTTCCTCAAGTGCTACACGGCCTCCGAGATCCACCACATGACGACGCTCTCGGGCCTCACGCACGAGCAGGTGCTGCTCGAGCTGAAGGCGGCCGGGCTCGGCGCGCTGACGGGCGGTGGCGCCGAGGTCTTCGCCGACCGCGTGCGCAAGCTCGTCGCCCCCGGCAAGGAGCACCCCGACTACTGGTTCCACACGCACGACACGGCGCACCGCATGGGCATCCCGACGCACTGCACGCTGCTCTACGGGCACGTCGAGACCTACGAGGAGCGGATCGACCATCTGCTGCGCCTGCGCGACCAGCAGGACCGGACGGGCGGGTTCCTCGCCTTCATCCCGCTCGCCTTCCATCCCGAGAACACCGTCTTCGAACGGCGCGGCTTCCGGCACACGACCGGTGCCGACGACCTGAAGATGATCGCCGTCTCGCGCCTGATGCTCGACAACATCGCAAACGTCAAGGCCTACTGGATCATGATGGGGATGCCGCTCGCGGCGATCGCGCTCCACTTCGGCGCGAACGACGTCCAGGGCACCGTCGTGCGCGAGACGATCTTCCATGCCGCGGGCGCCGTCACCGAGACCGAGCAGAAGATCGAGCAGCTCGTCCGCTTCGTGCGCGAGGCGGGACGGATCCCGGTGCAGCGCGACACCCTCTACAACGAAATCAGGCGCTTCGACGGATGATCCGGCTCGGCCGCATCTCGTACGTGAACATGGCGCCGGTCTTCTACCGGCTCCAGGCGGAGGTCGAGGAGGTGAGCGGCGTCCCCACCGAGCTGAACCGGCTGCTCGTCACCGGCGCTCTCGACGTCGCGCCGATCTCCTCGATCGAGTACGCGCGCCACGCCGACACGCTTCGGCTCCTGCCCCGTCTCTGCGTCTCCTCCGAGGGCGCGGTGGACTCGATCCAGCTCGTCTCCCGGACCCCGCTCGCCCAAATCCGCTCCGTGGCCGTGACGCCGGAGAGCGCCACGTCGGTCGTGCTGACGCGCGTGCTGCTGCCGAAGGCCGAGCTCGTGCCGCTCGACGAGGAGGCGGACGCGAAGCTGCTGATCGGCGACGCCGCGCTCAAGTCGGCCTTCGAGGACCCGACGCCGCACCACGACCTCGGCCGGCTCTGGCTCGAGAAGACGGGGCTGCCGATGGTGTTCGCCGTCTGGGCCGCGCCCGAGCCCGTCGCGGCCGGCCTCCCCGAGCTCGAGCACGCGCTCGTCGCCTCGGTGCGGTTTGCCCGCTCCGAGCCCGAGCGGCTCGCCTACGAGGCGAGCGCGCGCTACGGGTACCCGCCCGGCTTCCTCGCCCGGTACTTCGAGAAGCTCCGCTACAGCTTCGGCCCGCGCGAGCGCGCCGGCCTCTACACGTTCCTCGAGATGGCGCGTGACGTCGGCGAGCTCGAGCACGTGCCCGAGCTGCGCTTCGTGCACTCGCAGGAGGCGCTGCGCTCGTGAGCGTCGCGGTTCGGAAGACGGCCGTCGCTGAGGTGCTCGAGAAGGCGCTCGACGGCGAGCGGATCTCCGACGAGGAGGCGCTGACGCTCCTCCGCTCGCGCGACCTCGTCGCAGTGGGCCGCGCCGCCAACGAGCTGCGGGAGCGGAAGACGGACCCCGACCGGGTCACGTTCATCATCGACCGCAACCTCAACTACACGAACATCTGCGTCACCGACTGCGATTTCTGCGCCTTCTACCGGCGCCCCGGCGACATGAGAGAGGGCTACCTGCTGCCGAAGCCGGTGATCTTCAAGAAGATCGAGGAGACGCTCGCGATCGGTGGCACCGGCGTGCTGATGCAGGGCGGCCACCACCCCGACCTCGGGATCGACTACTACGAGGATCTCTTCCGCTCGATCAAGAGCCGCTACAAGGTTCACCTGCACGCGCTCTCGCCGCCGGAGGTGCAGCACATCGCCCGGCGCTCGAAGCTGACGACGTGGGAGGCGCTACAGCGGTTGCGCGACTCCGGCCTCGACTCGCTCCCGGGCGGCGGCGGCGAGATCCTCGTCGACCGCGTGCGCGCGATCATCGCTCCGAAGAAGACGAAATCCGACGAGTGGCTCGGCGTGATGCGCGAGGCGCAACGGCTCGGCATGTCCACCACCGCGACGATGATGTACGGGCACGTCGAGACGCTCGAGGAGCGCGTCGAGCACATGCGCCGCATCCGCGAGCTCCAGGACGAGCTGCGCGGCTTCCGCGCCTTCATCTCCTGGACGTTCCAGCGCGACGGCAACCGGCTCGACGCCGAGGTGCCGGATGAGATACGGCCGACCTCGTTCGACTACCTGCTGACGCAGGCGGTGTCGCGCATCTACCTCGACAACGTCGATCACATCCAGTCGTCGTGGGTGACACAGGGGCTGAAGGTCGGCCAGGTGGCGCTCGCCTTCGGCGCCGACGACATGGGCTCGGTGATGATCGAGGAGAACGTCGTCTCGGCGGCCGGGACGACGTACCGCACGTCGGCGGACGAGCTCGCGCACCTGATCCGGGCGTTGGGCAAGACCCCGGTGCAGCGCGACACGCTGTACCGCGAGGTCAAGGTCTGGGCCTAGCCCGTGGCCGAGAGCTTCGGAATGTCGGCGAAGAGCTTGTCGGGCTTCACATACATCGTAGGATCCGATCCGAGCCAGTAGTCGCGGCGCCAGCGGATGATGCCGGCCCGGTCGACGAGGATGAAGGTGTGGCCGGCGGTGTTCGGGTGCATTCCCTGGCCGAGCACGTTGTAGGCGCTCGACATGTTGCGGTCCTCGTCGGCGATCAGCGGCGTCGAGAGGCGGTACGTCGCCGCGGCCTGCTGCGCGTCCCCGGCCCGGTCGTTCGTGATGTTCACGAGCACGAGCCCACGCTGTTTCAGCTCGGCCTCCCGCGCCTCGAGCGCCTGGATCTGCTGGAAGCAGGCCTGGCACATGACGCCCTCGCTGAAGAAGAGGAGGACGTTCTTGCCGCGCAGCGAGTCGCTCGAGACCGGCTCGCCGGTGATCGCGTTGGTCTCGTCGAACGCCGGCGCCGGCTTGTTCAGCTGCGAACCGGTCGGTGCAGACGCTTGCTGCCCGCGCCCGAGCAGCGCGAAGGTCACGGCGAGCGCGGCGACCCCGAGGACGGCCGCCGCGAGCATGATGGGACTCGGCCGGCGGCGCTCGTTCGTCGCTCGCCGTTTGGGGTGAGGCCGCGTGGGCTTGGCGTCGATTTCTTCTCTGTTCATGAGGCTCGTTCTCCCTTGGGCTTGAGGACGACGTAGGCGAGGAGCGCCACGACGGCTGCGAGCACCGGCCACGCGACGACGTTAGGGACGTCCCCGAGGCGGACGGCAAGACGGCCGACGAAGGCCCCGAGGTCGCGCTGGAAGCCCGGGGCGGTCTCGGCGCGCCCGGTCAGCGCGAGCGTCACGAAGAGGACGCCGAAGGCGAGGAAGATCGCGCTGCCCGCGAGCCGCGAGACGGTCGTGTCCTTCACGTAGCGACCAAGCCGGAGCACGATGCGCGGATCGCGGATGCGGCGCTTCGCGCTGCCGAAGATGATCGCGACCGGAAGCAGCGGCGCGACGAGACCGAGGATGTAGGCGCCGCCGAGGAAAGCGCCGCCCCACCACGCGGAGCTCACCGCCGAGAGAGCGACGGCGCCGGCGAGAACAGGCGCGCAGCACGCGGTCGCCGCCCCGGAGAACGCGCCAAGGCCGAACACCGAGAGTGCGGAGCCGGTCAGCTGGGGCTGGGGTAGAGGAAGCGACAGCATCGTTCCGCGCCAGAGCGCGACGGCGACGGCGATCATCATCAGGCCGCCGAGGACGAAGAGCTGCGGGTGCCAGCGCGAGACGAGCGACGCGAGCGCCGACGCGCCGAGCGTGATCGGCCAGACGACGACGGCGACGCCGGCGACGTAGACGGCGCTCAGACGGGCGACGCGCCAGCGGCTGCCGCCGGAGACGGCCGCAAGGTAGGTCGGCAGCATCACGCCCGAGCAGCACGGCGCGAAGAAGGCGACGAGCCCCGCGGCGAAGGCCGCGGCCGCCGAGCCCGCGAGCAGCGCCTCGCTCACGCGCGTCCCTCGCCGGCGTCGGCTCCCGCCGGGCGGAGCCCGGCTCCGCCGCCGCCTGACGCCGCTCGCGGCACCGGTCTCTCCGCGGCCGTACTACCCGTACTGTCCCCTCCGGCCCGGCACCGCGAGCGGCGCCCGAGGAACGCGCGGGCGGAGGAGGTTGACTCTGGGCGTCTCACGCGGCGAAGTCCTTGCGCAGCCGCTTCTCCGACAGCCGGCCGTACGCGAGCAGGCGCCCGTCTTCCACCAACACGGGCAGGAAAGCAAGCGGGATCCCCCGCTCCGCGAGCGACTGTGCCTCTGGGCTTCCGACATCGACCGTCCGGACGGAGAGGGGGACGTCGTGGCCGATGCGATCGAGCACGCCGTGTGCGTGCTCGCAGAGGTGGCAGTCGCTCGCGGTGACGAGGGTGAGCTGGTGCATGACGAAAGCGTCGGCAGTCCATGTGAAGAGGCGGTGAAGCCGATACGAAGATCCGGATCTTCTACGGAGCGGTTGTGCTCACCGCTGCGAGCTCTTCATCCGACCTTCACACTGGTGGCACACAGTGACCTTCATGGAGCCGAACAAGAAGATCGTCGTGATCGACGACGAGCCGTCCGTCCAGGATGTCGTCCGCGCATACCTCGAAAAGGACGGCTACCACGTTTTCGTCGCCGGCAACGGGCGGGACGGGCTCGCGCTCGCCGAGCGGACGAAGCCCGGCCTCGTCGTGCTCGACCTCATGCTCCCCGACATCGCGGGCGAGGAGATCTGCCGCGAGATCCGCA
>Ga0082335_1001802_pt1 | contig 43041 bp, 44 predicted proteins | sample Subgrocontami58m_FD_72375 | JGI IMG/M metagenome (GOLD analysis project Ga0082335, IMG submission 72375) | Subsurface groundwater microbial communities from S. Glens Falls, New York, USA - GMW37 contaminated, 5.8 m (SPADES assembly) (version 2) ...
TTACAAGAGCGCGATAGGGTTGGCACGCTGAGCACTGCGGCGGATCTTCAACGCCGACGTTAAACCATACGGGAGAATTGAACGCCGCTTTTTGATGGAGAAGTATATGCGTGAGCTCGTCTGCAAAAACCACGGCCTCGTCCTCGGTTGAAAAATATCCAGAGTCACGGCCCCACGCGCGGATGACAGAAACAACACGTGTAATCATAGACCGCACCGATGTTTCGCGCTCGGGCGAACCGATTCTCCCCCGGAAATATTTTGATCCCGCGATCGAAGCCGCGTTATCAGACCAAAACGCCGGAAATTCAAGTTCCCGTTCCTCCTTTGACCCGTTTGACCCTCGTACAAGAACCTTGTGCATTCGCCATTCAATCTCATCAAAGGGATGAACGCCCGCTTTTGTGAAGCGCCGCTTCAACGGCAAGGCCCGTTTGCGGTTTTGGCGCGCTCGTTCAACTTGACTCTGTTTTGCTGCTCCCGGCATAGAAAAAATGAGTATCTTTTCCGCTAACCCCTAAGCGTCCGTACGCCCAGAGATGACTCGGAAAAGGATTCAGTAGTTAAAGATAAAAATTCTCTTCCACCCCCCTCGGTTTCCGTCCTCGGGCGAAAGAGAATTCTCGGTCACTTCCTTAAAATCCTATCTCCATTATACGCACGCACATTCACACACGGTCAAAGAATTTCTGTGGATAACCCGAAATTCATTGACAACCAAGAAGAGAAATTTCCTAGTGAAGGTCGCGCCTGCAAAAATGTCCGTGAACCCCGTTAGAGATTTAGTGGGTATGGTAGATTGATCTCGAAATGAATATGGGGGCAAATCTGTCTTACATACCAGATATTGTGCCGCATCTCTAACGGGGTGAAACAAAAACCGCTCGAGGCGGATTTTCCGATACTGTCCTATAGAAATATATTGTATATGCGCACTTATTTGAGCTTCCGCCGCAAAAACGCCGGCACCGCATCCCATTCTGATTCGGGCTCTCGGACTTCTTGAGAGGAACGCGCCTCCTGTGGCGCGAAACGCTTCACCGCCTGGGTGGCCTCATCTGCCTCAGCTACCTTTGTGGCTCGCGCCTCCGTAAACCCGGTCGCGATCACCGTAATCTTGATCTCTCCCTTTTTCAAACGGTCATCGTGGACTGCGCCAAAAATGACTTTTGCAGTCGGATCAATAGAACCCGTAATCACCCGCGCGGCTTCGTTTATTTCCCACATGGTAAGATCCGTTCCTCCGGATACGTTAAACAAAACCCCGCGAGCGCCGTCTATGGAAACATCAAGAAGCGGAGAATTTACCGCGGCTTTTGCCGCCGTAACCGCGCGATCCTCTCCTACGCCATAGCCCACGCCCATAAGAGCGGTTCCCGCGTCTGCCATAATGGCCTTGACGTCTGCAAAATCAACGTTAATGATGCCCGGCGTAATAATAAGATCGGAAATCCCTTGGACTGCTTGCCGCAAAACGTCGTCACAAATCAAAAATGCGTTGAGAAGCGGGGTCTCTTTGTTGATAACGCCGAGAAGCCGATCGTTATGAATCGTAACAAGGGCATCAACCCGGTCGCGAAGCTGGAACCACGCTTCTTCCGCAATGCGCTTTCTCTGCTCGCCCTCGAATGAAAACGGTTTTGTTACAACGCCTATCACGAGCGCTCCCGCATCCCGCGCCGCTTCCGCGACAACGGGCCCTGCGCCCGATCCTGTTCCGCCGCCAAGCCCCGCCGTCAAAAAGACCATATCAGACCCTTTAAGCGTTTCGTGAATTTCGTCTCGGTTTTCTTCAGCGGCCTGGCGCCCCACTTCCGGATTCATCCCCGCGCCAAGACCTTTCGTCAAATTCTTTCCGATGTGGATTTTCATGCGGGCTTTTGTAAAATGCAAATCCTGCGCGTCGGTATTTATCGTCACAAAATCAACACCGTTGATTTTGTGATCAACCATTCTTGTAACCGCTTTCCCGCCGGCGCCGCCGACTCCCACAACCTTTATTCTCGCATATGTTTCTATATCTGGCTTCAATTGGGGCATAATCAGTACCTTTTATATGGCCTTAATTATGGATGATATTATACATACTATAAGACACCTACGGCGCACGGCATTCCCCCTTTCGGACATAATTTTGCCGTCACAACATTCGTATCACGTCCTTTATAACTCTGCAACTGCCTGTGTCCCACTAGGGAATAAGAGATCGGAACCACCGCATCCACCGGTTTTCCGAAAGCGCCGGAAGACCTTTGCTCCACGCGCTACCCCCTTCACGAACCATTCTGTCCGCCCACATAAGTACGCCAAGCGCGGGCGCAAGCGAAGGCGCTGTGATGTCATCGGCAACCGCAGTAAACTCTTGGAGAACCCCGCGCTCAATCGGAAGACGCATCTCCTGCTTTGCAAGATCAACAAGGCCCGGCAGAAGTGAAGAGCCGCCGACAATGACAACCCCTGCGGGCAGAAGCTGGATGCGATTTATTTTTTTGAGCTCTCGATGAAGAAGTTCAAAAACATCCCCCATACGGGCTTCAATAATCTCGGCGAGTTCCCGGCGCGAGTATATCGCGCCTTCCCCCTCGACAAAATCTGCGAGGCGGATGTTTTCCCGCTTCGGGAGTTCTCGCGGGAGACAAGAGCCGTATGCGAGTTTTATTGCTTCCGCAACGTCGATATGGGTCCTAAACCCGATCGCAATGTCATTCGTAATGTGCCCGCCGCCGACAGGCAAAACTCCGGCCTGCATGGGGACCCCTTCTTCAAAAACTATGAAGCTTGCTGTCCCGCCCCCGATATCCAAGAGCATGACGCCAAGCTCCTTTTGCCGCTTTGTAAGAACAACCTCCGCTGTTGCGAGGGGTGAAAAAACAAAATCCTCAACAGCGAGACCGACGTGCTCGAGCGTTTTTGAAATATTTTTGAGAAACGGCGACGCGCACTCGATAATAAGCGTATCCACCTCGAGGCGCACGCCGTGCATCCCGACCGGATCCTTCACGCCCGATTCGTTGTCCACCTTGAAATCGCGGGGAACCATATGGATCACCTCGCGATTCGGTTGGCGCGGCAGGAAGGACTGAGCGGCTGAGACCGCTCGCTTCACATCCTCCGGAGAAATTTCTCCGTCCGCGCGGGAAACAGCAACGACCCCGCGGGAAGAAGCGACACTCGCCGCCGCACCCCCGACCGCGAGCCACACCGACTTTATAGAAACACCGCTGGCTCTCTCTGCATCGTCGACTGAACGCCGGATTGCCGCACCCGCCTCTTCGATATCAACAATCGTTCCCCGGCGGACGCCCGCAGACGGAGAAACTCCGACACCTAAAATACGAAGTCCTTCCTCACGCTTGCGGCGCTCCGCAACGATCGTGTGAATCGTCGACGTTCCAATATCGAGTGCTGTAATAATTCTTCCCATGGTATAACCTAAAAAATTCTTATGCCCGAGTCGGGGTGGCGATACGCGTATGGCTCGATCTCTGCGATTGCCGCGCGGCGTCCAATAAGCGTGCTTCAAGACGCAGGGTTCTCTCGTCCGCTCCTTGTGACTCCTCGTGGTGGAGGCCGGAAAGATGAATCATGCCATGAAGAACCATCCGCGCTGTTTGAAACCGCATATCTCGCCCTGCCCGACGCGCTTCGCGGCGGATTACCTCGGGACAGATAATAATCTCTCCATACTCCTTTCCGTAGCGAAATGAAAGGACGTTTGCCGCTTTCGAGCGCCCGCGGTATACCCTGTTTAAAACCTGCGATCGGGCAGAAGAAACAGGAATCACCCGAATCATGCCAGGAAGCCGCGCTCGAAGGCCTGCGGGAAAACGGCGACGAAAAAAAGAAACGTATGCGGATGTCATCCAAGTGCGGCTGCGACCGCCCGGGAAACGCGATCACCCGACGCCCTACCCTTAAGGCGCTTCATTACTTCTCCCATCACGCGGCCGAAATCTTTCGCGCCAACACTCCCGAATTCGGCGACAACGCTTTTTACGATAGCGCCAATCGCGGCATCATCAAGCTCGGCGGGAAGATACGTTTCAAGGATGGAAAGCTCCTGCTTCTCTTTCTCGACGAGATCCGGACGGCCGCCTTTTTCAAATTCCGCGATTGCGTCCCGGCACTTCTTAACCTCAGAGCGCAAAACACCGAGGATGTCTTCTTCGGTAGCATCGCCTCCCTCCCCCTTCCCGCGCTTATCAATCTCACGGTTATGGATCGCGGAAGAGAGCATACGAAGCGTCACGAGCCGACGCTCGTCCTTCGCGCGGAGCGAACGCGTGATATCTTCAGCTATTGTTGCTTTGAGTCCCATAAACTTCTTTTTTTACCTTATAGAAAAACACCCGCTCGGTCAATTGCCGAATCAAATACCCTGCGGCAAGACCGTAGGGTATGAAGGTAATCCCTCGGTTACGCTCGGCCCATTCAGGCTCTGAGGATCCTTCAGGATCGAAGAGATATTTTCGCTCCTATTTGGTAACCCCGCTCCGACGTAACGTCGGAGCGGGGTATTGTGGCGAAAATAAAACCGCTGAACGGCGTTATTATTTTTCCCCATCCTTCCTGCGAGATGATATAGTTTTTCGACAAAAAACTATATCATCGAGCTACTCCTTCTCTGCCTTCCCGAGTTTTTCGAGGCGCACCCGCTCCTTCTGCTTTATGATCCTCCGGAGCGCACGCACACGCACGGCCCGTTTTGTCGGTTTCGCCGCGTGGAATTTAAGCTTCCGCGCGCCGATCAAAACCCCAGACTGCTGAACGCGGCGGGTGAAGCGTCGCAAAAGCGCGCCCACGGTTTCATTTTCTTTTCTTCGTACTTCAAGCATGTATTTAAGGTCATCAGTAAACTCCCTTTTCTACTACAATTCCTCAATTTCGGCTACGGATTCGTCCGTCCTCCTTGGCGTATATTACCATATACGCCGTCGTCGTCCGTCCTTTCCTCGCTCGAAATTGAGGAATTTCGTTACGAAAAAGAGTTTACAGATGACCTTGTTTTGTTATACGTTAATCGTTCGTTCGTCCTCGTTCTTCCATCCGCCAAGAATATGGAGATGGAGATGGTCAATCACCTGCCCGCCGTCGCGGCCGACATTAAACACCAATTTGTATCCGGCGAGGCCCTGTTCTTTGGCGATTCGCTTCGCGGTATAAATAATTTTTTGAATAAGCATCGCGTGATTCTCTTCAAGATGCGCGATGGAGGCAACATGCTCTTTCGGGATAACCAAAAGGTGGACGGGCGCCTTGGGATGAATATCACGGAATACTCTTATAACATCATCTTCAAAGACCGTGTCCGAAGGTATCACACCCGCTCCAATTTTACAAAAAATACAGTCCATGTAATCATCGAATAGCGAATCCCATGCGAATATACGAATTGTTCACTGATCGTATTCGTTTATTCGTTCAGAATTCGTTATTCGTTGATGGTTACCTTCGTTTATTCGTTCAGAATTCGTTATTCGTTGATTTTACTTCTTCAACTTCCTCTTCAAAAACTCAATCAATTTTTCTTGCGAAATCGTTTCCTGAATGCCCGACTCCATTTCTCTGACGATGATCGTTGAGTCGAGCGCCTCTTTCTGGCCGAGAATAAGGGCGATCTTTGCGCTTACCCGCTCGGCGATTTTCAACTGGGCCCGAATTGAATCCTTCCCGAGGGATTCCTCGACCGAGACCCCGCCTTGGCGGAGATCTTCGAGGAGCGGCAAGCTTTTTTTCTTTGCGGCGTCCGACAGATGCGCAAAAAACACATCAATTTTTTTCGCACCCATACCGAGTTTCCCCTTATCGACCAAAATCTGCTCAACACGATCCATGAAAACCGATCCCCCGACGACATCCAGACGCTTACCGTAGACCGCTTCGCCCGCCCTCATCATCCTCCCCCCCTCAGCAAGAAGATCCGGAGCGGGAGCCCCGCTCTCTGCTGAAGGCGTCATGTAGACGAATTCAAAAACAATCGTATCATACCAAAATCCCTCAAGAAAAAGCGAGTGGTCTAAAGAATATGGGATCTTCGACTCCCCGAGAAACTCAAGTATCCCCCTCAAATGTTTTTTGCATATTTCGCAGAGAAAGTCAAGAACTTGCGGTGACTGCTCGAGAATCCGCCGGCACTCGTCGTCACTGCACCGAAGCACCTTGACGTTCGACGATTTTGCCTTGCGCTTGCAATTCTTGCAGAGCCGCAAGACGCGGTTACGGAGGTATGATGCAAGCGCCGACCGAAACCCGTTCCGGCATAACGCGCAACCGACCGCATTGATGCAGAGCTCGACGCGCTCGCCGAGACCTAATTTTTCAAACGCCTTCCAGAAAATCTGAATTATCTCCGCCTCCGCGATAGGTCCTTCGTCTCCGATCATAATAATCGCCCATTCGCGATGTTCAACAACGTCTTCTTTCCGATGGGCGGGCGCAAAAAACACCTGCTCTTCCATATAAAACTTGAGAGGATGCGGGAAATCGTTCATTTTGTTCTCTTCATATCCCCGAAGAATCGAGAGAAGCCCCGATATGCGAAGCAGTACTTCCTCGCCTGAGCGCAGACGCACGACGACGGGCGCGCGCTCGTCAAAAAGTCCGGCCTTCGCAAACGCGCTGTAAACGCGGGAGTGCTCCACCACGGGGAATACGACCCGCTCAAAACGGTAAAACTCCGCCGGGTTTTCAAGCGCTTTTTCGATGCGCAAAAGAAGACGCGCCCGCTCGGGCATACGATCAATTTTTACAATCTCTCCTTTATGAGACGACTTTTCTCTCGGCATATATCAAATATTAGTCGGGAACAATCCCGAATCGAGTGAGGGGCCAGGCGCGGAAAATGGCGCGACCGGTGATAAAATCTTTTTTCAATGATCCCCATATGCGGGAATCGGAGCTCGCCGCCCGATTATCCCCCAATACGAAAAATTCGTCCTTTCCGAGCTGGACATTGATCGCGGGTCCGGTCAAGAAGCCCTCGGGGACAAGGTACGGCTCTTCAATTGCAAACCCATCCCGCTTTTCCACATTATAAATTTTAATTTTTCCGTCTGCGATTTCAACGCGCTCCCCCGGGAGCCCTATAATCCGTTTGATAAAATACTGGCGCGGGTCGCGCGGATACCGAAAGACAACAGTTTCTCCCCGCTCCGGATTCCGAAAATAGTATGAAATCTCGTCAATAATCAAATACTCCTGATCTTCAAAATTCGGCTCCATCGAGGAACCGCGAACGATAAACGGCTGGACGATGAAATACCGGATCGGAACAACAATAACAAACGATATGAGAAGAATTTTAAAAATCTCCCACACGTCTCTCCGAAGCCCGCCAGCGCTGATAAATGGAACGCTCGTTTTTTGTTCGTTTTGTTCATCTTGAGACATAGATGTGCTATAGTATATGAGAAAAAAGCTTTTCATGCAAATGAAGATTATCGCTGGCCTCGGAAACCCGGGCTCGGAATACGAATACACGCGCCATAATATTGGAAGAGAAATTGCCCAGGCAATCAGGAAAGCATGGGATTTTCCCGATTTTCGGTTTGAAAAGAAATGGAACGCGGAGGTTTCCGAAGGAAAAATCGGTAATAAAAAGATAGCGATCATCCTCCCCGACACATTTATGAATAAATCGGGTAACGCGGTGTCCGCAGCGCTCCGATTCTACAAGGTAAAACCAAAAGAGTTTTTTGCGATACACGACGACGCGGATATTTTTGCGGGATCGGCAAAGCTCTCCTTTGGAAAGCACTCGGCCGGGCATAAAGGCGTTGAATCCGTCATGCGGGCGTTGAAAACCCGAGAATTTTGGCGCTTCCGGATCGGCATAGGCGGGAAACGCGATATTCCGGCGGAAAAAATGGTTCTCAGAAAATGGACTCCGGATGAAAAGCGCGCAATCGCAAAAATCATTAAGCGGACGATTAAGGCAGTAGAAATCGCTGTTTCGGAAAACCCGGATCGCGCGATGAACACGTACAATCAATAAAAACTCCAAATCACAAATTCCAAATCCCCTATATGGGCGAGCCCATCGGGCTATAGCCAAACAAATTACAAATTCCAATACCAAAATTCAAAACGGTTTTGGACATTTAAATTTTGGTCATTGAGATTTGTTTGGGATTTGATGTTTGGTGCTTGGAATTTAATCACCAGCGTGATAGCATAAAAACTTAATATGGTAGCTCCCGCGCTTCCTGAAATTGCCGAACTCTTGATTGTTTCCGTTACCCCCCAAAATCTCGAGCGGGGTGAATTGTGGTTTTCGGAAAACGCCCTCTCCATAAAAAATGCAGTAAAAACACACGCGTGGTGGAGGGAAAACGCATTCTTCATAGAAACCGACATAGTTCTTTCTCCGCTTGTTTTTACCCGCCGACTCTCTGATTTCGGATATGAACGGGCGGGGCGCGTCGCGGGCAAGGGCGTATATGCGGTTCGCGGAGGATTCATTGAACTCTGGCCGGTTAATTCGGAAAAACCCTATATCGTCGAATTCCATGGAAATGCCATCGACGCAATCATCGAGCGGCCCGAGAGCGAGGAAAAAATAAAACCGCGGCGCGCGAGTTCGCAGAAAATCGAATCGCTTCCAGAAGGATCATATGTCGTGCACGTAGATCACGGAGTGGGGATTTTCCGGGGAACGGTTAAAACCGTTGAAACCGTTACAATCGTTCAAAACGATTCGAACGACTTTAACAAGCGTAGCGATTTAACGACTCTAACAAGCGATCCCGACGCTGCGGGAGAGCAATCGAACGGTTATTTTGTCGTTGAGTATGCTGCACCTCGGCCAGGAGCCGAACCTGATAAACTCTATATCCCCACAGGCGAAAAAGACCGCCTCACTCCCTACGTCGGATTCGAAACGCCCCGCGTGCACCGCCTCGGCGGAACATTTTGGTCTACGACGAAACGCCGCATCAAAGAAGACGCCGAGAAATTCGCGCGTGAACTTCTTTCAATCTACGCGAAACGGGATAGCGCAGAGCGCGCGCCCTACGAAGGCGACGCGATTTTAGAAAACGAAGTCAGAGAGACATTCCCTTTTGCCGAAACAGCGGACCAGTTGAAAGCCGAGGAAGAAATTCTCCGCGATCTCTCGCGGAAAAAACCAATGGACCGGATTTTAGCGGGGGACGTTGGTTTTGGCAAAACGGAAATTGCGCTCCGCACAGCGCTCCGCGCTGTTACATCGGGGAAACAAGTAGCGCTTCTTGCGCCGACGACGATCCTTGCCATGCAACACGCGCGTACATTCGAGGAACGACTTAAAAAAACACCGGTCACGGTCCGGCTCTTGTCAAGAATCACTCCGGTAAAAGAACAATCCGCGATCCTCGACGGGCTCTCCCGCGGCTCAGTCGACTGCGTTATCGGCACGCATCGGCTCTTATCAAAAGATATTCACTTCAAAAATCTCGGACTTGTCATCATAGACGAAGAACAGCGCTTCGGAGTGCGCCACAAGGAACACTTCAAAAATCTGCGAAAGGAAATCGACATCCTGTCCCTATCCGCAACGCCGATCCCCCGAACGCTTTCCTTGGCGCTCACGCACCTGCGCGATATGTCACTTTTGGAAACGCCACCGCCAGAACGACTCCCGATCCGCACGTTCGTTCTCCCTTATTCGCAAAAAATCATACAAGACGCGATCTCGCGCGAACTCGCGCGAGGAGGACAAGTGTATTTTCTCCACAACAGAATCGAAACAATCGGCAAAGCGCGAGACGAACTTCGCGACGCCCTCGCTGGCACCCCGCACGGAAAAACAATCAATATCGGCACGATCCACGGCCGTATGAATGAACGCGAACTTGTCCGCACAATGGAGCGCTTCCGCGCGCACGAGATCGTGATCCTCATCGCAACAACGATAATCGAAAACGGGCTCGATATTTCATCGGCAAACACCCTCATCGTAGACGACGCAACGCGCCTCGGCCTTGCCCAAGCGCATCAGCTCCGCGGCCGCATCGGCAGAGGAACCACGGAGGCCTCTGCGTACTTTCTTTACCGGCCGAAACACCTTACTGCGGGTGCGCTCGACCGCTTGGAAGCGCTCGGGGATTATTCGGAGCTTGGCGCAGGATATCAAATCGCGCTTCGCGATCTTGAAATCCGCGGCGCAGGAAATATTTTGGGGAAAGAACAGGCGGGCGCGATAAACAAAATTGGATTGAATTTATATTGTCAAATGTTGTCAGAGGCGGTTGAAGAACTTCGGGGAAATCAACAATAAAAAAAAGAAGAACCGCAGGGCGAACCATGCGGTGCTAATCTTGACGTGAAGTATCAGCACAGAGATGCCGGGCAACTCCCCCGCGTTGGGTTAAACACCTCGGCATCTGTAGGTCTTCCGGATTGCTGTGGAGTTTTCTGCCGGTGTTGGTGGCGTCAACCACTCCCTGACAATATCCGTAAACCCTATCTCTATTGTTATGAAAAACTCCGCTTGAAAATACAATCTCTCCAGTGTCTTTTCTTACGAGTTCAACAACATCGTATCCTTCACCTTCTTTATTCCATCGTACAAAGAGCTGAAACATGTTCTCCCCCCAATTTTGTTAAAACAAAAATAGCACACATTGTGCCATTTTGTCAACAAAAGCGATTGCTATTTGCAAAAACCCCGTATTTCTTCTACCGTCGTAGTAATCATGCAAAGTGATACCAAGTATCTCCACGCACTCGCATCAATCCCGTCCATAACCGGAAAAACGCTCCGGGCTCTTGCGGCTTATTTCCCGTCATTTGAAGACGCGTGGCGCGCAGACGAAGGAATGTTGAGAAGCGCCGGACTCGACGAGAAAGCAATAACTGCAGTATCGTGGAAGCGGCCTTCGCTTGACCCTGACCGCGAAATGGAGACACTCGTCCGAAAAAGCATATGGATCATTCGCGAAACCGATTCTGACTATCCTTTGCTTTTGGCCCAAATTCCCTATCCGCCGTTTGTTCTCTACGGCACCGGGCGTTTTTCCGCGCTCGAATCCCAGCTATCGTTCGGCGTTGTGGGAACCCGAAAGCCGACGTCCTACGGCATCCAGGCAACCGAACTTATCACGGAAACACTTTCGCGCGCAGGCGCTTGCGTCATAAGCGGTCTTGCGCTCGGAATAGATGCAATCGCTCACCGAACAACCGTTGAAGCGGGCGGCGCGACCATTGCCGTCCTCGGCTCCGGCATAGACGACGCTTCAATCTATCCCCAGTCCAATCGTGGTCTTGCGCGGCGCATTACGGAATCCGGCGGCATGGTTATTTCCGAATATCCGCCGGGAACGCCTGCGCTTCGCGAGCACTTTCCCGCACGAAACCGGATTATTTCCGGCATGTCAAAAGGAATTCTTGTTGTTGAAGCGCAAGAAAAATCCGGAGCCCTCATTACCGCGCGATTCGCGCTCGAGCAAAACCGCGATGTCTTCGCAGTTCCGGGTTCCATATTTTCCCTTTCGTCAAAAGGAACAAACACACTTATCCAGGAGGGTGCAAAACCCGTTTCCTGTGGAGAAGATATTTTGAAGGAATACGGAATCGAATATACTACGAATACGGGCGAGTCGGAACCGCTCGACGAAACTGAAGAGCGCATCCTCGACGTCCTTGCCGAATCGCGCACTGTCGACGACATCAAAGCCCTCACCGGACTTGACACGTCGACAATCATTGCTTCATTATCTCTCCTTGAGATGAAGGGCCGCATACGCGCGATCGAGGGCGAACGCTACGAACGGATTCTATAAGAAACTGTCTAAAAAGTCTTTTTCGTTGCGAAATCGCACGGTTTCGAGCGAGCCGAGAAGCGACGACAAAGGCGTATATGGGAATATACGTCAAGGAGGAGCGACGAAGGCGCAGCCGAAACAGTGCGATTGCAGTAGAAAAGGGACTTTTTAGACAGTTTCTAAGCGAGCGCGCGCTGGTTTTCATAAAAAATTTGATGGGGAAAAAATTAATTATTGTTGAATCGCCTGCGAAGGCACGCACCATCTCTCGCTTCCTGGGGAGCGATTTTATTGTCGAGTCCTCCTACGGCCACATCCGCGATTTGCCAAAGTCAAAACTCGGCGTCGATGTCGAAAAAAATTTCGAACCGCAATACATAATCCCCCGAAAGGCCTCAAAAGCCGTAAAAAAACTTAAAGAAGAAGCAAAAAAAGCGGAAAAAATAATCCTCGCGACTGACGAGGACCGCGAAGGAGAGGCGATCGCGTGGCACCTCATATCCGCCCTGGGACTTGAAGACAGGCCGGGAGACAACATCGAACGGATCGTATTTCACGAAATCACAAAGCGCGCAATTGAAGAAGCCCTCGCACATCCGCGCGACCTTGATATGGAACGCGTCAATGCCCAGCAGGCGCGCCGAATCCTCGACCGACTCGTGGGTTACAAGCTCTCCCCGTTTTTGTGGAAAAAAATCTACCGCGGGCTTTCCGCCGGGCGCGTTCAATCCGTTGCGGTACGGCTCATCGTCGAGCGCGAGCGGGAAATCGAAAAATTCAAACCCGAAGAATACTGGACCATCTCGGGAATATTCTCGCAAAAAAATGCGGAGGGCGAATTTGAAGCGGGTCTTTCGAAAATAGACGGTAGTACGCTTGAAAAATTCGCGATCCCGAATGAAGCCGAGGCGAAAAAAATTACCGGCCGCCTCACGGACGCCCTATGGACCGTCTCAAACGTCGAAAAAAAAGCGACAACAAAAAATCCACTTCCGCCATTTACGACGTCAACCCTCCAGCAAGATGGGTTCCGCCGACTCGGATTTTCGGCAAAACGGACCATGGTCGTCGCCCAACAACTCTACGAAGGCATTGGGATTGGCGCGGAGGGATCCGTCGGCCTTATCACCTACATGCGTACGGACTCTCTGAATCTTTCTGCTGACTCGGTCAAGGAGGCAAAAAAATTCCTTGCGGGTGAAGTTGGCAAACCCTATGCGCTTCCGAGCCCGCGCATTTTCAAGACAACGTCAAAAGGAGCCCAGGAAGCGCACGAAGCAATCAGACCGACCGATCCCGCGCGAACGCCGGAATCCATTAAACAATATCTTGACCACAGCCAATTCCGACTCTATGACCTTGTATGGCGGCGCTTCATCGCGTCCCAAATGCCACCCGCGCTTTTCGATACGACATCAATAGATGTTGAAAACGTTAAAGACGTTAAAAACGATTCTAACGATTTTAACGTATATACATTTAGAGCAACTGGGCAAGTCATGAAGTTTGACGGATTTCTCAAAATCTACCCCACAAAGTTTACAGAAACAATCCTTCCCGCGCTCGAACAAAACGAAGAACTTCTCTCGAAAGAAATCAAACCAATACAACATTTCACCGAGCCGCCGCCTAGGTTTACCGAAGCGTCTCTAGTCAAAACCCTTGAAGAAAACGGCATCGGCCGTCCGTCAACGTATGCACCGATTATTTCAACCATCCAAGACCGCGGCTACGTCGAACGCTTTGAACGGAGAACTCTAAAACCGAAAGAAATTGGATTTATCGTAAACGACATGCTCGTCGAGCATTTCCCGGAAATCGTCGACGTACAATTTACCGCGCGCATGGAAGAAGAACTCGATGAAATCGCGGAAGGGAAAAAAGAATGGCGGCCGGTCATCAAAGAATTCTACGATCCTTTTGCGAAACACCTCGCTGAAAAATATGAGAATGTTGAAAAGCAAAACATGATTGAGGAAACCGACGAGGTGTGCGAGAAATGCGGCAAGCCCATGGTGATTCGCCACGGCCGCTTCGGAAAATTTCTTGCGTGTTCCGGATTCCCCGAATGCAAAAATACGAAAACAATAAGAGCCGCTTCGGACACTATTGATATGAAATGCCCGAAATGCACTGACGGCGATATCATCATACGCAGAACAAAACGAGGGCGAATATTTTTCGGGTGCTCAAAGTATCCCGCCTGCGACTTCGCCTCATGGACCGACCCGCGAAAGCCGCCTGAAGAAAAGAAAAACAAAAATATATAGCAACCTCATCTCAATATTTCAACATTAACATTTTACATACGATCGTATGTGAAGTGTTAATGTTAATACATGGGTAGAAAGATAGAGGATGATGAATGCACAAAAGAAAAATCAGAAGAATTAAAAGAGCGCCCAAGGGGGCGCTTTTACTTTACGTCTTCGTATTGGGGAGCTTCAATCGCAATCCATTTTGAACGAAGAATTGCGTGGCGGACCGCGCTCGAAAATGCGTCCTCAACGAGCGCCTGAATCACACGTTCAATCCCCAGCATCTGTCGGAAAAACCGCTTAATCCTACTACCGTATTCAGGGCCGCGATAGCGCACAGACATAAAAGGAACAAAGTAGTCACAAAAAGGATGTGGACAACACCATACATTGGGCACATGGAAAAGCTCATATCGTAACGGTGGAAGCATAAAGAACTCGAGTGACATGCCGTGTTGAGGACATCTTGGTTTCCTATCTTCCGTCTGAGTGAGCGTAGGTGCCATCAAATCCTCCGTTGAAGAAAGGTCTGACTCAGATTACAATATCCGCACTATGGGAGTCAACCCCGTTAGAGAGAAACACTAAAAGTAACATTCTTATTCTTATGGCCCTCTCCAAAAATAACAAATTTTTACAGGAAGAACATCCTCCGTTTCTCTCTAACGGGGTCAAGGAACTCTTCGAAATGGCACAATCACAAGGCAGACCGGACGATGAAATCGCGCTTCTTCGCCGCGCGTATGAATTCGCGCGTAAAGCCCACGAAGGGCAGAAGCGGAAATCCGGCGCGCCGTTTATCTCGCACCCGCTTGCGACCGCCGAACGGCTTGTTGAAATGCGTCTTGACGCGCCTGCAATCGCCGCCGCATTCTTGCACGACGTCTGCGAAGATACGAAATACACGGTCACAGACATACAAAAAGAATTTGGCAATGAAATCGCATTCATAGTCGAAGGCGTCACCAAGCTCAACAAAATAAAATATAAAGGGAGCGAGCGAACCGCAGAAAGCTTGCGAAAAATGTTTCTTGCGATCGGAGAGGATATCCGAATCGTCATTTTGAAACTCGTGGATCGGGTCCACAACATGGAAACACTTTCGTTCCTCCCGCCGGAAAAACAAAAACGCATTGCGCTTGAGACCATCGAAATTTATGCGTCTCTCGCGTATCGCCTCGGAATGACCGAACTTTCCGGGGATCTCGAAGACCTCGCGTTTCCCTACGTCTATCCGGCTGAATTCGAATGGCTTACCCAAAACGCCCGAGAGCGCTACGCCGACCTCGACCGATACATCCAAAGCATCAAACCGCTCCTCGAAGAAGAACTCAAAAAAGAAAATATCGAAGTTATTGACATCCACGCGAGGAAAAAGCACAAATACTCGCTCTACAAAAAGCTTCTGAAATATGACATGGATATTGAAAAAATTACCGATATCGTAGCGCTTCGCGTCATCGTTCCGTCAATCGAGGCCTGCTACGGCACTCTTGGCGTTATCCACAAACTCTGGCCGCCTTTGCCGGGAAAAATAAAGGATTATATCGCGCTCCCGAAGCCGAACGGGTATCGCTCGCTCCATACGACTGTTTTCGGCCCGGAGGGCAAACCCGTAGAAATCCAAATGCGGACTCCGGAGATGCACGCGGAGGCAGAATCCGGAATCGCGGCCCACTGGGCGTACACCGAATTCAAAAAACGCGAACCAAACGCGATCAAAAAAGGCAGACAATCCTTTGCCCATAAAAATCAGACCGCGTGGATTCAGCAACTCCGCGACTGGCAAAAAGAATTCGAGAGCCCGAATGAATTCCTCGAATCCCTAAAAATAGATTTCTTTAAAAATAGGATATTCGTTCTCACGCCAAAGGGCGACGTTTTTGATCTCCCGGAAGGATCAACGCCCGTGGATTTCGCCTACCACGTCCACACCCAAATCGGAAATACAACGACTGGCGCGCGCGTAAACGGGAAAATGGTCGCGCTCGACCACCCGTTGCGAAACGGCGACATCGTCGAAATCCTCACTCAAAAAAACAAAAAGCCGAATCCCGACTGGCTCGCGGTGGTAAAAAGCGGCGAAGCCCGGAAAAAAATCGCGTCATTCGTACGAAAAATGGAAGAAGAAAAACGATTCCAGAAACCCGGCGGAGAAATGGTTGAATTCCGTCTCACGGTCCACGACCGCGTGGGGCTTTTGCGCGACGTATCGCAGGCATTCGCGCTTGCACACATAAATATGAAAAGCGTTGTTACGGAAACAAAAAACCGGACGTTTCCGGTGTTAATCATTCACGCACTTCTCAAAAATCGAAGCGAGTTCGAAAAATTAATGATAAAACTAAAGGGAGTGAAAGGGGTTGAAGAGGTAGGGTATAAACTTCTGTAAAAACAATACTCGGTGGATACCGAGTACTATGCAATCGTTTGGCGAACGATATTGAGTTTCTCGACGATCTCAGCGGGAAATAAAAATTCCATGAACCGATCTTTGAAGTCCCCGATTTCGTACGTATCAACATCGGCGCCATTAAGATCTGTACCGACGATAACCCAGACAACCCCTTCGTCTATTTTACTAAGCACACCATACACGATGTCGTCTGATGCGTTGCGAAATCTAACAAAATCGCCCTCTTTGATTCCCGGTCCAACCAATATCGTGATCGTGCGCTTCTCCTGAGGTTTTTCCGCCCTTATACTCATCGGATCCTCCTTGTTGATCTAGTTTGATCCTACGCCTTCTCCATCAATTTCGCAAGGATTGAACGCAGTTCCTCTTCGGAATAGAATTCAACGATGATTTTCCCCTTTTCGCCAAGGCGTTCGAGCTTCACTTTTGTGCCCAGCTTTTCCTGGAGCTGATCCTGCCATTGGCGTGCTTCCGGGTCGAGCACTTTCGAGGCGCGCTTTCTCGGCCGGAATTCTTTGCCCGAGACCTTACGCGCCTGCGCTTCTGCCTCGCGCACGGAAAACTTATTCAAAAGTATCGTATGATACACCTCCATCTGCTTTGCGATATCGTCCCCCGCCATTAAAATCGCGCGCGCATGCCCCTCGGAAATTTTTTCCGAAAGAAGGGCATTTTGAATCTCTTCGGGAAGCGCTAAAAGCCGAAGCGTATTTGCGACCATCTCGCGCGATTTCCCGACGCGCTGGGCAATCTCCCTTTGTATCAGATGAAATTCATCAATGAGACGTTTGAAAGACCTTGCTTTATCAAGCGCGTTTAAATCCTCGCGCTGGATGTTTTCTATGAGCGCAAGCTCGAGCTTGATCCGCTCGTCAGGAACGCCGCGGCGGATCACCGCCGGGATCTGTGAAAGCCCGGCTTTTCTGGCGGCGCGAAGACGCCGCTCTCCCGCGATAAGCTGGTAGCGGACGCTAATGCCCGTCGACGTCTCGATTTCCCGCTTTGTTACAAGAATCGGCTGAATTACGCCGTGCTCGCGTATTGAATCCGCAAGACCCGCGAGCGACGCCTCATCAAATTCGCGCCTCGGCTGATAGGGATTTGGATCTATCTTCTCTATTTCAATCGAGAACACGGAATCGCCGCGGCGCGGAACAAAATGATCCTGGTACGTGCGCGCGGAAGCGGCTTGGGGTGGCGACGGCTCTTTCGGCGCTTCAGAAACCGGCTTTCTTTCTGACTCCGGAATGTCTCCGGTAAAATCGGAAAGCGCCGGATCTTCGTCCGGCGAGCGGTCGGGTATGAGCGATTCAAGTCCTCGTCCTAATGGGTCTGGCATACGAATTACGTTTTCCTTCCTTCCTCTAATTTTAATATTTCTTCGGCAAGTTGGCGATAGGCCTTTGCCCCATGGGAATAGGGCGAATACTGGAGGATTGTTTTCCCGAACGACGGGGCTTCTGCCAAGCTCACATTCCGCGGAATCGTTGTCTCAAAAACATATCCCGGGAATTTCCTCCGTATTTCCTTTGCAACAGCGCGGTGGAGCTTTGATTTCCTGTCATACATCGTAAGAAGCGCGCCCATAACAGCCGTTCGCGATTTTAAGTTTGCATTCACAAGCTGAATCGTATGCAAAAGGTCTGCAAGCCCCTCGAGCGCGTAATATTCGCACTGGACCGGAATCAAAACCTTGTGGGCCGCGGTGAGCGCGTTTATCGTAAGAAGTCCTAAAGATGGCGGCGAATCAACAATAATAAAATCGTACTTTCGCGCGATCTCGGAAAGCACGCCTTTTAATTTAAACTCCCTTCCCCGCATATTGACAAGCTCAATCGAAGCGCCCGCAAGAGCGGGAGATGCCGGCAGAAGGTCAACCGCGAGGAAATTCGTTTTTTTAATAAGTTTTTCGGGTGACTCCTTGCCGATAAGCGCGTGATACACGCTCTTGTCATGGCGCTTGTTATGAAAGCCCATTCCAGAAGTCGCATTTGCCTGCGGATCAATATCCACGAGCAAGACCCTCTTTCCAAACGCACCCAAAAAAGCCGCAACGTTCATGGCTGTGGTCGTTTTCCCAACTCCGCCTTTGGCATTACAAATAGAGATGATCCTCGTCATCGTATCAAGAGTAACGCGAACCAATAAAATTTTCAATGAGAAAAAACATTGAAAAAGTCCTGTAAAAATGATATGATTTTACAACTAGCCCGAGTGATGAAACTGGAAAACATGCGCGACTCAAAATCGCGTGCCGCAAGGCTTGTGGGTTCAACTCCCACCTCGGGCATTATGGATACAAGTAACCAACCAATAAAAAAAGCTTATGCGACGTATCATGTTGGCTTAAAAATTCTCCTTAAAAAAGAGGATGAATTTTTATTTTTGACGGACGCCGTTGGCAAGCACCTTGATTTGCCCGGGGGCCGTATAGACGATGTTGAACACAATGTTCCGCTCACCGAAGTTATTGCGCGAGAAGTGGGAGAAGAACTTGGCGAAGAAATGAAATACAAACTCGGTAAACCAGTATTTCAGTTTCGGAGGCATTTTGAAAGCAAAAACATGCATGTTTTTCTTACTGTTTACGAAGCAGAATATCTGTCTGGCGAGATTCAATTGTCGGACGAACATAGCAATTATCAATGGATAAATCCCCGGAAAGTTGATTTAACGGAGAAAGATTTTTTCCACAAGGAAGAATATCTTGCTTTTAAAATGTATTTTGAGAATTTGGCTTGATTGCATGTGATTACATGCTACCCAAGAAAAAAACGAACACTTATTTCGATTCATCATGGCTCACGACACACTGAAAAAAATTGCATTGCCGCTTATCTTTTTAGGAGCTGTTGTTTCGCTCTTCTTTGTCTGGAAAATATTTGATCTGCCGCCTCAAGAAAGATTGATTGAAATCGCCCGCTCATACTTTGACGCATACGGCCTTATCACTGTTTTTATAAGCTCAATTCTTGAAGGCGTACTTCTCGTCGGGTGGTACTATCCCGGAAGCTTAGTCATATTTTTGGGTGTTATTTTTGCGGGCCACGACGCAGTCCGAGCAACCGAGGTGATAAGCGTGGTAACTGCCGGGTTCTTCATTGCATACGCCTTGAATTTCTCTCTTGGAAAATATGGCTGGTATCGAGTTTTATTGGTCCTCGGCCTTCGAGAAGCGCTCGAACGCGCCCAACATCGTCTTGCGAATTATGGCCTCAAGGCAATTTTTCTAACATATTGGCACCCGAATCTTGCGGGACTAACGTCTACTGCCGCAGGTATCCTTCGTATTCCGTTTAAAAAATTCTTTTTCTATTCATGTATTTCGGCTATACTATGGAATATATTTTGGGGATCCCTTGTCTATTTTTTAGGAGAGCGAGCGCTTACCCTAATTGGATTTCGTTTTGTCCTCATCATACTGGGAATATGGATTCTCGTGAGGATATTCTCGGAAAAACTAAAGACAAAAATTTCTTCAACATAAAATATGGAAACCGTAAAACAAGGAATCTATAAACACCACAAAGGAAACCTATTCGCTTATTCGTACGAATAAGCGAATAGAAAGACAAAAATGCGCAAACCAAAATCAATTCTTGATCCGAAAAAACGCTATCTTCAAGTCGCGCTCAACGGAACGCTTGAAGACGCACGGGAAATCATCAATCTCTTACCCATAAGCGACCGGATTATTGTAGAAGCGGGCACTCCTTTGATTAAGCGCTACGGGGCTGAAGGCATACGCCAAATTCGCCAATGGTATGAAGAACGGCTTTGGGGAAGTTCGCCCGCGCAAATGAGGATTACAAAGACGGAGATATTCAAACTTTTCGGGCGTACACTGGAGAGCGACTCGGAAAATACGCTTAACGATGGGAAAACCATTCTCCCCTATGTTGTGGCTGACTTAAAAACAATGGACCGGGGAAAGACCGAAGTTGAGATGGCGGCTGAAGCCGGCGCAAGCGCCGCCATCGCCCTTGGATCAGCACCCATTGAGACCCTTAATTCATTTATTGAAAGCTGCGAGGCATCCGGGCTTGATGCAATGGTTGATATGATGAATGTCGAATTTCCGCTTTCGGTTCTCCGCGCGCTTAAAAAAGCGCCGCAGGTTGTCATCATCCACCGCGGCGTAGACGAAGAACGCTTCAATCGGGAAAAGCAAATTCCTTTGCACGAAATTCGCCGGATCAAAGGAAACTACGACATCATGATCTCGATTGCGGGCGGCGATACACTTCGCGAGGTCCAGCGCTCGATTTTCAACGACGCGGATATTGTCGTTATCTGGAAATCGGTTTTCCAAAAAACAGAAGAAACCGTTGAATTAATCAACGGCTTCCTGAAAGAAATAAAATAATTTTTATTTCCCTTTTTCTTTCAAATACTGGGCGAGTGTTTTGATGCCTTCGAAAAATTCTACGGGAAGCGCAAAGATTACGGTCTTTGACGGGTCAGGATTTATTTTTTCTATTGTCTGCAGGGTTCGCATTGCAATACCGCCCGGCGTATTGCTTAAAACACCTGCGGCTTGAGCAAGCCGCTCTGAGGCCGCATATTCTCCTTCTGCCTTGATTATAACTGCGCGGCGTTCCCGCTCTGACTCCGCTTGCTTTGCCATTATGCGCTTCATGTCTGCCGGAAGTTCTATGTCTTGAATCTTAATATCAGTTACCAAAATACCCCAAGATCCAGTTGCTTGGACGACAATCTTTTGGATTTCTTCGGCATTTTTTTCTCTTTCCGAAAGAAGCGAGTCAAGTTCAATACTGCCGATAACATCACGAAGCGCGGCTTGCGCGTATTGGGAAACAGCAAGTGTATAATCTTTGATACTCAAAATAGCCTGCTCCGCATTTTGAACTTGGAAATATACCACTGCATTGATACCAACCGGAACATTATCTTTTGTGATGACTTCCTGCTGGGGGATGTCTACGGTCGTAATCCGCAAATCAATTTTTATCATCCGCTGGACGCCGATAAAAATCCACGTAAGGCCGGGGGTGCGAGTGCTTGTATATTTTCCCAAAGTAAGCACAACCCCGCGCTCAAATTGATCAACAATTCTCAAACCGCCTATCAACAAAATAAAGAAGAATAAACCTATAATCCACATAAATAGGGCGGCACCAGAAACAACATTTGCTTGGGCGAGAAAATAACCGACAATGCTCAAAAATACAAGCAAGGTAATCAGCGAACTGATTGGATTGGATGATTTACTTTCCATGGTTTTAGTATAGCACAAGTCCGAAAAGCACAACAATAGGCCATCCTCATCCGCTACGCTAACGCAAAAACCTTAAAGAATAAGCGAGTCAAGGGTAGCTCGACGAAAGATCGATCATCGGCGTGCGAGAGCCAAAAGATTTTTAAATATCATCGCAACCGTGAGGGGCCCTATGCCGCCCGGCACCGGTGTAAGATATGACGCCTTTTTTGAAACCGAATCAAAATCAACGTCGCCGCGGATTTTCCCTTCCGATTCCGACGTTCCCGCATCCACAACAACAACGCCGTCTTTTACCATATCGCCCGTGATGTAGCCGGGCTTTCCGATTCCGGAAATAATAATATCTGCGCCCCGTAAAATACCCTCGGGGTTTTTTGTCTCTTCGGTTATCACGGTTACGACCGAGGACTCCTTCAATATCCACGTCGCGACCGGTTTTCCGACAAGGGCTCCGGCTCCGAGAATTGCAACGGTTTTTCCTTTCACATCAATTTTATATTCGCGGAAAAGCTCTTGAATCGCGCCGACAACCGTTGGCGCGACCCGCGATTTGCCTACAGAAAAATTACCGACCGCGCGCGCGGACAGAACGTCAACGTCTTTTTCCGGCACCACGGCGTTTAAAATCGACTGTTTCTCAATGTGCGACGGCAAGGGGAGCTGGATAATGACGCCGGAATTTTTTTCTTCGTGGACGATCTCGGCGATCCGCTTCCGAAGTTCGGTCGCTGAAATCGACTCAGGAAAATGATAGACACGGACATCAACGCCGATATGCTCTCCTATTTTTTTCTTTTTTTCGACAAATTTCTCTATGACTGCGTTTTCGCCGACAAGAATAACCGCAAGCCGGTATTTTTTTGCGGATTTCGAGACCTCCTCGTGAAGCTCGGTATATATTTTCTCGGCAAGCGCTTTGCCGTCCATAAGAATCATGAATTCGAACGAATAGGAAACCGGCGCGTAAGCGCGCGAACACGCCGCGCGAGGTCGCGGGTGTTCTCGGCGCCGAACGCGCCGAAAATAATTGACGCAATTTCCTTCATTTCCCGCTCTTTCATTCCTCGGCTCGTAATCGTGGGTGTTCCGATACGGATACCGGAGGGATCAAAGGGCGAGCGCGTATCATAGGGAATGGTATTTCGATTAACGACGACGCCGATATCTTCCAGACGATCCTGCGCCTCGCGGCCGGAAATCCCGAATTTTGTCACGTCAACAAGCATCAAATGATTATCAGTTCCGCCGGATACGATGTCGCATCCGAGCCGCTTGAGCTCTCGTGCAAGCACGCGTGCGTTTTTCACGATTTGGCGCGCGTAGCGCTTGAATTCGGGACGCATTGCCTCTGCAAGCGCAACCGCAATCGCGGCGGTTTGGTTGTCATGCGGCCCGCCCTGAAGCCCGGGGAATACCGCTTTGTCTATTGCTGACGCAATGTCGATTTTATTTTTCTTCGCGACCGTCGAATTTTTATTTGCAAAAATGAGAGCCCCGCGCGGGCCCCGAAGTGTTTTGTGGGTTGTCGTTGTAACAACATCCGCATACGGAAAAGGCGACTGGTGCGCACCACCAGCGACAAGCCCCGCGATATGCGCCATATCAACCATCAAATACGCCCCGACTTCACGAGCGATGACGCCAAATTTTTTGAAATCAATAATGCGCGAGTACGCAGTCGCGCCTGCGATAATCATCTTCGGCTTTTCTTTTCGCGCAGTCCTCCGGATTGCGCCAAAATCCAAAAGGCCGTCGCGGCCCACGGTATACTGAACCGACGTGTAGAGTTTCCCTGTGGCACTCACCTTCCATCCGTGCGTTAAGTGACCGCCAAACGGCAAGGACATTCCCATGACTTTTTCTCCCGGGGCGAGAAGCGCCATATAAACCGCGAGGTTTGCGGGAGAACCGGAATAGGGTTGGACATTGACGTGCCAATTTTTTCCAAGATGAAACACTTTTCGTGCGCGTTCAATTGCCAAGCGCTCCACGTCGTCCACCACGGCATTTCCCGCGTAGTAGCGCTTCCCGGCGTATCCTTCCGAATACTTATTGGTAAGGACAGAGCCGAGCGCGGTGAGCACTTCCCGCGAAACAATATTTTCTGACGGAATCAAATCAAGCGTCGTTTGCTGGCGCTTCTCTTCTTTGCGAATAAGGTTTTGAATGTCGTGGTCTTTCATCTTTGATATTCCAATCATCTCAAAGTCCTAAAAGCCGGTCAAGTTCGTCCTTTGAAATGAGGCCCGACCGGAGAATAATCGGGTGCTCACCCGTGTAATCAATGACTGTTGAGGGAGCGCCAGAAAGCTCGCCAGCATCCACAAACAAGGCGATATCCTGATTTGATTTGCTGAAATAACGAAGCACGTCCTCTTTTGTCTTTGCCGGCGGGAGCGAAGAAATATTTGCCGATGTTTGAAAAAGCGGGAAATCTAGAAGAGAAAGAATTCTTGCGAGAAACGGATGATCCGGAATCCGGATGCCGATCGTATTTTTCATTCCGGTCAGGATCACGGGGAGAATCTCTTTTTTTTCGAATACGACCGTAACGGGTCCGGGCCAAACACTTTCGAGAAAACGCGCTTTCACGTCTGAAATATGGGCGATACGCCGCGCCGCGGGAATGCTCTCCACAAAAACAGGAAACGCTTTTTCTTCTGGCCGATTCTTTACTGAAAACGTTTTTTTGATCGCGCGTTCGCTTTTTGCGCTCCCCACAATGCCGTACACCGTATCCGTCGGAAGAATAAGAATTTCTTGGGCGCGGATGAGCGACTCTGCCTCGCCGAGAACCTCATGCGCGTTTTCGTGCGTAAGCGCGAGTATCTTCATATAAGTTTTATGAGGGAGCGCGCAAGCGCGTCTGGATCATGACGGACAAAACCTTGACGTCTAAGAAAATCCCCAAGAATAGGCACAGGTTTTTTTAGATTATGATTGCGGGGCAAGATAACAAATTCTGCTCCCTCCTGTTCGTATTGCCTAAGCCGTTTCTCGCTGGGACGCTTGGTATTTACAATTGCGTAATCAAGCCGAGGTCCCCCCAGATACTTTTCAGTAGTACGGACGAAATCAAGAGCGGTAAACCCATTGGTTACCCCTTTTTTGGTCGTCAAGTTGACCACATAAGCTATCTTGCCTTTGGTCCTGCGTAGGGCCTGTGGAATGCCGGAAACAAGCAAATTCGGGATGATACTTGCGTAAAAATCGCCCGGCCCCAGCACTATAAGATCGGCATTGAGTATCGCCTGTACGGCCCTTTTATTGGCCCTCGCCTTTCGATCCAGGTACACCCGCCTGATTGATAACCGAGGGTTATGTTTCGGAATGTAGATATCGTCTTCTCCCTGAACTACAATTCCGTCGGAAAGCTCCGCACAAAGCCGCACTTGATCAAAAGTAACCGGAAGCACCTCGCCTTTAATGCCTAGGATTTTCCCTGCTTCCTCTATCGCCTCTTCAAAGCTTCCAGTAAGGCGCTCCAGCGCGGTAAGCATGATATTTCCAAAAGCGTGCCCCTTAAATCCTCCCTCGATGAAACGATAGTTAAAAAGATCTGAAAGAAGCTTGTTGTCCGAGTGGGCAAGCGCCACCAAAACCCGCCGCACGTCTCCCGGAGGCAAAATTCCGAACTCTTCCCGTAAAACGCCGGTTGAACCTCCGTCATCGGCCATAGTAACAATAGCTCCTAAATCCAGCGGATATTTCCGAAGTCCCGAGAGCACGGTAAAAACGCCGGTTCCTCCGCCGATCACGACGATTTTGGGTCTTTTTTCTTTATTTTTTGGCATACAATAGTATTCCCCTTTCCAAATTTTTTAGAGATACTCCGGATATATTGGAATAATGGACGGTTACAATCTCGGGAACGTGTTTCTGGACAAGCTCAATATTCTTTTTGGTGTCGTCTATAAAAAAGATGGTTGTATGCGGATATTTCCTCGCCAGCTTCTTGAGATATATAAATTTGGGTTTTCTTGTTGTTGAAATCTTTGCAAAATGCCGAATAAACTTCTTGCCGCAACCCACACGAATCTTCTTGTGCTGGTAGGAGGACGCTCCAAAACTCAAGATTATGTGCATAAACCTTAAATTTCGCAATCGCCGCAAGAAAATATCCGTAGGCGCAGTAAAATATCGGGTAAGAGCAAGGTGATTATGAAGCGCTTTTCTTATGGTCTTCTCTTTAACCGAAGCACCGAGAGAGCGCATAATTCGAATCGAACGTGCAACGGAAAATTGACCGCCCTCTTTTCTAATACGTAGAATTGCCGCTTGAAAAACGGCGGGTGGTACACCGTGTTTTTCAAAAATATGCTCGGCGTTTTTTCGAAATCTCTCAATATCAAATAAAACCCCGTCAAAATCCCAAACAATAACGCCTCGCGGCTTTTTTGGAGAATTGCTCCGGAAAGGACTCATGAAAGTGTCATTCGATACACGTTTGTTTTTCGTTTCTCGAATCCGAGCGAGCGGTACAGCCGATTTGCCGCAATACGCGAGGGACCACTCGTAAGATCAATCGTCAAAACACCGGCTTTTTTCGCGACGCGGATCAAGTGGAGCATGAGTTTTTTTCCGATTCCGCGCCCCCGGAATTTCGTATCGACTACCACGTCTTCGACGCGCGCGCGAAACGAACTCGGCGCGCGAAGAAATACAAGCGTTCCCATGCCGGCGATTTCTCCGTCAAAAACCGCAAAGTAAAGATGTATATTTTTATCCTTCAAAAGTTCTCTAAGTCGAGTACTTGATATTGCGCGCGCGGTCTCGGAAAGCTGGGAAAGAAGCCCATTTATCGCTTCACGGACTTCTACACTCTCTTTTGTTATACGGACAAATGAAAGCATACTTCAAAAATTACTTCCCAATATATTCGATATCATCCTCATCAAGGTGCCGATACACGCCGGTCTCGTCGAGTTCCTCCCGCGCGTGGGCAAGGAGCCCGGCGATGCGCGCAAAAATAAATATTCCCCACGCGAGCCGCGGATCAAATCCGAGCTCAAGTAAAAGTGCTGCCATTGCGCCGTCGATATTTATGGGAAGATGCTTCCCACTCGCACGCTCAAACGCGGCCTCGATGTCGCGCGCTTTTTTTGCGAACGGGCCGAAAAACCCGAGCGTTCGCGCGTGCTCAAAAAGGGCCTCGGCCCGCGGGTCTTTTTCTTTATAGAGCCGGTGCCCGAACCCGGGAATTTTTTCTTTTAAAGACGTAATTCGGCGGACAATCTCGTCGGGCGCCTCATCCGATTTGAGCAAAAGCGCTACGCCCTCGATCGCGCCGCCGTGGCGCGCACCCATCGCAAGAACGCCCGAGGCAAGAGCGACGTTCATCGGATTACCTGTTGATATCGCGGTTCGTGCGGCAAACGAAGACGGAACGTCAATCCCGTGCTCGATTGCAGACACCAAAATCGCCTCAAACATTATTTTTTCATTCCCTTTTGGAAGAGTTCCCCGCCACAGCAAAAAAAGAGACGCGATAAAATCCGAATCTTTAACAAGATCGAGATGGCGCACGCCGCGAATAAAAAGCTCGCCGTTTTTCCGAGTACTAATATTTGTCTTCCATTTTTTCATAGTCGAAGAATTGCTTTTAACACTCGGGGTATGTCTTCGAGCGTGCTCGCGACATGAACCCCGGCTTTCTTGAGCGCCGACACTTTCGAATGATACCCCCCCTGCCCGTGGGACACAATCGCGCCCGCGTGCCCCAAAACCGTCGCCGGTCGAAGATCCTTTGTAAAGTATCCCGCGATAATCGCGACAACGGGCTTTGTACATTTTCTCTGCGAAATGAGACGCGCGGCCTCTTCCTCGTACGATCCGCCGACCTCGCCGAAAATAACAACCGCTTTTGTCGCAGGGTCGCGCTCAAAAAGAACAAGGAGATCAGCGAAATCGGATCCGATGATCTGGTCGCCGCCAATTCCCACGGCAGTGCTTTGCCCGATTCCTTGGCGCGTAAGAAGAACACCGATTTCCGCGGTCATGCCGCCGCTTTTTGAAATAATGCCGACGTGACCCGGGAAAAATATTTTTTTCTCGACCGCCGAACTTCCGATGCTCCCGATCTTTCCCTTTCCGGGCGATATGATCCCGACGGACGAAGGCCCGACAACCCGGACACCCTCTCGGCGCGCCCGCGCAATAATCCAGGCGCTGTCACGCACCGTAACGTGTTCGGTCAAAATATTAACAAGGGGAATTTTGTTTGCGATGGCTTCTACTGCGGCGTCCCGCACAAAGAGCGCGGGCACCGTAATGAGCGAGGTGTTGATGCTGGGATGGCGCAGGACCGCCTCCCGAACGCTGTCATAGACCGGAACGCCTTCGATTGTTCTCCCGCCTTTTCCCGGAGTGACGCCCGCAAGAACGCGTGTGCCGTAAGAAAGCATCTCGCGGCAGGCGCGCGCGCCCTCGTGCCCCGTGATTCCCTGAATCAAACCCCTTGTTTTTTTATCAACGAGAATGGACATTATTTATTTTTTTACGCGTCTTGCTGTTTTATTCCCATAAGCATATTTGACAATCATGTCCGCGCTTTCGGAAATCGATGTCTCTGACCCGGAGAGGTACAATTCGTACCTTCCTGCTTCACGGACGCCCTCAAGCATTCGAAGTGCCTCTTTTTGGCGCGGGCCGTCGCGACGGATAACAATCGGATAGCGGGGTTTTGGTTTTACTTCGCCTAGACCCGCGACAAACCCGGAAAGCGTTTCATAAATATCCGTGAAGTTTGCGGTCCCCCCGACGACCCAACACCCGCGAAGGCCTTTTTGCGAAAGCACTTTTTTCGTAAGCGCACGGACGACCGATGCGGGCGGGTTTCCGGAATATTCGGTATAGTTTGCCGGCCTCCCTCCTCTGCGAACAAGCGCGTCAATGCTCAAAAGCGAAGCACCTCCGCCGGACGCAAGGATAGCGATATCACCACCCAAAGAAATAAACCGCCGCTCGCCCGGACATACTTTTTCGTCGTCAAGAATAATTTTTGCGTCTCCCGCAACGAGTTCGCCCGTCGAAAGCCGAAACAGCGGATTTATTTCCGCAAGAAGCGCTGATTCATTCCAAAAAATACTCCATAATTTTTTTACAATGCCGAGGAGCGGAACAACGTCTTCCCGCCGGAATCCGGCCGAACGGATCGCGTCGCGAAAGAAAAAATCTTCGACTCCGGACGAAAGGTCGATCGCGGAAACGCGAGCGTTTGCAATACCCGTTCCCCCGTGGGGCGAGAGCGCAAGCACTGGAGCGCGGCGTGCCGTATCATAGGAAAACGAAACGTACCATTCGCGTGCTCCCGCCACTCGCTCCTCAACAAGAATATTCTTTATGGCCTCCCCGGCGACGATTTTTCGAAGCATAGCGCGGGAGCGGCGCGCAACATCAGCCGATCCCGACGCAAAAAGAATGCCGCCCGCTTTTTTACGCTCACCCGCGAGAATCTGCGCTTTAAGAACAACAGGGCTTTTCATCCACTGACGGCGGGGTTCATTTCCTTTACGCCAAAGTACTGAACGCGGAACCGCGATGCCGTAGCGCGAAAAAAGTTTCTTCCCTTCGTGTTCGTACAGATTCATGTGGACTTCACATACTATTCAACGGTAACGCTCTTTGCTAAATTTCTCGCGTAATACCCCGGTCGAGCCGCCGTCATCCGCCATGGAAATAATCGCCGTAAGGTCGACTGGATATTTCCGAAGCCCCGAAAGAACGATAAATACTCCCGCCCCCCGCCGATTACTACAATATGCTTTTTCTTTTTAAATACCTCTGTAGCCATATAGTATATAACCCTTGCCATACCCTATCCGTATCGCTCTCTTTAAGAAAACTCCCAAAAAATGGGAGTAAACAGTTAACAAAACGCATATCAATCTTCCGGAATTTCTGCCAAAGCGTCACCAACAAACGTGAAAAGAACGTCCAATGGTATACCGAAAAGTGACCACAGAATCCATACCCACAACGGGAATACTGCTTCATATTCGAAGCGAAGATACACCGTATGAAGAAAGTTGCAGATAACCCAGGTTATGACGACACTAATAAGAATACCTGTAAACATTTCTGTCCCCCTTATGATCTTTTCACAAGTTACTCTACCGTGACACTTTTTGCAAGGTTGCGTGGTTTATCGACGTCCAATCCTTTCAAAACGCCGAAATGATACGCGAGAAGCTGAAGTGGAAGAACAGACAAAAGCGGTGTCAGCATCTCAAGGGTTTTAGGGATGAATAGTACGTCATCTGCAAGCTCCGCGATATCAGAATCCCCTTCGGTCGCAATCGCAAGAACCGGCCCGCCGCGCGCTTTAATCTCCTGGATAGTTGATATCATTTTTTCATACACAGAATCCCTCGGCGCGATCACAACCGACAAAATATTTTTATCGATCATTGCGATTGCTCCGTGCTTGATCTCTCCCGCGGCAATTCCTTCGGCGTGGACATACGAGACCTCTTTTAATTTGAGCGCTCCCTCGAGCGCCACGGGAAAATTGTATTTTCTGCCGAGGAAAAAGAAATTTTTTATATGCAAATATTTTTGCGCGATCGTTTTTGTTTCATTCCGCTCAATTACGCGACGCATAAGCGGTGGAATATTTTCAAGTTCGTGCAAAATCCGCTCGCCGGTGATGAGAGACATCTCCCGCGTCCTGCCGAGATACACCGAAAGAAGCGCCAAAATCGCGACTTGGGACGTAAACGCCTTGGTCGAGGCAACGCCTATTTCCGGCCCCACGTGCTGATACACACCCGCATCGGTTTCGCGCGCAATGGTCGAACCAACAACGTTCACGATTCCGAAGGCCGGAACACCTTTTTCCTTTGCTTCGCGAATCGCGGCAAGAGTATCTGCGGTTTCTCCCGACTGGGAAATTGCAAAAAATACGTCTCCTTCGCGAAACACCGGCTTTCGGTATCGGAACTCCGAAGCAATATCCACTTTCGTCGGAATCCCCGCGTATTCTTCGAGCATGTATTCGCCCACGCGCCCAGCAAAGTAGGCGGTTCCACATGCGGAAATCAAAATGCGTTTCGCCGAGCGGAGAATCTCCTCCTTTGCATGGAGCCCTCCGAGCTTCGCAAGCCCCTCGCCGAGAACCATTCTCCCGCGGATTGAATTTTCAACTGCTTCCGGCTCTTCATGAATCTCCTTTTCCATGAAGTGCGAAAATCCGCCCTTTTTTGCTTCCTCAAGCGACCACTCGATCGTATGCTCCGGTTTTTTCCGCAATACACGCGAGCGATCATAAATTTGGTGCGACGACGAAGTAAGAATTGCGACTTCGCCGTCATCAAGATAGACAACCTGCGGGGTATGCTTCAAAATCGCGGAAGCGTCTGATGCGACAAACCGCTCGCCATCGCCGACTCCGACCAAAAGCGGGCTGAAATTCCGTGCCGCAAGGAGCACGTCGGGGTATTTCGCCGAAACCGTGACAATTCCATATGTTCCTTTTATCTGTGAAAGTGCGACAAAAAACGCGTCCTGAAACGATACATTCCCCTTCATCTCCTCTTCAATGAGGTGCGGAATAACTTCGGAGTCGGTTTCGGATGTAAATGAGTGGCCTTTTTTAATGAGACCCTCTTTCAATTCTTTAAAGTTCTCTATGATGCCGTTATGGCAAAGCGAAATAGTCCCCGAGCAATCAGAATGCGGGTGAGCATTTTCTTCTGTAACGCCTCCGTGCGTTGACCAGCGCGTATGAAAAATGCCGAGCCCGGAATTCCATGCCGGATCAATACGCTCCTCAAGGTTTTCAATCTTTCCCACGGCGCGCGCGGAAACAATTTTACCATCATTCAAAAACGCAAGGCCCGCGGAGTCGTATCCGCGATACTGGAGCGCCCGAAGCCCGTCAACGCCAACCTCGACTGCATTTTTCTTGCCGATATACCCAACAATGCCGCACATATATATAGAACGAAATCTGTATGGAAAAAGGTCATCCGATCACAAAAATACTGCGGTATGAGCGCAGTATTACCAGCCAAGAAGGATTCGACGAATCTTCCCAATCGGCTTTTGTTCCCAGTACTGACGCTCGGCGCGCCACCCCCAAACACCCACCCATATAATGCTACCGATAAATTGGATGGTCATACGCACCGTGGAACCAAAAACGCCTTTGGAACTCAAAAAAATAAGAACAAGAGACAAAAAGATCAAATGCAATATGAACGGCAGTAGAACCCAGAACCTCGCGCGCAGAGAGAATTTTCCTCTTGAATTCATGCCGTATCCTCCGTGCGATCGTCCTATGCAAAAACTATCACCGACAAACCGAAAAGTCAAAACCCTAAATCAAACAACGAAATTAATAAGCTTATCAGGGACGAAAATGATGCGTTTCGGCTCCACGGGAACAAATTGTTTTACGGACGGAACTTTTAACGCGGCTTCACGGGCTTTGACTTCTGTTGCGCCCGTCGGCAAAGAAATTTTCCCGCGCACTTTTCCATTCACTTGAATTATCAGATCAAACGAGCTTTCTTTAAGAATCGATTCGTCATATTTTGGCCATGGCTCACGGTGAATTGACTTAAATTTCCCTTTTTGTGTGCGCTGGTAGAGTTCTTCTGCTATAAACGGTGCAAACGGCGCAAGGAGTTTCAAAAACGTTTCGATATGTTCGCGCGTAACGCTTTCTAGTTTTTTCTCGAACTCATTGAGAAGCACCATCAAAGCAGAGATCGCGGTATTATACTGCAATCGCTCGATATCTTCAGCCACCTTCTTCACGGCTCGATGAACGGCTTTTTGAATTTCAGATTTTGAATTTTGGATTTGCTTCGGATTTCGTCCGCCAGCTGGCGGATCGGATTTCGGATTTTTGGTTACATATTCCCCTACAAATTTCCACGTCCTTTCAAGAAATCTCGTAATCCCCTTTATGCCGGAATCGCGGAAATCCCCGCCTTCGGTTAAGGGCGCCAAAAATGCTAAATACATTCTCATCGCATCCGCGCCGTATGCACGGATATATTCATCGGGATTTACCACATTACCCTTTGACTTCGACATTTTCGCGCCGTCTTTTGTGATGAGGCCGTGGCCGATAAATGTCGTAAAAGGCTCTTCGAAATTGAGATGCCCCATGTCGTGAAGCGCCATTGTGATAAAACGCGAATACAAAAGATGCAAAACCGAATGCTCGAGCCCGCCGATATACATATTAACTGGCAGCCATTTTCGCGCTAATCGCGAAAATGCTGAATTTCCAATTTTCAATTTCCAATTTTCAAACGTCATCAGATACCCGATGAAATACCACGCGGAATCCAAGAAAGTATCCGAAACGTCCGTTTCGCGGCGCGCACCCGCCCGGCATTTCGGACATTTTGTTTCGTAGAACGATTTTACCGACGCAAGCGGCGACTTTCCGGATCCCGTTGGCCGGAAATTTTTTACAAACGGCAATTTTACCGGCAAGTCATTCTCCGGAACCGAATTCCAACCGCAAGAATCGCAAAAAATCATCGGAATTGGCGGGCCCCAATAGCGCTGGCGAGAAATTAACCAGTCGCGAATGCGATACTGAATTTTCCATACGCCGCCCACAAAATCAGAAATCTTTTTCCGCGCTTCTTTTGACGGCGTCCCGTCAAAAGCGCCTGAATCAACCAAATGCCCTTCGCCGGTATAAGCCACATCAAGAAGAGGACACGTCTTTTCCGGCCAATGCGGACAAATAACAATTTTTATAGGAAGTTTAAATTTCTTTGCGAAATCAAAATCACGTTTGTCGTGCGCCGGAACCGCCATAATGGCGCCGGTGCCGACATTTCCGAGAACGTAATCCGCAACAAACACAGGAATTTCTTCTTTGTTCGCCGGGTTTATTGCTTTGACGCCCTTTAATTCAACACCGGTCTTTTCTTTTCCCTCCGCGATCCGCTCCTCGTCTGACTTTGCCTTTGCACTTTTTACATACGCCTCAACTTCTTCGTAATTTTTAACTTGTAACTTTAAATTTTTAACTAATTCATGCTCCGGCCCCACGACCATATAGGTCGCGCCGAAAAGCGTGTCGGGGCGCGTGGTAAATACCTCGATTGTAGGAACCGCTTCAGTCAAAACATCGTTTGCCTCCGACGAATTAAAATGCGGAGCCGGGGCAATAACTTTTTTGAGTTCCGCGCCGAGCTTTTTTGCAATTTCTTCGGGATGAGAAGCGGGAACAATTCTATCGTGTATATCTTGAATAACAATAATTTTAGAAACCTTATTCTTAATTCCGCCAAAATCAAATTTCCAGTCGGTTGCTTTTTCAAGCGCTGGCCTATTTTCCCCATCAAGAAATTCAGTGCGGAGCGGCGGCGCGACCATAATCAATGTTTTTATTTTCGTCGAGAGCCGCGGCAGAAGCTTCATTGCATCTACTCCTCCCAAGCTATGCGTAATTAGTATGGTATTCTCCCCGAACGTGTGGTTTTTGAGAAGAAAATTAACTTGTTCTTCGATATTTGGTTCGCTTGGATGAGGAAGTTCCGGCGCGTATACTGAAAATCCTCGTTTTTCTAATTCGATTTTCATCCATGGGAAAAAATCTCTTTCTGGAGATCCTTTATAGCCGTGCAGTAAAACAAAGTCGGCTTTTATAGCAAGTGGAAACCGGATCAGCGCGCCCTCGGATTTTCCAATCCAGTTTTTTTGTGCGATTTTTACTTTCTCGTCCCAGTCGATTTTCTCGATATTCTGCAAAAGCCGCTCGGCATAATCCGTGATTTTGAAAAACCATTGCTCAAGCTCGCGTTTTTCGACAACGGCGCTACACCGCTCGCATTTCCCAGCAATCACCTGTTCGTCCGCCAAAACGGTTTTGCACGACGGACACCAATTGACCGCTGCTTTCTTCCTATATGCGAGCCCGTGTTTGAAAAGTTGGGTAAAAATCCATTGCGTCCATTTGTAATACTCGGGGTCGTATGTCTCGAGACGCTCCTCCCATGCAAACCCGTTTCCGATTTCCGAGAGCTGGCGATAGAAATTCTTTTCCGTGATTTTCGCAAGGCGCGCCGGATGCTTCCCGATTTTCAAGGCATAATTTTCCGAATGGATTCCGAACCCATCAAGACCGATGGGTTCAAAAACGTCTAACCCCTGCATTCGTTTAAAACGACCGTAAATATCAACGCCTGTAAACGTCCGCACCCCGCCGATATGGAGCCCTTCAGCCGAGGGATACGGAAACATCATTAAATTGTAGAAAGGCGATTTTCCGTGCAAAAAATCCGGCTCGTAGATCTTTGCCGAAAGCCACTTCTTCTTCCATTTTGCTTCTATCTTCTTGGGGTTATATCTATCCATACGCTCAATTGTATTAAAATTCGATTGATTGACAAGATAAGGACGTAAACTGACAATGAAAGAGGTACTACTGGGCCGCAAACAAGCGGCGGAAAGGAAACGCCATGGGCGACCCTGATGCGCCTGGTTCTCCCTCACGTGAGATTATTCGAGCGGCACTTTTGGCAGGATGTGGAATAGCGGTATGTAACTGCGAGGCGAAAGAGTCCTTTGATCCCGGAACGAAACACGCTGACAGTTGCTCCGTCGAGAAAGCCGGTCGCAGAATGGTCGAAATCCTCAAAGCAAACCGCCGTTGACTTGCGTTCACGGCGTTTTTTCTTTTATTGTAAAAATTCTCAATGCGTTTTTTGTCGTCTCTAGAGAAATATCATTAACTGAAATATTTTTCACCTCCGCAAGTTTTTTTGCGACTTCTTCGATATACAACGGTTCGTTTCTCTTCCCGCGGTATGGCACTGGCGCAACGTAGGGTGCATCGGTTTCAAGAAGAATTCTTTCGAGCGGAATAAAATTTAGAACATCATCATAGTCGCGCACAAACGTAATAACGCCGCCGAAGGAAAACGAAAATCCGAGATCAAGAAGTGCTCGCGCGTCATCAACAGAGCCGGAAAAAAAATGCACTATTCCCCTCGGATCCGGTAAATCGTTTCTGTGGGCTCCTAGAATTGAAATAATGTCTTCGAACGCCTTTCGACAATGAATCATCAGGGGTTTTCCCACTTCCCGCGCAAGACGTATGTGCTCAAGAAAAACCGCTTCTTGTTTTTTCTTTGTCTCTTCCGCGAGTCGATAATAATCGAGTCCACATTCTCCAATCCCCACAACTTTTGAATGCCCTGCTAATTTTTTATAGTACCCGTAATCAAACTCTTCCCCGCGAGACGAAAAGCCGTGCCCTGATTCCTTATTCGCAATTCCTAATTCCTGTTCATCATGATACGACTGTTCTGTGTGAATCGGATGAAGGCCGATGGTTGCGTATACTCCCCCTTGGCAACGCTCCGCAATCTCAACTGCTTTTTGCGATGTATCGCGCTGAGTCCCGACGTTTACCAACCAAATACCCGCATCAAGCGCGCGGCGAATTACAAAATCCGCATCTTCCGAAAATGCTGCAAACTGGACATGGGTATGAACGTCAAAAAACTTTGCCTGCATGAACTAAAGCCGCGGGAATAATACCCCGCCTTTTTTTATTTCAACCGACAATCCTGTATTCACTTTCTCGTATGATAACAAGGTTCCCAAAAAGAGATCCTCTCACCGATAAAAATTTCAGGAGATGCCGCAACGTATTTGGGGGAGTTTGATTCCGAGGTCGTATCAAAATGACGCCTGCGTGAGTTTCCACGGGAAAGCGCAACAGATTTCCGAAGTCCTTGTCGTGAGTAACAATGACACGGCGTTCACGTTTGGCGAATTTTAAAATTTCCTCATCGCCGGCAGAACGATATGGCGTATCCAACACGTGTAAAACGTCATAGCCGGCGTCGCGAAGACCCCGGCCCGCAGTTTGCGAAACGTTCTCGTCCAAAAGAAATTTCATTAACGCGTCAGAATGATTTCCTCCCGCTTCACGGTCTTGGCGGCATACTCAAGTGCGGCATGGACATCGCGAAGTTTGAGCCGCGGGTATTCCTTCGCTATATCCTCGGGGGTCATGCCCGAAGCAAGGAGTTCCAAAATAAACTCAACCGAAATGCGAGTGCCTTTGATAATCGGTTTCCCCTGAAGAATCTTGGGATTAAAAGTAATGCGGTTTTCCATACGTCTTCAGTATAACAAAACTGGTCTAGAAATCAAATGTTCAAATCACAACCGAGGGAATAAACTTTCACCTTTTTTTATATGAAACGCCAAATTTCCGAGTCGAATCTGCGATCGTATTTTTCCCGCAGTGCTAGGCAAAAAGGGTTCGATGAGATTTGCAATCGTCCCGATGAGATATGCCGCATTTTTTATCGTACGTTCAAATTCCGGACCTTCTTTCAGAACCCATGGTTTTTTGTCATTGATGTAGCGGTCAGCGAATGAAATAAGCTCCCAGGCCGCACCAAGCGCTTCATTCAAGCGGAAATTCTCCATATATGCCTCATATTTTTTGAATGTTTCGTCAGATACTGCATCTACGTTCGTATCAATATCTTTCTTAAAATCAAAGGGAAGCGGGCTCACGGTTTCGCCGAGAGTCGCAACGCGCGCAACTAAATTTCCAATCCCGTTTGCAAGGTCTCCGTTGTAGCGCTCGATCAAACGCGCGCGAGAAAAGTCGCCGTCAGAATGCGCCGGAATTTCGCGCAGGAGAAAATAGCGGACCGTCTCGACGCCAAACTCCTTCACAAGATCGTACGGATCAACCACATTCCCGACTGATTTTGAAATTTTCTGGCCTTCAATTGTTATATAACCATGAGAAAAAATCGTCCGGGGAAGTTTTACTTGCGCGGACAAAAGCATCGCGGGCCAATAGATCGCATGAAAACGCGTGATTCCCTTGCCGATGACGTGGAGAATGTTATCGTTTTCTTCCCAATACTTCCTGAAAAGCGCGTTGTCAGAGCCGTAGCCAAGCGCTGTGATGTAATTTAATAAGGCATCAAACCAGACGTAGATAATCTGCTCCGGATCATCGGGGACCGGAATCCCCCATCCTTGGGCGCGCGAGAGAGAACGAGAAATTGAAAAATCCTCGAGTCCTTGGTTAATGAACGACAGCATTTCGTTTTTTCGCGACTCCGGAACGATTTTTAGCTCGTCCGATTCAATCAGTTTTTTTAATTTTCCGCTGTATGCGGAAAGTCGGAAAAAATAATTTTCCTCCTCAACTTCTTCAAGGGATGTATTCGGATGTTCCGGACACCTTCCTTCAACCAAATCTTTTTCCGTCTTGAATTCTTCGCACCCGACGCAATAGAGCCCTCTATACGCTTTTTTATATATGTCTTTTGGATCGCACGCGCGCCAAAATTTCTCAACGCCAATTTTATGCCACTCCTCCGTTGTCTGAATAAAGTCATCCCACGAAATATTGAGTGCACCCTTAAGCCCCCGAAACACCTCCGCATTTGTATCAACAAATTCCTTTGTTGAAACGCCTGCGGCCTTGGCCGCCAAAACGTTTTTCAGGGCGTTGTCATCAGTGCCCCCGAGAAAACGCACATCAAATCCTTTTTTGCGTGAGTAGCGCGCAATAACATCCGCCTGAATTTTTTCCAAGGCGTGGCCAATATGCGGCCGCGCGTTTACATAGTCAATCGCAGTGGTAATGTATATTCGCTTTTTTTTCTCGCTTGACATGATAATAGCGCCATGATACAGATAAAATCAGCACTCGACAAGGAGGTTGTGATGATCACAACACAAGAAGGGATACGAATTGAAGGCCTTATCACCGAAGCACTTTTACGCGTGAGAAACGAAGGAAGGATGCCGAAACCTTTCTTCGGAGTCAGAATCATACAATTTGGAGGATTCTATGAACGATTCCAGTCTTGCGTAGTTATGCTTTTGAGTGATCCGCACGTTTTTGAGACATTCGTCTACCTGGCTTCCAAGGGCGTATTCGTGAGAATCACTGGGCAATGGGGAGAATGGATCGCCCTTGATTCTAGCGGCGCCATTGTTATCCGTTGCGATATTAGCATCCATCGAGTCAGAGTGTTCTTTGAAATCGAGGAGGAGAAATCAACATAACGAAGCGTCCTCGCGGCGCTTTTCTCTTTTCCACACTTTTCACCCCGCACTAAATTTCAACAGCCGCAGTCGGCTCCACTGGGTATTGATGAACATATTGTCCTTGAATCAAACGTTTTCCCGCCAGCTTTATCAGGGCGGCACAAAACCGGTCGAAATTGTAGTGACGGGGTTTCACTTTTACCTTTTCCCCTTTATACTTATCCGTATGACTCTCGCGACTCATATCGTGATTGCGGGCGCAATCACGCGGCCTATCGCCGGAGCGCACCCCGCGCTTCTTTTTTTGGTGTCGCTTGCGTCGCACTACCTCGCGGACTTGATCCCCCACTGGGATTACGACATCCGTTCAGTCGACGAAAAAGACAAAGAAAACGCAGACGCGATACGCTGGAATTTTTCGGAAAGAGCATTCTGGTGGGATTTCTTTCGATTCGGCATTGACGCTGCAATCGGATTTGGAATCCTCCTTTTTTTTATGTGGCCGGAATCATGGCCCGCGTTTCTCAAAGTTTTTCTCATATCCGCGGGCTCAGTCCTTCCTGATTTTTTGCAAGGCGTTTATTTCACCCGAAAGGCGGAATTTCTCAAGCCCGCCCAACGGCTCCACAATTTTTTCCATACGCGTCTCCATCTCAACCCCTACCCGCTTATCGGAATCCCGTTTCAAGCGGTATTTTTCTTCCTTTCGGTCTACTTTCTCCTCTAACCAACCGGGGTGATGCGAACGAGACATCACGGTTCTGAAACAATGTGGAGGCGGCCGTAATCTTTTTTCTCCTAACATACCGGGGAAGAAAAAGGTATGTGCGCATTCGCGACAATAGTCGGCGCGGTTTGCTCGGTTCCGCGAATGCGGAAAACCGCGCCGACTCCTTAGCGAGCTCGCCGCTGGAGCGAGTGAGTCGGGTCGCGAATGCGTACATACCGACAAACACTACCCCGGAATCAACTCCCTCTTTTTTTTATCCCAATCGCTTACAAGCTCCGCAATGATGACCGTTACGGGGACCGCAAGAATAATACCGATAATCCCGCCTAACTGCGCGCCCACGGCAAGCGCAATCAAAATCACGAGCGGGCTTAACCCGACGGCTTGGCGCATAACAACGGGGACAATCACGTTACTTTCGATCTGCTGAACCGCAACATAGAGACCAATAATCCAAAGGGCGTAGGTCGGCTCCTGGAGAAACGCGATAAGGACAGCCGGAATCGCCGCAAGAATCGGCCCGGCGACAGGGATAATCTCGAAAAATCCGGCGAGCGCCGCAAAAAGAAGCGCGTTTTCCATCCCGAGAAACGTAAGCGAGAAAAAAATAAGAACGCCTACAATCGCGCCCAAAAGCATTTGGGTTCGAAGCCAACGGCCGAGCTTTCGCTGGGAACGCCCCCATACATCAATCACATAATCTTCGTACTTAAGCGGAGTCGCGAGCCGCAAAAAATTACTGATTCCGCCCTCCTGCGTCGCGAGATAAAACGAAAACACCGCCGCAAGGAAGAATGTAAAGATGCCCCCGAACGCGGCGGACGCAAAAGCGAAAATGCCTCCTTGAAATTTCATGAGATAATCGGACGGGACGGCGAAGAAATTCGCCAATGACTCGGTGAAATAGGAAAGAACCGGATAGGAAGAAAATCCCTGTATGCTTGCGAGAGCGCTCGCTTTGATCGCCGAATATGTTGATATGAAACGGATCACCTCTTCATAGAGAAGCGGAACAATGAGATAAATCACCGTAAAAAACATCGCGAGAACCGCGAGATAGATGAAAACGGCTCCAAGGAGACGCGGAATGCGCCGCTCCTTAAGCCAAAGAACCCCCGGCTCAATTGCAGACGCTATAATAATCGCGAGGAAAAGCGCGATGACGATTTCCTTCACGAGAAATACGCCGACGATGAGCAGGGCGACCATCAAAACGCGAAAAAGCGTCTCGGTTGAAACTGAAATTGATTGAGAATCTTTGTCCATAAATGAGTTTACCTAAAACTCGGCAAGAATGCCCTCGAAAGGCCCCTTATCCTCACGAGGCCCGATAAGAGCCAAATTAAGGCGATCGGGGCACATAATGCGTTTAGCAAATGCCTGAATTTGAGCTGGCGTGATTGCATCAATCTTAGCAAAAACCTCATCAACCGTCAGGGGTTCTCTCGTAAGCGCCTCTTCCATCCCAACGAAACTCGCTACGGCATCAGACGACTCCAACTGAATCAACGAACGTCCTTTTGAAGAATTTTTTGCCCGTTCCAGTTCCTCATCCCCAATCGGCTCTTCTACAATCTTTCTGTATTCGGTCATCATTGCGCTAATAGCTTTTTCTACATTCTGATGCCCTACTCCAGCATAGGTGAAAAGATACCCCCTATTTTTATAGTTGGTGTGATCTGTATAAACGTGATAGGCAAGTCCCATTTTCTCTCGAATAGTATCAAACATACGACTGCTGAACGACGATCCTAATACGGTGCTGAGAAGATTGCCGGTATACCGATCCGGGTCGTCAGCGGCGAATCCACGGAATCCCAGCGCTATATGAGTTTGGTCTCCTTTTTCTCTGTGGTTGATCTTTAACCCCGGTACGGTTTGGGACTCACTATACTCAACAGGTGGGCGCGGAGTTGTCGCCCGAACATTCCCAAAAAGTCGAGTCATATCGGAGATTGCCTGATTTTCTTCGAAACTTCCTGCAACTATTACAATGGTATCCGGGGCGGTGTATTGAGTATTAAAGTATTCGCGGAAACTTTCTGTAGGAAGATTGCGGATGATTTCTTCGGTGCCCATACTAGAGAATCCCCCGTGTCTCGAGCCAAAAACAAGTTCCTCCCAAAGGAATCCTATGTAAATTCCCGGGTCCTCGTAACGAAGTTTCCGCTCTTCAAGAATCACCTGCCGCTCGCGATTGATTTCTTCTGCATTCAAAAGTGAATTGACGTATACGTCCGCGAGAATATCAAGGGCTTTTGGGTAATAAATTTTCCCGACTTTTATGTGATACCCCGTCATCTCATGGGAAGTAAAGGCGTTCGAGTATCCTCCCATCGAATCAAGCTCTTTGGCAAGAATCTGGGGCGTAGGTCTCCTTTTCGTTCCCTTAAAAAACATGTGCTCCAAAAAATGAGAAATACCCAATTCGTTTTCAGGATCGTTGTCAGAGCCTGTTTCGCATAAAACCAAAATAGTCACTGTGTTCGTGCCTTGCATAGGCGCAGTAATAATGCGAAGGCCGTTTGCAAGTACTGTTTTTTTAAACATGGATGTATCAACGAATAACGAATCTCTACGAATATACGAATATGATATTCCTATACTTGGCTATTTGCAATTTTTTATGTGAGTTTCTTCCAAAAATACGATACGAGCTCAACCACGGAAACCCGTTCTTGTTCCATGGTGTCCCGATCGCGGACGGTGACTGTGCCGTCTTCGAGTGTTTCGTAATCAATCGTGACGCAAAAGGGCGTTCCGATCTCGTCTTGCCTTCTATAGCGTTTGCCGATGTTTCCGATATCGTCCCAAGCAACCATGAATGACCCACGAAGCGTCTCGTAGATCTTGCGTGCTCGGTCAATTAACTCGGGCTTATTGGCGAGCAATGGAAATACAGCGACTTTATACGGCGCCAGCTTGGGGTTTAGTTTCAAGAACGTCCGCACGCCGTCTTTATCCGGTTCTTCGCGGTACGCGTCCGCGATGAAAAAGAGAAATGCCCTATCAATCCCTCCCGATGTTTCTATAACCCAAGGAATATAGCGCTCTTTGGTTTCTTCATCATAGTAGGAGATATCGACTCCGCTATATTGGGAATGGCGCGAAAGGTCCCAATCGCCGCGGTGGTGAATTCCTTCCACTTCTTTCCATCCCAACGGTGAATCGATTTCGATGTCCCAGGCCGCCCGCGCGTAGTGCGCCCGCTCGTCGGGAGCGTGTTCGCGAAATCTCAAATGGTCCTCGCGCATTCCAAGTTCGCGATACCATTTGGCTCGTTCCTCTTTCCAATAATCGAACCAGCGCAACGATTCCTTTTCATCCGGCTTTACATAATATTGAAGTTCCATCTGTTCGAATTCGCGAGAGCGAAACAGAAAATTCCCCGGCGTAATCTCGTTGCGAAAAGCCTTGCCAATCTGAACTATGCCAAAGGGAATCTTACGCCATGAAGAATCGAGAACATTTTTAAAATTCACATGGGCTCCTTGGGTAATTTCGCCCCGAAGATAGACCTTCATTTTTTCTCCTTCCACAGAACCGAGTCCGGCTTCAACCAAAAGATTGAATTGCCTCGGTTCAGTAAACTCCGGTTTTTCTCCTTTCTTTTTATGTAGTTCCCGATGCGCCTCAATTTCATC
>Ga0082335_1001803_pt1 | contig 43039 bp, 27 predicted proteins | sample Subgrocontami58m_FD_72375 | JGI IMG/M metagenome (GOLD analysis project Ga0082335, IMG submission 72375) | Subsurface groundwater microbial communities from S. Glens Falls, New York, USA - GMW37 contaminated, 5.8 m (SPADES assembly) (version 2) ...
CAGCTTACTCCATGATACTGTAGCCCGGATAAGGCCGTTAGTATCCTATGATAAGATACTAATAGTTACGAATAAGGAACAGTCAGCCATTATCAGGCGCCAGGTTCCACATATTAAAAGGGATAACATAATAATAGAGCCTGTAGGAAGGAATACCTCGGCCTGTATCGGTTTGGCTGCATTATTTATTGAGATGAGATACTCGCCTGAGAGCCTCATGTTAGTCCTGCCTTCTGACCATTTGATAACCAAAAGAAAATCTTTTCTAAACGCCATTTCAGATGGATTAGATATAGCAAGGTTAGGGAATAAGCTCGTTACCATCGGGATAGAACCTTCATACCCTGCTACAGGATATGGATATATAGAGATAGAGCCTATTCTTAGTGAGAGGAGAGTAACCTCTCCTCTCACTAAGGAAAAGAATGCCTATAAGATAAAGAGATTCGTTGAAAAACCTGATAGGAAACGGGCTGAAGGTTTCGTCAGGTCGAAAAGGCATTTATGGAATAGTGGGATGTTTATATGGAAGGTCTCAACGATATTAGGGGAGATTGAAAAACATCTTCCTGAACTCTATGATGGATTGATGGAGATAAAGAAGAGGTTGTGGAAAGATTGCCGCGAGAAGAGCCTTGATGAGAATACTCATCAAGGAATGAAGGCGATTTCTAATATCTATAATAGATTGGATTCTGTATCTATTGATTATGGGGTGATGGAAAAGTCAGATAATGTATATGCAATTAAGGCTGATATTGGCTGGCATGATTTAGGTTCGTGGGCGAGTCTGAATTACATCTATAAAAAGGATAGGGACGGAAATATTATTATCGGGAAACATCTGGGTATTGATACGAAAGATTGCATTGTGGTATCTGACAAAGGAAACATGATTGGGACAGTAGGTGTTAGAGGACTCATAATTGTGAGGTCTGGCGATAGTGTGCTCGTTTCTTCAATGGAGGCCGGGGAAAGGGTGAAGGAATTAGTCCAGGGTTTGAGTAAAAGGAGGGGTTTAAGAAGATTTATATAATATATGAATTCTAAAAAAGTCGTTCTTTGCTTTGCCTCGTGTAATTTCTTATATCTATTTATCCAGTTCCTTATATTCGTTTATCTCCCGCTATATTTGAAAGATATAGGGTTCCTTCCAGACAGGATAGGGCTTCTTATAGGTGTCTATTCGTTTGTTACAATACCCATGATGGTACCTTTGGGCCTAATCTCTGATAAATTCTCTCCCAGGAGGTTAGTGCAGTCAGGCATACTCCTTACCACATTGTGGATAACCGGGCTTACCCTTAGTAAAAACTTTTTTGGGTTTTTACTATCCATGCTTATAGGTGGTGTAGGCATTACAATATTTACTGTGTCTATCCAGTCACTTTATTACAAACACATATATGGCTCATCCAGTGGTAAGAAGGTTGGAATTTTTCTTATGAGCGGATTTTTAGGATTTTCTTTAGGGCCTGTTACAGGTGGGTTAATTTTAAGATATTATGATATGCATACTTTATTTATTACAGGGATATTACTGACACTTATTCTATTTATATTGAGTGCTATTCTAAAAGATTCCTCACCCATAAAATCTGAATTCTTAGAATATAAGAAGGATATAAATAAACCAGAGGTTATGCTATTTTTATTGTTAATCATGGTATTGGGGACACATTTTGGCGTTGAGCAGACTAATCTCCCGCCGTTGATGAGGGAAAGGATAGGATTAAGCACTTCTCAGATTGGAGGGGTCTATGGTATAGTAGGCATATGGCTTGGCATATTAATGCTTATCATTGGACATATATTTGACATAAAACGTAACCTCTTTATGTTATTCTTCTGGGGATTGGTTATATCAGGGATATTTCAGGCCGTTACCCCGCTTGCATGGTCTTTCGGTTCTGTTTTGACCTGGAGGCTATTTCACACTATAGGAGATGCATTAGTTATAATGCTGAACGGTATCGTCATGTCAACGATATTTCCTAATAAGAGATTGGGTGGCAATACAGGTTTTATATTGGCTATGAGGTCAGTGGGGGTAACATTCGGGGCATTAGTATGCGGCTTATTGAACAGGGCATTTGGTTATAACATCCCATTCTTTTTAAGCGGATGCTCATTGGTTATCCTATCAATATTCTTGCTTTCTAAGAGAAGGGTCTTTAGAGGGATATGGCAGGTAAAGGAGAAACCCATAGTCGTTATAGAATCTATCCAGGAGTGAGTCTCTTTATAATGCGTATGAGTTCAAAACAATCAAATGGTTTCCTGATGCATTCCTGTGCCCCTAATTCTAATGCCTTTTCTCTCCTCGTTACAAAATCTCCGGCAGTCATCAATATTACAGGCACTGTATAGCCCATTTTCCTGAGATTAATAAGTGTATCCATGCCATTTAATACCGGCATCTCTATGTCCATCAATATGATATCTGGTCCATTCTCCTCTAACTCTTTCAATGCCTCTTTGCCATTAGAGGCGAAGATGGTATTGAAATTTTCTTCCTTAAACAGGGTCTCTAATGCCAGGAGGATGTTTTCTGAATCGTCTACTATTAGTATAGATTTCATATTCTCCCCCTTTCTCCACCAATAGAATAGCATTGTAAATTTATCACGCCATTAATTTAAATCGTATCCGGACATTTCTATTAGGTGATGTCCTTGAAATATCAGCCTTTCCCAATCCCATCTTTTCTAACTTATGTAGAGACGCCTTCAGTTGCCTTAGGTCAAAACTCTTTCCCAATGACCTTTTTATGGTCTTTAAATCCAATTCAGAACAGACCAGGAAGAGGAGATAAAGTTTTAACTCATTGGCTGATAAGGACTTTAATACTGGAGTCTTTAGTCTTTTCAATATCTTTACCCTGTCCATCGCTATTTATAAGTATACTATATATTATTATATTTGTCAAGTAAAAAATATTAATTATTTATAGTATAAAGTTTTTTCAAAAAATCCTTGCAATTCTGGGAGAGTTATGGTATTGTAACGCAGATGGTTATAATTGAGAAAGGGGTAGACGTGCAAAATGGATAAACATCCGTACATAGGCAAGACTTTTCTTAGGGTTAAATCTATAGAAGATAGAATACTTGTTAAGGTTAATAAAGGCAGAGGCTGCAGAGAAGATGCGGTTATCACGACATACTATCTTACATCCAGGACCAAAAGAGGGGGGGCTCTCTTCTCAAGGCTGGAGTATGCGGTTGATATGATGTTGATTCACGGGACGACAGAGGTCTGGCCCGGACCTGGGAAAGAGCCGCCAGGTTACAGAAACCATATGTCATGGCTTAAAGAGATAAGATTTTCAAAAGATAGCAAGAGAGTAGAATCTGCGATAGTAAAGATAGCTACCCCCCTTGAATTCTTTGACACGTGCCCGATGCCTCTTGCCCAATTGAGGATGGCAACGCAATCAGAGCCTTTTAATGCCTTCGTTGATTTTACGGCAAGGGTTATAGATTATGACTTTCCTGAAAAACTCAAGAGAAGATTCTTAGGACAGGTCTGGCCGCATAAGAGGATAAGAGAATACCTGAAGATAAGTAAAGATGAGCCGATTATAGGGACGATTGTTAAACCAAAATGGCTGCCACCGAAACTCTTTGCTGAAAGTGTAACACGTGCTGCCATTGCAGGTGCATCGTTCATAAAATCAGATGAAAATCTTCACCTGAGTAAGCAGGAACTGGCAAGATATGCGGCTGTAACATCTAAGATGTTGAGAGAAAATGGTTTTGATTTGTCTATGGAGCCAAAACGTGGAAAGAAGAGGGTCCTTTTTGCACCACACATAACCACAAACCCCTCTGGGATTCTTGCCCATGCCAGGGTTGCAGTTGATAATGGGGCAAATGCCCTTATGTTCTCCACGCACTTTGCAGGTGATTTTGAAATCATAAGCAAGATTTACGAGATGGGTGATAGATATAAGGTCCCGGTCTATGCCCATACTGCAGGGATGAACAGGTTCTGCGGCGACCCGAATTATACGTGTGGGGATGACCCTAAGGTAGTCTATCTTCTTGCAGCTTTTTCAGGGGCAGCCTTCATGCAATTGCCGGGTATGGGGAGTTTTTTACGCCCAACAGATGTTGAGAAGAAACCAATTATTGAAAGGTTAAAGAAAGATGGCTTGGAAGGAAATAAAGGAATGACTCTGACTATTGCAGGTGGATTAGGACCCAGGAATATTGGCTCCAATATCAAACTACTCGGAGCTGAAGGGAGGATGTTTCTTGCCGGGACTTCTGTCTTTCATCATCCTGATGGAATTAGGTCAGGTGTTGATGCACTTAAGTTAGCCGTTGAGGCATCACAGAAAGGGATTTATGAAATCACTAAATTAAAAGAATATGCAGTATCTATTGGTGAAAGGGGATATCCATTACTCAGGGCATTGTAGAAAGGAAAGGTGGTTAAATTGTGGAAGAAGGAGTTTTATGGGCAATTCCAGGAATATGCCAAACTTAATCTTAAGATGGCTGAGGAGTTGACTGATAAGATAGTGGAATTGGCAAAAGTCGTTACTGATGCGTATAGGTCTGGCGGTAAGGTTATACTGATGGGTAATGGCGGCAATGGGGCAGATGCAGAGCACATAGCCGGGGAATTAGTTGGCAGGGTAAAGAACAATGTCCGTCCTGGCCTTCCTGCAATAGCAGTTACTACCAATACGAGTGTCCTCACTGCCATAGGGAATGATTTCGGGTTTGAGAGTATATTTCACAGGCAGATTGAGGCATTTGGGAAAGCCGGCGATGTAGCAATAGGTTTCTCATCAAGTGGCAATTCCAAGAACATTATCAAGGCGTTTGAATTATCTAAAGAAAGGGGTATAAAAACAGTATCCCTAACAGGTGGCGACGGAGGTATATTGGCAAAGACAGCAGACATCAACATAAATATACCAACCTATACACATCCACGTATACAAGAGGCACATCTGACTGTTGGGCATATGGTATGTGAATTTGTTGAAAAGGAATTATTTGGCTGACAGTCAGCACGAATAAGTGCTGACAAGCATGTCAGGTCACCTGAGATGGTGAGGGTGACAGGGGAAAAAATAATAAGGGGAAGATTATGGCAACATTGAAAAAAGAGGAATTGATTGAACTATATAGAAAGATGTTACTTATCAGATACTTTGATGAGGCTGCATGCGACCTATACTCACGGGGTGAGGTTGCTGGCGGGACACATCCTTATATCGGGGAGGAGGCTACAGCAGTTGGAGCAATAGCAGCCATTAACAAAGATGATATGATTACGAGCACCCACCGTGGGCATGGGCATTGTCTGGCTAAAGGGGGGAATCCTGACCTTATGATGGCAGAACTTCTTGGTAAAAGGACAGGATATTGTAAGGGAAAGGGCGGGTCACTGCATATCGCTGACCTTGATATAGGCAATTTAGGTGCAAGCGGTATCGTGGCTGGAGGGATACCAATCGCAACTGGTGCTGCCTTTGCTAACTTATTGAGAAAGACAGGTAAGATAGTCTTATGCTTTTTCGGAGATGGGGCTGCAAATACAGGGGCATTTCATGAGGCAGTCAATTTAGCCTCAGTATGGAAACTACCTGTTGTCTTCCTCTGTGAGAATAACAGATACGGTATGTCTGTCGCAGTCCATCTGGCATTTAATATCAAAAATATCTCTGAGAGGGCTGGTGCTTATGGTATTCCAGGTGAGACTGTGGACGGGAATGATGTCTTTAGTGTATATGAGTCTGTCAGGAAGGCTGTAGAGCATGCAAGGACAGGAAAAGGCCCAAGCCTTATAGAATGCAACACGTACCGGTGGAAAGGGCATGCGGCATCTGACCCTCAATTCTATCGCACAAGAGAAGAGGTAGAGGAATGGAAGAAGAAGTGCCCTATAATGAGGTTCAGGGGATACTTGAGCAAGGAAAAGATGCTATCAGAAAAAGAGGCGGATTCTATTGAGAAAGAATCACAGAAGATTATTAATAAGGCAGTAGAGTTTGCAAGGTCAAGCCCTTATCCTGAACCCAAAGAAGCCATTGAAGATGTATTCAGCCCACCGTATATTCCTCCTCAAATACCTAAGAATTTGAAGATGAGAAAGATTCCTTACAGAGATGCCCTTCGTGAGGCTTTGCGTGAGGAGATGCTCAGGGATGAGAATGTAGTCCTTTTCGGAGAAGATATTATAGGTTATGGCGGTGCATTCGGGGTAACGAGGGATTTCCATAAGGAGTTTGGAAATGATAGGGTCAAAGACACGCCTATCTCAGAGGCTGCGATTGCAGGCGCGGCTGTAGGTGCGGCACTCTGCTGTTTAAAGCCTGTTGCAGAAATAATGTATATTGATTTCATCCCGATAGCGATGGACCAGATTTGTAACCAGGCTGCCAAGATAAAATATATGTTTGGCGGGAAACCCGTATTACCACTTGTGATTCGCACACAGGGTGGAGGTGGTAAATCTATCGCTGCCCAGCATTCACAAAGCCTTGAAGCGTGGTTTATGCATGTACCTGGGTTAAAGATAGTGATGCCGTCTACCCCGTTTGATGCCAAAGGGCTATTAAAGACAGCGATAAGAGAGGATAACCCTGTTCTATTTATAGAACATAAGATGCTCTATAAGATAGAAGGCGAGGTTCCTGAAGAGGAGTATCTTATACCATTTGGTGTGGCAGACATCAAGAGGAAAGGTAAAGATGTAACTATCGTAGCCACCTCTATCATGGTGCATAAGGCATTGTCTTCTGCAGAGACCCTGGCTAAGGATGGTATTGACGTAGAGGTAATAGACCCGCGCACATTATGTCCTTTAGATATAGAGACTATAGTCAATTCAGTAAAGAAGACAGGAAAATTGGTCATTGTCCATGAGGCTGCGAAGACTATGGGTATAGGTGCTGAGATAGGCATGCAGGTCTATGAGAGGGCATTTGACCATTTAGATAGTCCGATTGTCCGCGTAGGTGCATTGGATGTGCCTATCCCATGCAGCCCTACGCTTGAGAAAGAAGTCCTCCCAAATGAGGAGAAGATTATCAAAGCTGTACGAGAGGTCTGCAGATGAAAGCAGCGGTCTTAGAAGAACTGAATAAGATGGTGGTGAAGGAAGTAGATATGCCTGAGATTGGCAGAGGGGATATCCTTGTCAGGATAAAGGCATGTGCCATATGCGGCAGTGACATTCGCACATTCCATTACGGACACAAATTGGTTACACCACCACGCATCATAGGGCATGAGATGGCAGGGATAATTACCAGAGTGGGAGGAGAGGTAAATGGGTTCAAAGAAGGGGACAGGGTCACAGTCGCTACAAGTGTCCCGTGCCTGACATGTGATACATGTAATAGAGGTTACTTCAACCTCTGTGACAATCTTACAGGTGTAGGATTTAATTACGGCGGTGGATTTGCAGAATATTCTGCAATCCCTGAGCCAGTGTTAAAGGCAAATAACCTTCTCAAACTGCCTGACAACTTAAGTTTTGAATATGCGTCCATATCAGAGCCATTGGCATGCTGTATAAATGGTCAGGAACTATCTGGTGTGAAAAATGGCGATACAGTAGTTATTATAGGCGCAGGCCCGATAGGCTGTATGAACATTGCCATGGCAAGGGTGCGAGGTGCAAATAAAATAATAGTCTGCCAGAGGTCAGAGGCACGCCTTGAGCTTGCGAAAAGATTTGGCGCAGACCATTATGTAAATTCTGGCCAGAGTGACCCTATAAAAGAAGTTCTTAATATCACCAATGGGCGTGGAGCTGATGTTGTAATCGTTGCAGCGCCGTCAGGAGAGGCACAGGAACAGGCACTGCATATGGCAGCAAAGCGAGGCAGGGTGAACCTCTTTGGGGGATTGCCAAGGACAAAACCTACTATAACTTTTGACAGTAATTTAGTCCATTACAAAGAAATATTTGTCCATGGCGCCTATGGCTCAACTGCCGGACAGCACCAGGAGGCATTAAATCTTTTGTCAAGTGGCAGGATAGATGCGAAGAGTTTTATTTCAGGGACTGTGAGTTTAGACAATATATTGGAAGGCTTCAAGATGGCAGAGGATGGGAAATTCCTTAAGATAGTTGTGTTGCCATGAGAAATTGAAGTTGATGGCAGTGTTAATGAGAATACTATTCCCTTATTAGTAGAAGCTGGCGCAAACATATTGGTCGGGGGTTCATCCAGTATTTTCCGAGAAGGGAGAAATTATCTTTCTGTTATTCAGGATATGAAGGGAAAATGGTTAAGAAGGGATAGTCTGACTTGAAGGCATTAGTATTATACGGGCCAGGAGATTTTAGATTAGAGGAAGATTGGCCTAAACCCAAACTAAAAAAAGGTTGGGCTTTGGTGAGAGTCAGATATTCTGGCATCTGCGGCTCTGATTTACCACGTATGCTAATAACCGGTGCCTATCATCATCCATTAATCTGTGGACATGAATTTATGGGCAGGATAGAAGAACCTGCACCAGGTTCAGATAGATTCAAGGTAGGTGAGAAAGTAGCAGCCCTGCCACTTATACCCTGCAAAAGTTGTTCAGCATGCCAGGAGCAGGAATATTTCCATTGCCAGTCATACAATTTCTTAGGCTCAAGGACAGATGGCGGATTTGCAGAATATTGCCTGGTCCCGGAAGAGAATCTATTCAGACTTCCGGAAGACATGGATGAAAGGTTTGGCGCATTTATAGAGCCAATATCAGTGGCATTACATCTTGTGCGGCAGTCTGGGTTCAGCAAAGGGAGGGGTTTGGTATTTGGAGCAGGGGCAATTGGCATTCTTACTGCGATGTGGCTTAAGATATTTGGGGCAGAGAAGGTTGTATTGGCAGATTTAAGGAGGGAGTCCCTTGAGATTGCTTCAAAGGCAGGTATTGAAGACATAGTCAATCCCCAGGATAAAGAATTCAAGACTCATGGAGATTTTGATGCCTGTTTTGAAGCAGCAGGCTCTAATGCAGCACTTATTTCATCTCTTGAGAAGGTAAGTAGAAAAGGGGTGGTAACAGTAGTCGGAAGGGATACCAAGGATACCATTATTCCCCATAAAATGTTTGAATCATTTATGCGGAAGGAACTTACTATTAAAGGAACGTGGGGATACAATAATGTAGGAGAGGATGAATTTATTTATAGGATGTTAAAGGAAGGCAGATTTAATCTAAAACCTCTTATAACCAGAGAAATTCCTTTGAGTGAGGGAGAGAGAATAATCAGGCAGATGCATAGCAAAGAGATATTTTTCTGCAAGGTACTTTTTAAGATATAGAAATGGAGACTATCAGATGGCAAGGATTTTGTTAGGTATAAACTGTAACTTTGCGACTAATAGATATACAGAGCCAGAGGAATGGACAAGGATAGTAGGAGAAGAATTGGGCTTAAGGTATGTCCAGTTTGTAAGTGACCTCTTAGACCCATACCTTCCATATTCAATTCAGGAGAGGGTTTGTAAAGAGACCATTGAGGCATGCCATAGATATAATGTGAGGATATATGCTACATTCGGTGGGCATTTTGCACATCAGCACTATTTGGGACATCCTGATGATGAGATAAGGAAAGAATCAGAGAAGTGGTTTAAGAGACTGATTACACAGACGGCTCTCTTAGGCGGCTCAGGGACAGGGACATGCTTTGCGATTATGACAGTAAAGGATAATATGAATCCCAAAAGGAGAGAATTCATATTAAATCAGGCAATAGACTCATATAGACGATTGGCTGTATTTGCCAAAGAAAAGGGACTGAAGTATCTTATGTTTGAGCCAACATCAGTTCCAAGGGAGAGTGCCCACACGATTGAGGAGACCAGATACCTTTTAAAAAAATGTAAGGGTATGGCTGTTCCTATGCGTCTGTGTTTGGATGTTGGCCATGGTTATGTAGGTTCCAAAGACCCAAAAGATGGAGATTATTGTGCCTGGCTAAGAGAATTTGGGTCAGTCTCTCCTGTGATTCACATCCAACAGACAAATAAGGAGAGTAGCCAACACTGGCCATTTACCCCTAAGTATAACGAGAAGGGTATAATAGAGCCTGGCAAGGTTATTGAAGCCATAGAGGAATCAGGGGCTGAGGAGGTATTATTGGCTTTTGAGATAAGCCAAAAGGCATTCTATCCTATAGAGGACCAGGTAATAGATAATCTCAAAAAGTCAGTTAAATATTGGAGGAAGTATGTCAGGGAGTAGAAAAGGAGACAAGGTGGAATTTTCAGAATTGAAAGATACAGTATTAGAAGAGATAAACGAGGTGTTGGATGAAGTAAGTAATAGTTCCATAAACCGATTCATTGAGATGATACTTGAGTCAAACAAGGTCTTTGTAATTGGCGTTGGCAGGGTAATGCTCATGTCTTGCGCATTTGCCAAGCGGCTTAATCATCTAAGGGTCAATGCCCATGTAGTGGGAGAGACGACTATGCCACCTATAGGGAAAAGGGACCTCTTAATAGCCGTTTCTGGTTCAGGAGAGACGATGACTACGGTTAATGTTGCCAAATTGGCTAAGAGTCATGGTGCGAAGATAGCACTTGTTACAGCACGTTCAAAATCAACCCTTAGTAAAATCGCTGATTTAACCATCAAAATTCCATGTCCTACAAAATTGAAATTGAATGGCGAGTATAAATCTATCCAACCCATGAGTAATCTATTTGAACAAAGCCTTCTTATCTTTTATGACTGTATCAGTATGATAATTCAAGAACAGCGCGGGATAACTGAGAAAGAGATGTGGCTACTCCATGCAAACTTGGAGTAGCCTATGCATGTGATAAAGGGTAGTGGCCATTAGCCCCTATTGATAAGGTGAAAAAGATACTAAAGGCAACATCTTGTCATAGAGGATTGTAATGTATTGAAACAAAATAAGTTGCAATAATAGAGACTGACAAAAAAGTTGTCACTCCATAACTCTATTATTTCAAATATGTTATAACAAAATACAGACAACTAATTGTCACAATACGGGTTGTTATGTTGACTAAATTTTTATGGTTTTGGATATTGAAAAAAAATTTTCTCTTAGAAAACAATAGAGTTAGATACAATTTAGAAAAATATTTTTAATCGTGGCACGATTCTTGCTATATAATAAAGTAGTAGAAGGAAGTATTTCTTTTGACCTTAAATGAAAAAATTATATAAGATAGTCAATAAAAATAATAATTATTTAAAAATATCATGATAACTGAAAATATTACAGACATAGGGGGGCATATGAATAAACAGATGTTAAGTAGTGATTACCGTAATCATAATGGAGGATGTTTGGTAAAGATACGGGGAACTTATCCATCGCTTACTTCATTAGGACAGAAAGTTGCTGATTTCTTTTTGCAGAATGCACCTCAGGTCATTCATTATTCAATCGTTGATTTAGCCGATGTGATAGGGGTAAGTGTTGGGACAGTAGGTCAATTCTGCCGAAATGTAGGTTTTAGGCGTTTTTCCGATTTCAAGGTTGCCCTTGCTCAGGATGTTGTCTCTCATCACCTGGACGTCTGTGAGAGCATTAGTATGGATGATGACTTTCCAACGATTACTGATAAGATTTTTTCTATCAACACCCGATTAATTAATGATACTCGGAAGATAATTGATATAAAAGACCTGATAACAGCAGCTACATGGTTGGCAAATGCAAATAGAATTCATTTTTATGGAATTGGAGGTTCGGCAGCAGTTGCCTTGGACTGCCAGTGCTACTTTGCTCATTTCGGGGTAGTCACTCAGGCTTTCAGTGACGTTGCCATGCAGATTGTATCGGCAACAATGCTAACTGAAAATGACATTGCCGTCGGGATTTCTCAGTCAGGCAGGTCAAAAGTAATTGTCAATGCATTATCTGTAGCGAAAGAATCAGGGGCAAAGACTATCAGTCTTACTAATTATCGGAAATCGCCAATAACAGAGGTATCTGATATCTGCTTCTATACCTCTTTCAACGCGGAGGAAAGAGGATTAAAGACAGCATCCCTCTCATCACGGGTTGCCCAGATGACCATCATGGAGACTCTATATGTAATGGTAGCCAAGATGAAGCATAAAGAAGGCTCAGGCATAATTGACAAGATTAATAAAAACATAGAGAATAAGGTTAGAGAGTAAGTAATAAATCAGATGGGTTAAAATGAACACGAGGCTAATATTTCTCGGAAAGGAGGTGGAGAATTTGAAGAGATAGACTCATGAGATAGATAGGATAGATATAAGTAGTGTGTGGAGGATGTAAAAAAAGAAAAGGGGGAATAAAAGATGAAAAAGATTTTGTATATAACAGGTTGTATTGTCATGGCATTTGCTATGATGATAATAGGCACAAGCGAAGCAAAGGCAGTAACTGCTACTGCCTCATCCGAGTATAATGCAGATTACGGAGCAAGCAAAGCCATTGATGTAAACCCTGATACTAGATGGTCAGCCAATACCGCTGGTGATGCATGGATTCAGCTTAATTATGATACTCCTCAGATGATACAGGGTCTACAGGTTTATCCACTATCATGGACCTTTAACACTGTTGATGTAGAATACGTGAATGGGTTGGGTGAACTTGAGGCTGTTGCCAATCTGGTAGTAAATGGGGATTCGCCGATGAGGATATCGTTCTGCCCGGTGGAGACAAAAGCGATAAGGTTGAACTTGATAAACAATACAGGTAACAATCCGAGCCTCTCTGAGATGGGAGTTGTCTTTATAGAAATTGCTGCCTCATCAGAGTATCCGAACCCAAATTATGCGGCTACCAAAGCCGTTGATGGGAATTTGGGGACTAGATGGTCAGCATATAGTTTAGGAGATGATTCATGGATTCAGCTTAATTATGAAACTGCTCAGGTCATAGAGGGTCTATGGTTTTATACGGAGGGCCCACATACTATCAACACTGTTAGTGTAGAATACGTTAATGAGAACTGTGGACTTGAATCTGTTACTAATCTGGCAGTTGACATCACAAGTGGCGGATATGTATGGACTATATCGTTCTGCCCGGTGGTGACAAAAAGTATAAGGCTGAACATACCAAACACTGGTGCTAATGCGCCGATCGATGCGACGATCAACGAGATGGCAGTCCTTTTCCAGGAGCCAATTGAAGCCTCGTCAGAGTATTCTGGAGCTTTTTCAGCAGACAAAGCTATTGATGGAGTTATTGGGTTTGAGAACAGATGGTCAGCCAGTGGGTCTGGTGACGCATGGGTTCAGCTTAATTATGACAATCCCATGGCCATAGAGGGTCTAGAGGTTTATCCGGTAGGGGCTTTAGGCACTATCGACGTAGAATACTTGAATGAGAACTGTGAACTTGAGGCTGTTACCAATCTGGTAGTGAATGGAAGTTGGCCGATGGTGATAACGTTCTGTCCGGTGGAGACAAAGAGTATAAGGCTGAATATGACAGACAATCCCGGTACACCGAGCATCTTTGAGATGGCAGTTCTTCTTCAGACTGGAATTCCTGCAGATTGTGATGGTGACAGTATTCCAGATGCATGTGAAGAAAGTGACATTGATGTCCTATGCGCCCAGTTAGGGGCAATAATAGATGCACAGGTTCCTCCGACAGATTCCTACAATAACCATGGTCAGTATGTTAGCCGGGTTGCACATGCTGCGGACTTACTTGTGGATGCAGAGTGTCATCTCAGTACTGATGATGCAGAAGATCTTCACTCATGCTTGGTTAGTACACGTGCCAAGAGTGATATTGGCAAGCGCATTAAGTAGTATACAGTAGGAGTAGACGAAAAGGGAAGAAGTAGGTATAAAAAAACGTGCTTCTTCCCTTTATTTTGAAACCTTTTTTGAAAATACACGGTTTAAATACTGAGGTAAACGAAAATACAAAGGGGACAAACAATGTTAGCCAAGAAGACAAAACAGAGTTTGAAAAAACTAACTTCGTTTACCCTTATAGAATTACTTGTGGTTGTCACTATCATTGCGATACTTGCTGCGATGTTGTTACCTGCCTTGGGAAACGCTAGAGAAAAAGCCAGGCAAGCAAGGTGTACAAGTAACTTAAAACAGATAGGATTAGCAATAATGATGTATACCAATGATTATGATGACTGGCTTCCAGGATATACCCCATGTCCCGGTTGGTTAGACATGCTCTACCCTTACATGAAATATTCGGTAGATTCCTCTAGAAATCCTTACGGCTGTACATCAGCCAATTTTCTTCTGGCTGCTTTGCCCAATACCACTAAACATTATTATGTCCAATCTCTCCTTTCAAACTGGACGGACTTTGAAGAGGACTACGTGGCAAACTATTATATAATGGGGCCGGTTGCAGGAGGCTATTTTGATAAGATAAGTCAAATCCTGTATCCGTCAGAGACCTATTGCGTATGGGATGGTTGGGGCACTTGGATGGTGGCTACCGGCACAGGTAGAACGGGTGTCCACCATAGTGGTGGATATAACATGCTTTACATAGATGGTCATGTTAAATGGTCTATGGAGCCTCTGAAAACTGACAGTACAGACAAAGCATGGCAAGGGTATTAGTGCTGTTGGTGAAAGAAAGATAGGAAAATGATGGATATTAAAAATAAAAAGGAGGGCTGGGGATGAAGGTATTTAAAAAAAGTTTGGTTATGCTTTGTGTCATTAGCTTAGGGTTGTATCTGGGGATGAGAGTAGAAGCGGCTGAAGAATACACATTCGTAACTAAATGGGGAAGCCATGGAAGCGGAGATGGGCAATTTGATTTCCCCTACGGGGTGGCCGTGGATTCAAAGGACAATGTTTATGTTTGCGAGAATGGCAACCACCGCATCCAGAAGTTTGACAGCAAGGGTACATTCGTCACCAAGTGGGGGAGTCAGGGAGATGGAGACGGGCAGTTTGATTTCCCTTCAGATGTGGCTGTGGACTTGAGCGGTAATATTTACGTTTCTGATTTTACCAATAACCGTATCCAGAAATTTGACAGCAACGGCAAGTTTATTACCAAGTGGGGAAGCAAAGGAAGCGAAGATGGACAGATTGATTCACCACGTGGGGTGGCTGTGGATTCGAATGGTAATGTTTACGTTGCTGATACGGGCAACCATCGCGTCCAGAAGTTTGACAGTAGCGGCAGGTTCGAGTGGACAGCCAAGGTTGGTAGCTTCTGTAATAGTGTAACTGTAGATTTGAAGGGCGATGTTTATGCTACAGACTTAACCCATCGTATCTATAAGTTTGACAACAGCGGTAAACTCATGGGCACATGGGGAAGTCTGGGAGAAGGCGATGGGCAGTTTAATTGGCCCTATGGTATAGCCGTAGATTCAAAAGGTAATGTCTATGTGGTTGACCAGTATAACCACCGCATCCAGAAGATTGATAAAGACGGTACCTTCATTACTAAATTTGGAAGTCATGGAAGCGAGGACGGGCAGTTTATTTACCCTTCGGATATCGCCATAGACTCAAAAGGTAATATCTATGTGGCTGACTTACATAATCACCGCATCCAGAAGTTTATAATCCTAAAAGGGAGTAGTGAATGAAATCTACATTTCGGAAATTGTGCGTAGTAAGTTTATTGTTGGTTGGCGGGTTTCTTTTACAGGTTCCAGAGTCTTTGGGTGCAATTCCTAAAAAGGAGGCTAAAGCCGAAGACCTATTGATTAGTTCTTTTGAGAGTGATGAGAACTTGGCGAGGTTTGAGGTTTCGGAAGGAGTGAAGATTGAGAGGTCTACCGAGCATGTTACTCATGGTAAATACTCACTAAAAATCACATTTCCAGGAACGTCTTTGCCATTTTTGACTACTGTTGACATTCCATCAATTGATCTTCCACTTGAGCGATTACTTTATGTGCGGATAAATTATCCTGACTACCCAACCAAGGACTTTTCACACTATGAGTATTTAGAAATGGATGTTTATCATGAGGGACCAGGTGGGACCCCGAACCTTGATTACCCATACTTTGACCACCATGTAGGTAGAATTGATTTATGTGATAGTAAAGACAACTGGAGACCGAGTTGGGTTCCCATCATTGTCTATCCTTATAAAAATGAAAGTAGGGTGCAACTTCCTCTCTTTTTTGGTCCGGGACTCATATCAGAGAAGAACAGATTTTCTTTTTCTGATGCAGCCACTATTCAAATTACCATGCCCAGGCCGCAGAAAAACTGGATAGTCTATATAGATGATATGAGATTGGTCCCTCCAGCCCCTCCTGTTAATGCTTATGTTAAACCTTTGCCTCCAACCTTACCTGCTTCCCTGAAAGATATAGCACATTTCAAAGTGCTCTCTGTATTCTGGATTGGTGAGGGCAGGATAGGGGATTTGGTTAAAGAATATCCCACGTTAGAGGTTCTTCAGAAGAATGCTGTCCGATTAAAGATTGGTATTCCGACATCTTTGGACGAATTGAAAGGGTACGATATTGTCCTTTTAGATAATTTTCCAAAGGATAAGATTTTATCTTCTCTTGGTCTTATAAAAGAATATTATGATAAAGGCGGCTCAGTAGTCATGTTTGGGGGGGCAAATAGTTTTGCCGGTGACTATGGTATGAGTAGTTACCAGAATACACCCATGGAAGAGATTCTTCCTGTAAGATTCATCAGGCCCGGAATGTACAGACAGTTTTTACACTACACTCACTACGTCAATCTAAGTATAGAGCAGCCGGAACATCCCGTAATAAATGGTCTAGAGTGGATGAAAGGGTTCAGGTTTGTGATTCCTGATGGTAATCCTGAATCTCCTATTGGCTACAGCAGGTTTATAGAAACGAAGGAAGGAGTAGAAACCTTAGTTATTGACCAGAGCGGCAATGTACCAATTGTTGCTGTTGGGAAAAGGGCTCTTATATTTAACCTTGAGCCCAGACTAAGAAGATATTACTTCCCATATGATTTCTGGGAGAGGTTTATTATTCAGGCGTTTAACTACATTATTAAAGATAAGAAACAAGAAGGAGTAATATTGACAAAGATAGATTTACCTTCTGTGGTAGATGTAGATAATAATGTTATTGAAGGCAAGATTTATCCGGTTAACCTGGGGAGGAGTCCAGCAAACATTTCAGTGAGAATAGATATTTACAGTCTTCCAGCCAAGGCGGAGATGTTTGCGAAGGAAATAGAGTTAAGGGTTAAACCGGATGATATGAATGGGGTTAAATTTTCTATCCCAGTGCATGGTTTAAAGACAGGTAGCCATGGGATTTCAGCTAAGATAAAAGAGCATGAAACAAGTGTTCTTACTGAAGAATTTGAAATAAAACCTGCTTTATCATTAAAGAATCTTCTCACCGAAGTGGTATTAGTAAAAGGTGAAGATATGAATTTAGGCACAAAGATAAAAAATATATCTGATAAGCCCAAGAGAGGCTGGATAGAGGTGTGGCTTGAAGATAGCGAGAAGAAACTAAAAAATCTGGCTAAAAAAGAAGTTACAATAAGGGGTCAGGCAGAAGAGGAGATAAGGTATAAATTCCAGATAGATATAACTGAAGGCAGATATAAGATTTGTTCATATCTTTATTTAAAAGATATATTATTAACCAGGGCAGTAGATGAAATAAGGATAATAAGTGAAAGTCTCCCTGTGTTGAATAGGGACATAAATTTTCGGGTACAAGGGGTACATTTTTTAGAAGATGATATTTTCTCTTTAAGTAAATCACTTTCAATAGAGGATGAAACGGGATTAAAAAGAGGCAGTGAATTATCTACTGAATTATCTCCGTGTTTTCTAACATGGGGAGAAAGGGTTGGCTATCCTCAAAGTTGGGAAAATTATATTACCAGTCTTCACAACCTATATAAGAACAAGGTACCGTTTGTAATTAACTCCTTTAACTTTTGGTCAGGGAGGAGTAACTATGATATAATAATAGGTGGATTGAAGAAACAGGTAAAATTGGCCAACGAGATTAGTAAAGAATATTTCTTAGGGATTCGTCTTTCAGAACCTGAGGCTATACCCTGGCAATACATACGCTATAGGGAACAGGAAACAAACGAAGGAAGAGCAGATGCCTTTGCCGGTATTATCAAGCAGATGGTAAAAGACATTGAACTACCTGAAGATAAACTGCTCTTATTAGATGTATCCAGTCCTATACCTTATGATTGGCTCTTTGCCTCAGGCGCGGACGTAGTAGGCCAGGCATCGCCGGTGCCAATAAGCCCTATTGCCTTGAGCCAGAGTACGTTAAGAGGTATGGCAAGGAGTTTTAATAAATGGTGGGAGTGGGAAATCGTTCGGTGGGGATTATCAGATAAACCAACGGTATTGCTGCCTTACCATCCAAAGACTGGGCGGCCAATCTCTGAGTTACAGGAAGTGGACAGTTCCTTCTGGCAGCAGGATAGTAGAGAGACCCATAAGATGTATCTATCTGCTTATTATAATGGGGCCAAGATGATAAATGCTTTTTCCGAGGACCCTAAAAAAAGCAGTTCAAAAGAGGCGATACTTAAATTCACAGAGTTCGCAAAATCCAACCCGCGTTGTGAAGACATCATTACACCCATAGCTGTAGTTAGAGGTAAGTCCTGTTCTGCAGTCCTTCCTGTAGAGCCGCCTTTTGGGATGGTTACTAAAAAATGGGACCGGTACTATGAGACAGAAGATGATTTCCTTTACCTGAACCTGTTTTTCCCTGGTTTTTCTGATGATGGAACAACCACCAAATACTGGTGGACAGGAACTCCCTATGGTGCAGTAGACATCATCTACCCTGAGATGAAATTAGAGGACTTAAAGAGATATAATGCATTGATCTTTCTTGGTCGGCAAAAGATAGATTCGGTAAGAAAGGATTTCTTAGATGACTTAATAACTTATGTAAAGAATGGAGGAACAATACTCCTATCCATAGAGCAACTCAGGAATAGCCAGAATAAGATTGAAGGAGAAAAGTTAGAGAGTTTCTTAGGGACAGAGATAGGAGACTCTTTCCCCATACCACCAGAGAAAAGGATAAAAGATTATGTAGAAGTGACTGAAGAAACACCATTTAAATTGGAAAAGAAGAGGTATCCCATCTCTTCAGAGGAAGGGACCAGGGTATATAAGATAATTCCAAAGGAAGCTATGATAGTAGCCAAGGATGATGATGGAACCCCAGTCCTTCTTCTCAACAATTATGGGAAAGGCTATGTATTTCTCTTTACCAGCCCTACGTTATCCATGATTCCACCGGCAGGGAAAAGCAAAATAGTTCAAGATGTTATTGATAAGATAGTTAGGTATAAACCTCTGCCTATCACTATCTTGCCATCTAATAGTGAAGTTCAATTTCTCATAAGCAAGACGGGTGATAGCGAAGCATCAATATTCTTGATGAACCATGGAGAGAAGGACTGGGTAGGTGATATAAAAGTTAACCTGAAGGCAGCAGGCTTACATACAGAGATTGGTAAAACAGTGATTGCGAGAATAGGTAGAGGCTATGATGTAAAGGAGATAACCCCAAAGATAGTCAAAGAGGGGGATAATCTCATCATATCAGGGATAGAACTTAAAGGGGATACATCCGACTTTATCTCTTACAGGCAGGCGAGTTCTGCTGTAGTAAGATTGAAAAGATAAAAAAAGCGAAAGGGAAAACCATGAGCAATCTCTATAAGGATACATTCAGGGCTTTGATGATAGACCAGCACTTCCCTGATGCGCCATATATCACATTTGATAAGTTCAATGCGGCCGAACAGGTTCATAAATGCAAAGGAGCATTTGTAGATTCCTTGCACATAACCATGAAGTGCCACTGGGGTTATTCCTACTACAATACCAGGATAGGCATCAAACACCCTGCACTGGGTAACCGTGACCAGGCAGGCGAACTGATACAGGAAACCCGCAAAGCAGGTATGGAGGCTATCGCCTATTACTGTATTCTTTTTGAGAACCTTGCATCCCGCAAGCATGAGGATTGGCGTTTTATAGATAAGCATGGAAAATCAGTAATTTGGTGCCAACACAATGGAGTTACAGGATGGCGCTGGGAGATGCCGTGTTTCATGACCGGATATCGGCAATACTGTCTTGACCAGATTGCCGAGTTCAGTTCTAAATACGAACTTGATGGGCTTTTCCTTGACATCTTTGGTCTTGGCTGCGATTACAAAGTAGTTATGTGCTATTGCCCAACTTGCATGAAACGTTATGCCACCTTAAATCTGGACCCATATTCGGTAGACCCAGCCATGAAATTTGCCTTTATCAAACACTGGATGCAGAATTGGGCCGATTTCCTGAGCGAAATCAGAGGAGTTTTGGATACAAATCGCCCCGGTATCTCTCTCTCTCTGAATGGCGGTCCATTTTTTAATTGCTGGAATGTGCTCAAGCAGGTGAATTGGCCATTTAGCGAAGGCGGTAACCATCCTCATAACCCTGTAGTATTACGCGGGTTGGGCATTGACAGTCCGCAATGCGGCATCCCTGCTGGCAATGATGCCTACGATGCCTGGCCTCCCAATCTGGTCAAGATTATGACCTCAACTGTTCTGGCCCATGGCTGCCGAACATTTTTTTTCTTTACGCAAGGTCGTCTTGGTGATGGTACCTTTGAGGAGAGCAAGTATGACTTTATCCGCCGTATCAATGAGGAAACTATAGCCAAGCAGGAATACGTCAAAGGTGCCGAGCCGTTAACGGCCGCTGCTGTTTACCATAGCGAGGCAAGCTGGATGGAAGTTGGGTCCAGGAATGAGGGCAAGGGTAACCCCATGAATGAACTCCAGGCCTGTACTATCGGTGCTATGATAGATGCCTTCCGGGCTATCAGCATCCCCTGTGAATTCCTGCCGAGTTGGCATTTAACTCTTGCCACCCCGTACCGATTTCAATTAATTGTTATTCCAGAACAAAAGTGTATGGGGGATGAAGAAGTAGATGCCTTCACGCATTATGTGGAGAATGGTGGCAACTTATTAGTAACTGGTGAGACCGGACTTTATGATAACAACAACCGTCCACGGGATAACTTTGCCATGTCAAATCTGCTTGGTATCGATTACGCTGGCATCTGTACTGATTACGAGATTCAGGGTATCGGGGGTTACATGCGTTTTGAAGACCACCCATTTTTTACCAATCTGCGCCATACTGATTACTACATGCCGGGTAATTTCATTCGGGTGAAACCACGTAATGCCCAGGTGCTTGCCCGCATTGCAGAACCTGTGGGTATAGAAAACCCGGACCAGTATATCGGTTGGAATTCACTACCACCTGGGCCTAAGGCTGAGTGGCCATGCCTGACAGTGGCCAGACGCGGACATGGACTTGCCATCTACTGCGCAGCCCCACTTGGCAAGTACTCTGCCACCCATATTCGCTGGCCGGCTATTCTTATCCAGGGCATTGCAGAGGTATTGAAGGTAGGTGCAGGCATATCTTTAGAGGGTCCGGAAGGGGCATCAGAAGCGACCTTCTTCAGGAAGGATGGCAGGCTAATCATCCACGTGCTGAACCAGTCGGTCCGTAATAACAATGGTGTGCTAATTCCATTACGTGATTGTAGTCTCAAGTGTACCAAGTTCTCACCAAAGACTGCACGACTGGTCTTTCCGCAAAAGCAGGCTCTGAAGATTGAAGGCAGTTCAATAGCCCTGCCGAGCATTGACATCCATGCGATTGTGGAGATTACGGTTTGATAAGGCTGTGTAAAGGTAGAGATAAAAAATGAAAAAATTATTTTATGGTATGGAATTTCAAAATAGAGATTCTTCAGTCACTTTGTTCCTTCAGAATGACATTATTGTCATTCTGAGCGAAGCGAAGAATCTAATTCATTGGTTAAGAGGGGTTATTTCATTACTTGTCTTTATTTTTGCTTTGAATATATTTATGAATGCATCTGTTTGTCTTAGTGTAGATAAAGAACTATTGCTCAATTCCTTTGAGAAAGAAGATGACTTAGCCAGGTTTGAACACTCTGAAGGGGTGAGGCTGGAGAGGTCCACTGAACATGCTACTGATGGTAAATATTCACTTAAAGCCACATTTTCCAGCAAAGTCTCTGGAGATGATAATCTGCTAATTTGGATAAATTATCCTGACTATCCAATAAATGATTTCTCTACCTATGAGCATTTAGAGATGGATGTCCATAATGAAAGAGAGACTCCTGTGCCTGGTCTGGTTGATTTTAAGGACGGGGATGGAAACTGGCGCCCGGGCTGGATACCTATAATTGCCTATCCTCCTTCCAACCCATTATATGACCCTAAAAAACCTCAGAAAGCACAAATACCACTATTTTTTGGCATGGGGAGTATCTCGGAGAAGAATAAGTTTTCGTTCTCAGATGTAACTACCATACGTTTTATAATTTTTAAAATCAGTACAACCGGCGAAAAACCTAAAGAAGATTGGGTAATTTATTTTGACAACATCAGATTAGTTACTTCAAAACCCTATGTTTCTCCTGACTTATCCTCAAGTCTGCCTGGTTATGCAGAGGATGAGGGCTTGAAAGACAAGATAGAAGTAAATGGTAAAACTGTGCCTCCCTTAAAAAGAGATATAGACTTCAGGGTACAAGGGGAACATTTTATAGAACAGAGGGATAAATCAGACGCCCTCTCATCAAAATTATTATCTACGGCAGAGGAAAGGGTCGGCCTTTCAAGAAAAGATGAACTCAGCCTGGAGATACTCCCGGTTGGCCTAACGAATTATGGCGGTGTGGAAGGATTGGGCGGTTACCCTTCCACCTGGGAAAATTATATAACTACATTGCATAACCTATATCAGAATAAAGTTACATTTGTGGTCGTAGCTTTGAACTTCTGGAGTGGCAGAGAAAGATACGAGCGTTTAGTTGAAAACATAAAGAGAGAAGTAAAATTAGCCAGTGCTATTGGTAAAGAGTACTTTTTAGGGGTGCGCTTTTCAGAATCTGAGGCTATCCCTTATGGTTATGTACTCTTTTCAGAGCAGGAAACAATAGAGCAGAAAGTAGATGCCTTTATTGCCTTCATCAGGCGTTTTGTTAAGGATGTAGAACTTCCTGAAGATAAGTTACTATTTCTTGATGTGTCCAGTCCTATACCTTATGAATGGTTATTTGCCTCAGGTGCGGATGTAGCAGGACAGGCATCGCCGATACCAATAAGCCCTATTGCGTTGAGTCAGAGTGCGTTAAGGGGCATGGCAAGGAGTTTTAATAAATGGTGGGAGTGGGAAATCGTTCGGTGGGGACTCTCAGATAAACCAACGGCATTATTGCCTTACCATCCGAAAACCGGGAGGCCAAGCTCTGAGTTAAAGGAGATAGACAGTTTATTCTGGCAGCAGGATAGTAGAGAGACCTATAAGATGTATATATCTGCCTATTACAACGGCGCCAAGATGATAAATGCTTTTTCCGAAGACCCCAAAAAAGGCAGTTCAAAAGAGGCCATACTTAAATTCATGGATTTCGTAAAATCTAACCCGCGCGGTAAAGATATCATTACACCTATTGCTGTAGTTAAGGGCAAAGGCCGCTGGGAACTTCCGCAAGGGCCGGTTGTGGGAAAAACCAGGTGGGAAGGTGAAGTATATTTTAAAACAGATGATGATTTCCTTTACCTGAATCTGTTTTTTCCTGGTTTTTCTGATGATGGGACAACCACCAAATACTGGTGGACAGGAACCCCATACGGTGCAGTAGACATCATCTACCCTGAGATGAAATTAGGGGACTTAAAGAGATATAATGCATTGCTCTTTCTGGGTCGGCAAAAGATAGATTCAGTAAGAAAAGACTTCTTAAATGACTTAATGGCCTACATAAATGATGGAGGGATAGCGGTTCTATCTATAGAGCAACTTAGGAATAGCCAGAATAAGATTGAAGGAGAAAAGTTAGAGAGTTTCTTAGGGACAGAGATAGAAGACTCTTTCCCCACACCACCAGAGAAAAGGATAAAAGATTATGTAGAAATAACTGAAGAAACACCTTTTAAATTGGAAAAGAAAAGATATACCGTTTTTTCAGAGGAAGGCCCCAGGGTCTATAAGGTATCCCCAAAGAAGGAGGCTGTAATAGTAGCTAAGGATAAAGATGGGAACCCAATTCTTATTCTCAATAATTATGGGAAAGGTTATGTCCTCCTTTTTACCGCACCGAATCTTTCAACAATTCCACCTGGAGGTAAAAATCCCTTTGTATCTGATATTATAGCAAAGGTCTGTTCTTATAGACCGCTGCCTGTTGATATATACCCAAAGAGACAGGATATAGCGTTTCTCTTAAGTAAAACAGGGGATAAGGAGGCTACGGTATTCATAATGAATCACGGAGAAAAAGATTGGTCTGGGGAGATAATAATTAACATGAGAGAGGCTGGTTTCTCCCTTGAAGTAGATGACAAAGTAATGGCTAAAGTTGGGAAAGGATACGAGGTAAAAGAGATAGCACCTAAAATAAAGATGGATAAAGATAGCATTATTATTTCTGGTATAACACTCTCCGGAGATGCTGATGATTTCTGCAGTTACAGACAGGCAAGTTTTGCTTATATAAGGCTGTTAACAATTACAGATAGAGACTGGAGGAAAGAATGAAATATATTATAGGTGTTATTATTGGTCTTGTAATATTGATGAACGCAGGCTGTCAAAAAAAGACCGAGGAGAAGGTTACTATTAAAGTCAGTTACTGGGCTGGTGGTGATGAACAGGTTGGCCCGATTATTGGAGAGATGCTTCAAAGAGAGTTTCCTGATATCAATGTTAAGATGGAGATTGTCCCATGGAGTGCCTATAAGCAGAAAATTCTGACTGAGGTAGCCGGTGGTTCTGCCTCAGATATTGTAATGTTCTACTTAGGAGACTTTTCTGCGGAACTTTTCAGGAAAGATATCTGCATGAATTTAGAGCCTTTGATTAAAGGAGATAAGGAGTTTAATTTAGATAAATACTTTCCTGGTATAATAGATGCTTGCAGATACAAAGGGAATATTTTTGGCCTTCCTTTGAGTACTTTTCCAGAGGCTTCTATTTTTTACAACAAAGCCTTGTTCAGAAAAGCAGGAGTTCCTTTTCCTGCTGATGAATGGGGTTGGAATGATTTTTTGGAAAAAGCACAAAAACTCACCTTAAGAGACGAGAAAGGAGAAATTATACAGTACGGTTTTGGGGCAGCAGTATGGCGTAACTTTATGTATAGTAACGGAGGCGATGAGGTAGATAATTTTAAAGCCCCTGAGAAAAGTACACTTGATAGTCAGGCTACCAAAGATGCCCTTCAATTTTATGTTGATCTGGTGCATAAATATAAAGTTGCCCCTCCTTACTATGAACAGTACCAGGGAGCCATAGACCCTGTTAAGATGTTTATGGAAGGTAGATTAGCTATGTTTAATACAATACTTCCTCTGGGAAAGAGTTTCAAAAACATTGAATGGGATATCGTGAGGTTTCCTAAAGGTCCCAGGATGAAGGAATATGATGGGGTTGTGTGTGGTACCATCGGTTATGCCATTCTAAAAACAACCCGGCATCCTGATGAAGCCTGGCAGGTATTGAAGTTTTTAACAGGAGATATTGGACAGATGGAGTACGCGAAGGCAGTTTGGGGGGTTCCTGTTATCCGGGAGGTTGCTGAGAAATGGCTTCAGGATTCGGAAAGATTCTCCAATAAAAAATGGTTACTCAAGGAACTTGACTACGGGAAATCCTTTGTTCTTCATCCAAAATATCACGGAGAGATATACCAGAAGATAATTATACCTGCATTATATTACGTTATAGTTGAGGGGACGAAACCTGTAGATGAGGCATTAGTTGAGATAATTCCGAAGATAAATCAAGCATTGAAAGATGAATAAAAAGGTGATTTTTTATGAATTCTATAGATAGGGAAGGCGTTAAGCATGCAGTCTCTTTTATGGCCAATTGGTGGCATAAAAACTGCGGTATATCTTTTGATGAAGACTATTATTTCAATGCAGATAGAAGATATGAAATTGAGCGAAAAATGGAAGGGTTTCTTTATGAAAGGTTTGGAGATATAGGACTTGGAAATAAAGAGGGTAACATAACATTAGGTATGGATTTTGCTCTTCCTGCAGCCCTTGGTTGTAAGGTTAAATTTTACTCTGACATGCATCCCTGGATAGAGCCACTTAATCTTAATGAAAAGGAGATAGACGCACTTGTTGTCCCTGATTTTGGAACAGTTTATCCCTCCAAAAATATAGTGGAACAGGTAAAAAGAATAGAAGAAAAATTCGGTACGTCCCCGGGATTGTGGCTGGACCATTGGGGACTCCAGAATCTGGCTTTTAAAATAAGAGGCGAGAGATTACTGACAGACTATTATGAGGACCCTGAATTGGCAAAAAAGGTATTGAAATTTTGTGCAGAAGCAATATATTCCTTTGCCACCTTTGCAAATGTACTAAAGAAAGAACAGGCAAATAGCTATTTATCCAATGCTCATTGTTCCATTTCACTTATTTCACCTAAGATTTATGCCAAATTTATACTCCCGTACGATAAAGACCTTGCAAGTAAATTTCTAACTACAGGCATACACCAGGATGAGGCAGTCAGAGATATAATAGATTACTATGCCCAGATACCCAACTTAACCATTCTCCAGGCACGCGATGATAGTGATTGGGAGAGGATCAGAAAGGTCTTTCCTGATATCGCAGTGTCCATTCTTTACTATCAAGACAGGTTGAGAGACAATAAACCTGACAAGATTGAAAGCGAGATAAATGAGATAATAAAGAGGGTAAAATATCCACTCAAAAAAATGGAGATTGCTTTGACAAACATAGAATATGGAGTGCCGGATGAAAATATCCGTGCCGCTTGTAGGGCTATTGCTAATTATAAAGATGCTTGAAGTAAGATTATTATGTATAAGAAGTTGAAAGATAAAGTTGCCATTGTTACAGCAGCCGGTAGAGGAATAGGTAAGGGAATAGCCCTTAAACTTTCTCAGGAAGGGGCAAATATTGTTATAGCTGACTTAGATATTGAAGCAGCAAAGACCGTATCTGAAGAGATTGAAAAAACAGGCATGAGATCTTTAGCGATTCAAGCCGATGTAAGCAATGCTGATGAAGTAAAAAAGATGGTTGATTCTACTATAATGGAATTTGGCAGAGTAGATATCTTAGTTAATAATGCTGGTATTAATAAACCTGCCTTTATATTAGATGTAACAGAAGAAATTTGGGATTTAACCATGAATGTTAATTTGAAAAGTGTTTTCCTGTGTTCCAAGGCAGTTATACCATTTATGATAAAAGAAAATTACGGCAAGATTATAAATATAAGTTCGATATCTGGCAAGAAAGGCGGGACCTGGATAAGTCCATATTGTGCCAGTAAGTTCGGAATCATCGGATTCACTCAAAGCATAGCTCGTGAATTGGCACCTTTTGGTATTAATGTTAATGCTGTATGCCCAGGAATTGTATTTACCCCTTTATGGGATGATCTGGCGAAGGTATTTTCCAAGAAACTGAATTTGCCTCCAGAGAAGGTAAAAGAATATTATGTGGATAGGATTCCTTTTAAGAGACCAGCCAAGGCTGAAGACATAGCCAATACAGTTGCATTCTTATGCTCAGATGAGGCAGGTTATATTACTGGTCAATCTATAAATGTTGATGGGGGAGAGGTGATGTAATGGTGATAAGAAAGGAAGCAGTAAAATGAAAATTAAAAGTTTGGTCTGTTTAGCGGGGCTTTTTTTGGTGGTTATTTCAGGAGTAAAGGATGGCGTGGCTAATGAATTAAAAATTACCTCTTTTGAAACTGATGAGGATTTAGCAAAGATTGAAAAATCCATAGGGGTGATTCTTGAGAGAAGCATGGAGCACGTCACCCATGGTGAGTATTCCTTAAAAGTAACCTTTTTAGCCGATGCATCAGGTAAAGATCCCAGTATAAGGACTGAATATCCACAGAGAATATTTTTTAGTATAAGATATCCCAACTATCCCACCAGGGACTTTTCAAAATATGATTTTCTAGAGATGGATATTTATTATGACCGGGCTCCATTTGAACCTCCTTTTACCACAGCCGCCACAGTGGAGTTTATGGACAGCAATGGAAATTTCAGGCCTGGATGGGCTCCCCTTTCTGTTTATCCAGGGAAGCAAGAGACGGCAAGGGTGACTATTTCCCTGGGCATGACAAACATCTCAGATAAAAGTAAATTTTCCTTCTCTGATGTGGCCAGGATTGATATAAGTGCGCCGATACCAAACGCATATCCATCTGTACCCAAGGAAGATTTTTCTGTCTATTTTGATAATATCAGGCTTGTTTCTTCTGCTCCGCAGATTCCTTCTAAAGAGGAAATATTGTCTGCTATTTCCTCGCCCCAACTAAAAAAGATAAATGAAAAGATAATCCCTTTTCAGGATGGAGACATAAAATTTCGCGTGCAGGCGTATGCACATTTTTCAGAGGGCGGTAATCTTTCAATGGACAAACTGCTTTCCCTGGAAGAAGATATAGGATTAAAGAAAAATAATGAACTCGTTGTAGAAGTTCAGCCACTTTTTCTTATACGGTTTTTCAATGAGGCTTATCTGCCTACAGAGAAAGACTGGCAGGATTTTGCATTAACCATACAGACCCTTTACCAGAATAAAACTTCTTTTGTCCTTCTTCCCTTCAATTTCTGGGCCGGACGGTTAAAGTACCAGACCACTGTTGACGTTATGAGTAAATTAATAGAATTATCTTCTGAGATTGGAAATGAGTATTTCGTCGGAGTCCGTCTTTCAGAACCCGAAGCCATTTCTGTGCCGGGCGCAGGCTATATGCGTTTTGAAGAAAAGGAGAAAGACCTGGAAAAGATAGACTCTTTCGTTGATATAGTCAAAACTTTTGTAAAGGATATTGGACTATCTGAGGATAAACTCTTATTTTTGGATGTATCCCATCCTATACCCTATGATTGGTTGTTCGCATCAGGTGCAGATGTTGCTGGCCAGGCATTTCTACCCATACTTCCCATAGAATTAAGTGAGAGTACACTAAGGGGAATGGCAGGAAGTTTTAATAAATGGTGGGAATGGCAGATAACCAGATGGCCTATGGGCGAGTCTCAATCTCTCCCGTTGCCTTTTGACCCCAAAACAGGAAGACCCAGAGATACGGTTCAGGAGTTTGATAAGCACTTCTTTAGCCGGCGATGGACAGGCAAGAAAGAATTTTCCGGTAGGGATGAGGAAGTATTCTCCGGGGATGTTCATAAGATGTACCTTTCATCTTACTTTAGCGGCGCCCGGATGATAAATGCCTTTTCAGAAGACCCGCATAGAAAACCTTACAGGGAAGCAATGACCAAATTCATGGAATTCGTCAGAGATAACCCCAGAGGCAAAGAAGTTGTCTCCAGGATTGCCGTGGTGAAAAGCAAGGGCTGCCGCTGGGAAATTCCAAGAGTTATTACCCCTGGATATCCTTCATCACCTAAAAATATCCAGGATTTAGACTTTCTTTATTTAAACGCTTTTTTCCCGGGTTTTTCTGATGATGGTATGTCAGCTAAATACTGGTGGACCGGCACTCCTTATGGCAGTGTTGACCTGATATATCCCCGCATGAGTCTGGAGGAGATGAAAAAATACAATGTCCTTATCTTTTTGGGTTACAATCGCATGGATGCAGTGAGGCCGGATTTTCTAAATGACCTGATGAAATATGTATCAGACGGCGGGACAGTGGTTATATCAATAGAGCAACTCAGGAACATGCAGGGAGGAATGGATGAAGAAAAACTGGAGAAATTTCTGGGCGTAAAAATAGAGGATACTTTTCCGTCTGCACCGAAAAAAAGGATAAACGAATATATTGAAGTAAATGAAGGGACGCCGTTTAAATTCGTAAACAAGAAGTATGCAGTTTCTCCAGAGGGGACATCCGCCTATAAGGTAATCCCGCAAGGTGCGGACAGGAAATTTGTAGAGGTAGCCAGGGATGGAAAAGGCAACCCGGTCCTCCTTCTGAATAATTATGGGAAAGGCTGCATATTGCTGTTTACTGTACCGAAACTTTCGGAGATTTCACCGGAAGGCAAAAGCCCTTTTATCCAGGATATTTTAGATAAGGTCTGTTCTTATAAACCATTGCCTGTAGATATATCGCCCAAGAGGCCGGACATAGCCTTTACCATGAGTAAATCAGAGAATAAGGAGGCGGCAGTATTCCTAATGAATCATGGCGAGAAAGACTGGTCCGGAGAGATAATCATTAACCTGAAAGAAGCAGGACTTTCTCCGGAAGCAGCCGGCAGGGTAACGGTTAAAGCAGGGAAAGGCTACGAAACGAAGGAAGTCGTCCCTCAAATAAAGATGGATAATGATAATCTTATCGTCTCAGGAATAACCCTTTCTGGAGACATGGACGATTTCTGCAGTTACAGGCAGGCGAGTTTTGCTTATATAAGACTATGGGGAAAATAAAAGAAGATCTATTGCTCAATTCTTTTGAGAACGGAGAAGACCTGGAGAAGTTTGAGGTTTCGGAGGGCGTAAAGATTGAGCGGTCCACCGAACACGTTACCCATGGCAGGTATTCGCTGAAGGCTACATTTCCAGGCAGTTCCCTGTCGTTTTTAAACACCGTTGACATCCCGTCAGTAGACCTTCCTCCTGAGCGGCTGCTTTATTTACGGATAAATTATCCTAACTATCCGACCAGGGACTTCTCACGCTATGAGTATTTAGAGATGGATGTTTATCATGAAGGACCTGGTGGAACTCCGAATCTTGATTATCCGTATTTTGAGCACCATGTGGGCAGGATTGACATGCGGGACAGTAAAGGCAACTGGAGGCCGGGCTGTGTTCCTATTATCGTAAATCCTTACAAGCATGAAGGCAGGGTACAGCTTCCCCTGTTTTCAGGTCCTGCTTTGATGTCGGATAAGAACAAGTTTTCATTCTCAGACGTAGAGGCTATTCAGATAACCATGCCGAAGTCGCAGAAGGACTGGATAGTGTACATAGATGACATAAGGCTGGTTCCTCCGGCTCCTCCTGTTAACGCTTACGTCACTCCCCCAGGTCCTGTATCGCCTGCCTCCCTGGAAGAGACGGCGAGATTCAATGCTTTGTCCGTATACTGGGTTGGAGAGGGCAGGATAGATGATTTAATAAAGGAATATCCCACTATAAAGGTTCTCAAGGAAAACGCTGTCCGGCTGAAGATAGGCATTCCGGAATCTCCGGAAGAATTAAATGGGTATGATATTGTAATTTTAGACAATTTTCCAAGGAAGAGGCTTTCTGATGCCGCTCTTAATCTGATAAAAGGGTATTATGATAAGGGATGCGCTGTGGTAATGTTTGGAGGGAGGAACAGTTTTGCCGGTGATTATGGAGTAAGTGGGTATCAGAACACGCCTCTGGAAGAGATATTGCCGGTAAAACTCATCAGACCTGGCATGTACAGGCAGTTTTTACACTACACCCACTACGTCAGATTAGGCATAGAAGAGCCGGGTCATCCGGTAATGAAAGGACTGTTGTGGATGGAAGGATTCAGGTTCGTGGTTCCCGACGGCATCCAGGAATCTTCTGACGGCTACAGCCGGTTCATAGAGTCAAAGTCCGGTACAGAACTGCTGGCATTTGACGAAAGCGGAGACGTACCCATTATAGTTACTGGGCAAAGAAGCCTTATTTTTAACCTTGAGCCAAGGCTGAGGAGGTATTATTTCCCGTCCGATTTCTGGGAGAGGTTTATTATTCAGGCATTTAACTATATTACTAAAGATAAGAAACAAATTGGTGTAGAGTTAGCGAATCTAATAGAGGATGTTCAAAGAAGGATTCTTACTAAGAGTTTGGGAGTAAAACCAGAGTTATCAGCCAGGGCAGAAGATGAAATCAGGGTAATAGGCGAAAATGTTCCTGTGCTTGAGAGGGACATAAATTTCCGGGTACAGGGGGTGCATTTTTCAGAACAGGGCAATTCCTTTTATACGGGATGGCATGCCGGACTGGACAGTGCGCTGGAACAGAAGGGAGAGGTTTCAAAAAACGATATACTTAACCTTGACGAATTGTTTTCCATAGAAGACAACACCGGGCTGGAGAGGAGTAGTGAATTATCCACTGAGCTGTCCCCTGTCTTTCTGACATACGGAGAGAGGTTTGGATATCCCTTAAGCTGGGAAAACTATATTATGAGCCTGCATAACCTCTATAAGAGCAAGGTTTCCTTCGTGCTTAATTCGTTCAACTTCTGGGCAGGGAGGAGCAAATACGAATTGATAGTCAACGGATTAAAACGGCAGATAAAGTTAGCCGATGAGATTTGCGGGGAGTATTTTATTGGGATACGTCTTTCAGAGCCAGAGGCCATACCATGGCAGTACATACGGTACAGGGAGCAGGAGACGAAAGAAGGCTGTGCCGATGCGTTCGCCGGGATTATAAGGCAGTTGGTAAAAGATATAGAACTCCCTAAAAATAAACTGCTTATGCTGGACGTATCCACACCTATACCCTATGACTGGCTGTATGACTCTGGTGCGGATGTAGTAGGGCAGGCATGTCCCGTGCCGATAACGCCTATTGCATTAAGCCAGAGCACGTTAAGGGGCATGTCCAGGAGTTTTAATAAATGGTGGGAATGGGAAATTACAAGATGGAGATTAACGGATAAACCGAAGGTATTACTGCCCTATGACCCCAAAACCGGCAGGCCAGTATCCCAACTGCAGGAAGTAGACAGTTCCTTCTGGCAACAGGATAGCAGGGAGACCTATAAGATGTATGTTGCCGCCTATTACAACGGAGCTAAGATGATAAACGCACACACGGAAAACCCGAAGACCGGCAGTTCCAAAGAGGCGATACTGAAATTCAGGGACTTTGCAAAGGCCAACCCGCGGGGTAAAGAAGTAGTCAGCTCTGTAGCAGTAGTTAGAGGCAAGGGCTGCACAGCAGTGCTTCCGGTAGAGCCTCCTTTCGGGATGGCCGTCAAGAAATGGGAGAGATATCATGAGACAGAAGATGATTTCCTTTACCTGAACCTGTTTTTCCCTGGTTTTTCTGATGATGGGACAACCACCAAATACTGGTGGACAGGAACTCCCTATGGTGCAGTAGACATCATCTACCCTGAGATGAAATTAGAGGACTTAAAGAGATATAATGCATTGATCTTTCTTGGTCGGCAAAAGATAGATTCGGTAAGAAAGGATTTCTTAGATGACTTAATAACTTATGTAAAGAATGGAGGAACAATACTCCTATCCATAGAGCAACTCAGGAATAGCCAGAATAAGATTGAAGGAGAAAAGTTAGAGAGTTTCTTAGGGACAGAGATAGGAGACTCTTTCCCCATACCACCAGAGAAAAGGATAAAAGATTATGTAGAAGTGACTGAAGAAACACCATTTAAATTGGAAAAGAAGAGGTATCCCATCTCTTCAGAGGAAGGGACCAGGGTATATAAGATAATTCCAAAGGAAGCTATGATAGTAGCCAAGGATGATGATGGAACCCCAGTCCTTCTTCTCAACAATTATGGGAAAGGCTATGTATTTCTCTTTACCAGCCCTACGTTATCCATGATTCCACCGGCAGGGAAAAGCAAAATAGTTCAAGATGTTATTGATAAGATAGTTAGGTATAAACCTCTGCCTATCACTATCTTGCCATCTAATAGTGAAGTTCAATTTCTCATAAGCAAGACGGGTGATAGCGAAGCATCAATATTCTTGATGAACCATGGAGAGAAGGACTGGGTAGGTGATATAAAAGTTAACCTGAAGGCAGCAGGCCTTAATACAGAGATTGGTAATACAGCAATCGTCAGGATAGGCAGAGGCTATGAAGTAAAGGAGATGACCCCTCAAATAAAGATGGATAAAAATAGCCTTATAATCACGGGAATAATCCTTTCCGGGGATAATGATGATTTCTGCAGTTACCGTCAGGCCAGTTTTGCCTATATAAGACTGGGAGGAGAATGAATGAGAAATCTTTTGCGACAAAAATTCTTTATCTTTCTATTAGCAATTATTACTTTAAGCAGTTGTTCCCAGGAAAGAATTAAAAGCAGAACCATTGAACTTAAAACAAGCACCTGGGGCAACTATAAAGAATTAAAGATATTGAATGAGAGTTTGATGGAATTTGAGAAAAGATACCCGAACATTAAAGTCTCCATAGACCACATACCTCAAAATTATATAGACAAGGTTCTTACTGAGATAGCCGGCGGCGTTGGCCCGGATGTTATGTGGATACAGTCTAACGGAGGTTTTGCTCCTTTAGTAAGGAAAGGGCTTCTTCTTGATCTTTCTCCTTATTTTGCAAAGGATAAAGAGATAGGTTTGGGTGATTTCTTCCCGGAAATAATAGACTACTTTACAGTTAGAGGCGAAACATACTGTGTGCCTACAGGCGTGGGTTCAATCGCTCTTGTCTTTTATAACAAACGTCTATTTGATGAGGCTGAGGTTTCTTATCCGGATGATGACTGGGACTGGAATGACTTACTTGATAAAGCCAAAAAACTTACTTTAATGGATAAAGAGGGAAAGACAAAGCAGTATGGATTTATTACCGAGAGTAACCGGAGTTTCCCATTCTCTAATGGTGGCCGCGTGGTAGATGATATGGAAAATCCAACCAAATGTCTGGAAGGGGAGAAAGAATTTAAAGAAGGCCTGCAATTCTTAGTAGACTTGATTCATAAATATAAGGTCAGCCCATCCATCTCTGTGAAGGAGAGAATAGGCATGGATGCCAGGCAGATGTTTATGAGCGGAAGGTTGGCTATGTATAACTCAGGTCTGTGGAATGTTTCCATTTTTGAAGAAATGAAGGATTTTGACTGGGATGTGACCATATTTCCCAGGAGTCCCCACGGAGGGAAAGGTTTTTTGATTGACTATGGCGGTATGGGCGTTCTTAAGACTACAAAATACCCGGCAGAGGCATGGGAACTGGCTAAATGGTTAGCCACAGATTGGCAGAGAAGGGTAACTGAGATTGGCGGCGGCCAGCCAGCTAACAAAAAAATGCATGAGCAATGGATAAAAAGTATATTCAAACCAAAGAACAAAGATATGCTTATAGAAACAGTAAAATACGGAGTCTCGGCACCCATACTTCCAGAATGGCCGGAGATAGAAGTGACTTTGATAAATCCATCTCTATATCTGCTTTTGGAAGGCAAAATCTCAGTGGATGAGTATGCAGATAGGGTTATTCCTAAGGTAAATGAGGCCTTTAAGGAGTTAAAAAATAAATACGGGTTGTTGCAATTATAGAGACATTCAATTATGTGGTACAGTGTCAATGATAATCTAACAATCAATGGTATGCTATATAATTTTCTACCCTCATGGTGGAACAAAAATTATGGAATAGAATTTGGAGAGAACTATGTTTTCAATCCCGATTACCGGGTTGAAACATTCATGTATATGGAGCGAACAGTGAATGAGCGTTTCTCCGGTTTATGCATAGGTTCAAAAGACCCCAAACCTGTTGTTATCGGTCCGGACTTTGGGAATGCTATTACTGCAGCCGCCGCCGGGTGTGAGGTTGTATATCCGGTTGACAATTATCCTTGGAACAAACATCTTCCGGAAGAGGCCGCTAAAAAATTAAAGGTCCCACCGGACCTCTCTATGATATTCCCATACAATGAGGTGGTTTCACAGATTAAGTATCTTAACCGCAAACTAAAACAGGATGTTAAACCCTGCTGGAGCATCAGGGGAGTCCAGAATGACGCTGCACTTATAAAGGGCACCGAGTTTTTTACGGATTATTATGAGGAACCCGAAGAGGCATCTAAACTTTTGGACTATAGTTATTCAATGCTGACTTCTGTGCTTAAATACAATCATGACAATTTTGGCTATCGCGGCATGACAATGATTTTTAATTGCACTTATGTAATGGTTAGCCCGAACATGTATGAACAATGGCTTTTACCTTATGACCAAAAAATTTATCAGTTGAGCAGAGAACTCGGCCAGGAATTTGGCATACACCACTGTGGTATTTTTGACAGATATTCTGTCCAATACAGAAAAATCCATCACATAAACTTGATTGAAATCGGATGGGATTCGGATATAAAGGCCGTCCTTGCTTTGTTTCCAGAGTCAATGGTTCAATATATTTTCAGCCCTATATTTGTGGCTTCAGCTGACAGAGACCAGATAATGAAGAAAACCAATCAAATACTTGAAGATTCCTGGGACAACAGGCACAGGTTTCGCCTCTCAGTTCCCGATATTGATTTCAGGACACCCGATGAAAACCTGGTTGCCATCTACGAATGCTGTAAGAGAGGACTATAAATGCTGACCTCGGAGAAGTGACGTGCTAAGATGAGCCAATTCCCATGGGAAAGCATCGAAAATTCACCCCAAGGATTAGAAGGCAAAAGAAGAGAGGGTAATAAAATTAGTTGATTTTGGTAGGGATGTTCTGGTATAATTACGTGCATTGCGGTTGAGTTTGTCAAATAAGAATGATTAAGGAGGAGGTTGATATAACAAATGAGAGCAGCGGTTGTTGAAGAACTTGGCAAGATTGTAGTAAAAGAAATAGAAAATCCAAAACTTATATCAAATAGTTTATTGGTAAAAGTAGAGTCCTGTGCCATTTGCGGATCTGATCTAAGGATTTATAAAAAAGGGGATAAACGTGCAAGACTTCCACAGGTCATAGGTCATGAAATCGCAGGGATGATAGAAGATGTAGGGCGTGAAGTCCCTGGTTTCTCTGTTGGAGATAGAGTAGCCATTGCGCCTGGACATGGATGTGGTAAATGTTATTATTGTCAGAGAGGGATTGGGAATCTTTGTTTAAATCCTACACCACCCATTGGCTATGCCTCACCAGGCGGATTTGCCCAGTATATAGTTCCACCACCAACTGTAGTGAGCCAGGGTTTTGTCAATAAGATTCCTGAAGGGCTCACCTTTGACAAGGCTACTATAGCAGAACTTTTAGCATGTTGTCTTAATGGTCAGGAGGTAGCAGGGGTAAGGGAAGGAGACATAGTTTTGGTAATTGGTGCAGGGCCAGCTGGTTGCATGCATGTAGAACTTGCACGAATAAAAGGGGCAAAGAAGATTATACTTGCCCAGCGTTCTCACCATAGGTTTGAGATGGCTAAGAAATTCCGTGCAGATATATTCATCAATCCTAATGAGGAAGATTTAAAAGAACGGGTAATGGCAGAGACAGACGGTAGAGGTGCTGATGTAATAATCGTTGCCTGTGCTTCTGGGAAGGCACAGGAGGAGGCGCTGCAGATGGTTGCGCCAAGGGGTAGGATTAACTTTTTTGGAGGATTGCCACATAGTGATTCCAAGATTACTATTGATGCCAATATAGTTCATTATAAGGAGTGCTTCCTGACAGGTGCATCATCAAGCACAGGAAGGCACAACAAAGAGGCGCTTAAACTACTTGCAAATGGAAGCATAAAGGCAGAGGGGTTTATATCGCATATACTTCCATTAGGAGATATAGTTGAAGGATTTAACTTAGTTGAGAACCGTCAGGCAATGAAGGTGGTAATAAAACCATGGGAATAAATTACTTGCCTTTTAAAATAAGTGTGGTATAATTTGGATAAGAATAGAAGTAAATCCCATGGAGTAAAAAAGCAAGGGAACCATCTTATAACAAACAATTACGAGGAGATTTGGGAAATGAGAAAAGCTAATCTTACTTTTCCAGAGATGGAATTAGGAGCTATAGTGTGAGGTTAAAGATAAACTTGAAAGAAGAGATATTTAAAGGATAAGACATCCTCATATTTCACTGTGAGGATCATGATATACAACCTCAATTAGACGGATAATACTGTGGCAATTCAAGCTGCAATTAACGCCGCAACGAATGGCAGACAAGTCTTCTCTCTCTGGCACACATATTTCATATTCAATTCTGGAGTAGTTTATGACAGGAAGTAAAAGTGGTCTTATTATGAAAAATCTTGTAGTTTATGGACCAGGTGATATAAGGATAGAGGAAAAATCTGTCCCTCAGATAGAAGAGGATAAGGTTCTTATCAAGGTAGATACTTGCGGGATATGTGGCACTGATTTACTGATTTACCAGGGCAAATTCCCTGTCACATTTCCGTATCACAATTTAGGACATGAATACTGTGGTGAGGTTGTAGAGGTTGGGAGTAGAGTAAAGAATGTATCCCCAAAAGACAGGGTAATAGTCAATCCAAATTACTGGTGTGGATATTGTTACTTCTGTTCCATGGGAGAAGAGCATCTCTGCCGTAACAAAAAGATATTTAAAGCAAAGTCAAATGGCGGATTTTCAGAATATGTCCTTGTGTCAGAGAAATTGGTGCACAAAATTCCTAAAGACCTGTCTTCAGAACATGCCACATTTGTTGAGCCACTCTCATGTTGTCTTCATGGGGTGGATATGATAGGCATAAGAATGGGAGCATCAGTAGCTATATTAGGCGGTGGGACTATAGGGCTCTTGATGTTACAGTTGATGAAGTTGAATGGATGTGCCAAAGTTATATTGAGCGAACCATTGGAGATTAAGAGAGATGTAGCAAAGGATATTGGGGCTGATATAGTAGTCAATCCTTTAAGTGAGGATTTGGTTAAGATAGTAGAGGCAAATACCCCACATGGGGTAGACATAGTTATAGAATGTGCAGGTGTTTCAGATACGATAAAGGAATCTTTTAACATCATTCGTGATAAGGGTACTATCCTCTTCCTCGCCTTAAGTGACCAGAAACTTCAGGTGCCATTTAGCCATTTCCAGGTAGTTCAAAAGGAACTGAATATAAGAGGTGCTGTATTTGGACATCGGACACACGAAAGGGCTATAGAACTCTTATCAGATGGAAAGATTCATGTAGAGCCAATAATTACACATAGGTATCGTTTAAATGATATAAAGACCGCAATAGAAGTATGTTTACAAGGCAAGGCGATTAAGACACTCGTGACCACTTAAAATAAAGGTTCAAAAACGAAGAAGCACAAGACCTTAAAAATGGAGGGAAATGTATGTTAAACGTAGGGGTAATAGGTTTGAGTATGGGGCAAGACCATTTATTGAAATATAGTTCCATAAAAGACGTTAAGATATATGCAGTTTCTGATTTGGATGAGGATAAACTTAATGCATTTTCAGAAAAATACAATGTCCCGTATAAGTTTACAGATTACCATAAACTTTTAGACATTAAAGACCTTGACGCTGTGAGTATATGCCTCCCAAATTTTCTTCATGCCCCTGTAACTATAGAGGCACTTAATAAAGGGAAGCACGTGCTTGTAGAAAAACCAATGGCTATGAATTCCAAAGAGGCAGAAGAGATGGTGAATAAGGCTAGGCATAAGAATAAAATCCTGGCAGTTGCTATGAACTATAGATTTAATCCAGAGAGGATGTTTCTGAAGACACTTATAGATAAGGGTGAGTTTGGTAAAATCTATTACGTGAAGTGTGTTACTCTCAGAAGGAAGACCTTTAATAAAAAAATAGTCCAAAGCAAAAGTTCCCAAAAATGGTTTTTCACCAAGGAAAGGTCAGGTGGTGGAGCGCTGGTAGATATGGGTCCGCATCTTTTAGACCTGGCTATGTGGTATTTAGACGATTTTAACCCTGTCTCTGCCTATGGAGTTGCTTCAACAGAACTGATGACATATTCAGATATAGACGATTTCTCTTCAAGCATAATAAAGTTAAAAGGCGGGGCAACGTTACATTTAGAGTCTACCTGGGAATCATTCACAGAGCCAAAACTCTACAATATACTCCTCGGGACGAAAGGTGGAGCAAAGACAGACCCCCTCGTTATTTACAAAGAGGTGGAAGGAACTGATGTGGAAATTAGACCCCAGGTACTACAGAATGAACCGATGAAAGATAAGACCTTGCAAGCCCACTTTATAGATTGTATAAAGAAGAATAAGACACCAGAAGTATCCGGAGAAAGGGGCCTTGCAGTAATGAGGATAATTGATGCAGTATATGAATCAGCAAAGATAGGAAAAGCGGTAAGGATAGGTATATGAGAAATCTGAAAAATCCATCCGGGCTAATGCGGCCTGCACCGTTCTGGAGCTGGAACGATAAACTTGACGAGAAAGAACTACGCCGGCAGATACGGGAAATGGCGGCAAAGGGCTGGGGAGGCTATTTTATGCACTCAAGGGTAGGACTGGTTACCGGCTATCTATCTGACGAATGGATGGACCTGATAAATGCATGTGCAGATGAGGCAGAGAAGACAGGCACATACGCCTGGCTCTATGATGAAGACAAGTGGCCATCTGGATTTGCAGGGGGCATTGTGCCTGAGAAAGATGAGGCATATCGTTCCCGTGCCCTGGTGCTGATTAAGAAAGGAAAATCTACAGAGAATGACACAGTGTTTGCTGCTATTAACTATAGTGGTGGGGATTATGAGATTTGCAAAAGGGTTTCTCCTCTCGGTAGTACCTGGTTTAATGGTGCCTGTTATGTAGACCTAATGAATCCTGAGGCAGTAAGGGAGTTTATAAATTCTACACATGAGAGATACAAGATGACATCTGGAAAGTATTTTGGTAAGGCTATTCCTGGCATATTTACTGATGAGCCATGCTACCTTATGCAAAATGAGTTTAATGCACCGTCTGTTCCATGGTCAGATTTTTTGCCTGGATTTTTTAGAAAATTAAAAGGCTATGACATTATAAAAAAATTGCCACAACTATTTTTTGAACTTGAAGGCTATAGAAAGGTGAGGCTTGACTTTTACGATGCAGCAGCAGAATTATTCAAGAGGAGTTTTACTAAACAGTACTATGACTGGTGTGAGAAGAATAGACTCATCATGACAGGCCACTTCATGGCTGAGGACAGCCTATGGTACCAGACACAATGGTCTGGTGATGTAATGTCCCACTATGAATTTATGCACTGGCCAGGTATAGACAAGTTAGGGCGACACATTGAGCAGATTGTGACAGTCAAGCAGGTGAACTCTGCTGTTGAGCAACTTGGTAAAGAGAGGGCATTCTGTGAGGTATTTGGATGTGTAGGCGGACAGGCAAGTTTCTTTCACCGCAAATGGATAGGGGATTGGCAGGCTGTACTTGGCATTAACTTTGTCAATCAGCACCTTTCCCTATATTCAATGAGGGGGGAGAGGAAGAGGGATTTCCCAGCGAACCTATTTTATCAGCAGCCATGGTGGGATGATGAAAAAGGTTTTGCTGACTATCAGGCACGGTTATGTGCAACAGTGTCAGAGGGGAAGCAGATGGTAGATGTCCTTTTATTACAGCCCTTGAGCAGTGTTTGGTGCGAGTATTCGCCGCTCCATCAGGAGAGTAATTATGCAGCTGAGAAGGTCTATGATGAGCCATTCTTAAAGATATCCCGCCGGTTGCTTGAAGAAAAGGTTGATTTTCATTATGGCAATGAGAACCTGATGGCAAAATTTGGCTCTGTCCAAGATGGCAAATTAAAAATTGGCCGTTGTTCTTACACTTGTGTCATTATTCCACCTTCCTCTAATCTCAAAAGAACCACTGTATCGCTTTTGAAAAATTACGTAAAGAATGGAGGGAGATTGCTCATTGCCGGGCAGAAACCAAATCTCGTAGATGGCGAAGAAAAGAGGATAGATTTACAAGGAGCTATAACAACAACCTCTATAGAAGAGGCAGTGAAGATGGCTATAAAACTTTTCCCAAAGAGGCTGAAGGTAATAGATAGGTTAACAGGAGGTAATGCTGCCACTGTTTATGTGCATAGGCGCAGGGTTGGTAACTCTATACGCTACCTATTGGTTAATACAGATGAGAAACGCGAGGTCAAGGCAATAGTAAAACTACCTGGCAACAGTGCTCAAAAGATGGTTGTATTTGACCTATACGATGGAAAATCTTACAGGTTGAAAACCCAGAATGGCGCATTTGACACTACCCTATATCCTGCTGGTAGTCTTGTGGTACTGTGCGGGGATGAGGCAGTGGATGCGAAAAAGAGACTACCTGCATTTTTAGGTAGCGGTGCCGCATTCAAAGAGTTCACAAGGGACGAGCTGGTTATGTTAATAGAAGATTTTGACTGCCAGGTTCTGGAAGAGAACATCCTTCTACTTAATGATTTTATCTTAGAGATGAAGGGAAAGAAGGTCTATGAAGGTCCTGTCTGTGGAGCATGGCATAAGTATTTCTATCCTGCCTCTGAGGGGACGCATTTCAGAGCCACATATACATTTTATTCAGAATGCGAGGTCAAGGGGTGCTTTGCAGCTATAGAACTTGCCGAGAACTTAGATAGAATTACCTTCAATGCCAGAGAGGTAAAGGCATTGAAAAAGCCGGGTGAGCTCGGTGCTTTTGACACATCAAAGAATTGGAAGGATATAAACTTTACAAGAGTGCCCCTGCCTAATGTAAAGAAAGGATTAAACTCCTTAGTTATTGAAGGTAGGAAGGTAAACAATATCATTGGCATTGGACGACATAGACGCCTGGAGAACTGGAATAAACACTATGCAACAGAAGCAGAAGAGGTCTATATTCTTGGAAAGTTTTCACTGAAGCGGTTCTCAGAGGGTAGATATATAATTGTTCCATCCAAGCAACCTAAAGGGAAGAATCTCACTTATGAAGGTTTCCCATTTTATTGCGGTAGGGTTATTTATAGAGCCTCATTTAATCTTTCACAAAAGATAAAGAGTAAAACTTTCATTAAACTTAATGGTGTTGAAGCAGCATGTGCCTGCGTCAAAGTTAATGATAAAGATTGCGGCACACTCAGATGGGCACCTTTTGTCCTTGATATATCTGACTCTGTGAGGCGAGGGGATAATGAACTAAAAGTAGAACTTGTCACCACATTAGTTAATGCCTTTGGACCAAATAGAATGACCGGGATAAAAGAGGAGACAGGAGTAGGTCCGGAATCATTTATGCAGATGGAGAGATTCAAAGAGGGCTACGAACTCTTTGACTTTGGCATTGAAAGCGCCGCAATCTATGCTCCTATCCTTTTATTGCGCCGAGCCTTATGCCTTCCACAAA
>Ga0082335_1001804_pt1 | contig 43023 bp, 39 predicted proteins | sample Subgrocontami58m_FD_72375 | JGI IMG/M metagenome (GOLD analysis project Ga0082335, IMG submission 72375) | Subsurface groundwater microbial communities from S. Glens Falls, New York, USA - GMW37 contaminated, 5.8 m (SPADES assembly) (version 2) ...
CCTGCTCCTACACCAGCGCCTGCTCCTACACCAGCGCCTGCTCCTACACCAGCGCCTGCTCCTACACCAGCGCCTGCTCCTACACCAGCGCCTGCTCCTACACCTCAGCCAAGCCTGACTTGTACAGACAGTGATGAGGGGAAGAATTATACTTTGAAAGGAACTATGAGTAACGCGAGCGGTTCTTTTAGTGATAGTTGCGCTGCTACTAATACAGATGTTATTGAATATTTCTGTGTAAATAATGGCAGTGTTGAACTTTATCATTGTCCATATCGATGCAGTGCTGGCGCGTGCATTCCTTTGTTTTCTTCGCCAGAGCCGCCTGCTTCACCTCCTGCTTCAAGCTCGCCATCAGGTAGTAGAAGTGGAGGTGGAGGTGGCAGTTTCGTGTGCGAGCCAGAGTGGCGTTGTGCATTAGGGAACTGTATCGAAGGGAAACAGGAAACCAAGTGTAATGACTTTAGAGTGTGCAATACAACTAGGTTGCGGCCACTAGCGCAAGTTTTCAATTGTACTGTTGTTGGGATGCCACTGGCTGCTTCTGAATTGGAGATATCTTCGGCAGATAATGCATCCTTGTCTGAAGTAGAGCTTGCTGAAGGCGAAGATTCGACGTTCACAATTCATTGGTATTTTGTCTTTGCCGCTGTATTTATTGGCAGTTTTGTTGTAGTATTTGTGGCGTATCAGTATTTACGTGCGTGGAGAAAAAAAGGCAAATATGGTGAAAGACGTGAGTATAGTGAAAGACGTAAATAATTAAACAAAATAGTACGTCTTTCACTTGATATCAAGAATCTTCGATTCTTGAGTGCCATCAAGGATTAAGAATCCTTGAGGTAGCCAACGACTAACCGTTCAATTATTAAAGTCCTTGGCTATAATTATAGCAAATAACTTTAATGTCTTAAGAAGTTTTTATAAACCTCCTTGCTGTTTGGAGAAGATGAGAAAAGAGGTATTCGCACTGGTACTAATCCTCTTCTTCTTATTTGTCCTATATCTCGGATTAAACCTTACAGGATATAATGTTTTTCAAGAAAGGGTCGCCATGGTTGAGAGCGGAGAGACATTTAAAATTCAGGCTGGGAATTGTATTGACCTTTATCCTGTGGAAAGTACAGATTATTATGTTGATCCTGAGGGCAAGTGTGCGTCCTGTAGTGATAATAATGATGGTAGCGTGAACAAACCGTGGTGCACAATTCAACGTGCTTTAGATACGAAAAAAACAGTTCATTTTAAAGGAGGGGAGCGGTTGTATTTGCGCGGAGGCATTCATAGATATGATAGTTTAAAACTGCCGATTACGAGACCAGATGGTTCTGCTTATGAGGGGTATCTTGATGGAAAGATTGATAGACCTACGGTTGTTTCAGGTTATTCCAATGAGCAAGTATCGATTTATGCATCAGAACGTCTTAGTAAATGGGAAAAGAAGACTCTTTCTGACAATAGTGTTGTTTGGGTATTAAACTGGCGTGAGTATCTTAAGAAGAATTTTCCACTTTATCTCCAAAAAAGGAACTTCTTCTTCAGTGATGTTTATTCTACAGGGGTTTCTCCAGACCCAGAATTTTTACAAACGCCTCAAGCGGTTTTTATTGATAGTTTTGGTACAGAGATTTCTAAACCTGTTATTCTTAGGCAGGCTAATGAATCACAAATTGCAGTTCGTTCTTCTATAGGCGCGAGCAATCCTCTCGATACTGGAGCGTCTCTTTATTATAAAGATTATCAAAATATGCCTGCGGGATATTCATATTATGATAATCGTATTTCAAGCGAAAACTTTGGACTACTTTATATAAAGCTGCCTTCTGAACTTCGGGGACGAGATGCTAATTCACTACCAATTGAGATTCCTCTAGATTATGTGAGTTTTCTTGGACCATATGTTCATAAACGCGTTTTGATTGCTAATCTTTCATTTCGGTTTAGCAATAGCCTGCTTGATTATGGAGAGAGTGTTTATTACGAAGGTCACGATGGAGGACTCATGTTTAACTCGCCTTACGGTAAACTTGAGAATGTAGACCTTTCATATCATGCTTTTCGCGGTGCAGTAGGTAGTTGCGACCATTGTCGCATTATTAACTCGACATTTTTATATAATGGCAATACTGGTTCGGGTTTAATAGGAAATAACATAACTTACGAAGGAAATGTTTTTCGCGGAAATAGCCAGAGACCGTTCAATCTTGCATGGAATGCCGGAGGAATGAAACTTATTGAACCGCTTTTTAATTTTACAATTCGTAATAATCTTTTTCAAGATGATAGTGCAAGTATCGGACTATGGTTAGATTATACTGGAGACGGCTGGAATATAGTAACGCATAATAAACGCGAAGGAACCGAGATTAATTGGGAAAATTATATTGGTGCAGGACATATTATTGAGGGAAATATATTTTGGAATGACGGGCTTGCAATTGAGACTTCTCCTGGTTCTGCCATATATCCAATTGTTATAAAAAATAATTTATTTTTAGGAGAGAACAATACACTTAAGAAAGCGATTAATATTCAGTCTTCTTCATTTGTTATAATTGAAAATAATATCTTTTCTAATCTTTATCAGGCAATTGTTGTAGACACTATTATAGATTGGAGAGCTAATGAACAGGAGTTTAAAGTGAGAAGTAGGCAAACCGATGTACAAGTTTCAAGAAATATCTTCTTGAACGTTTCATTTCCAGTTGTTTTTGGTGAGGAGACGTCGTATAGCTCGTCTTCAAATCCCCTTGTTTTTATTCGCAACACTGCAGATAATAACATATATTATGGTACGCGAAAGCCCAATCCGGTTTTTCGTCGCATTATGGAGAATGTTGATTTTAGTCAAAAATTTACTTCTCGTGTCGCATCACACCCGCTCAATCAGCTTCGTAGTTATAATGTCCATCTTTTAGCATATGATAAAGACAATAATTTTACAAATGGTGTATCTCCTAACATAGGATTGGAAGAAGATGATTATGAGTGGTATAAAAAACATAGCATTAACGAATTAGAAAATACGGTTTACTTCAGCAAGGCTTTGCTGCTTTCTTATGATTATCTTGATTGGGGTGTGCATAATAAGTACACATTTAATGATTGGCGAGAGAAGACGAAGAATGATCTTCATTCAACAATGGAAAATCCACAGATTCTTTTTACTTCTAATGAGAAGTTCACTTTTTCTGCAGATTCTCCTGCTCAGAGATTGGGTATTCTTCCATTGGATTTATCTTCTGTTTCGCTTCCCCACGCTACATTATTGATTTTAACTCCGGAAAATAAGAATTATGCACGTAATATTTTTGATTTTAAATATACTTACGACGGACCGACTTTGCGTTCATGTTGGTACTCTCTCGATGCTGGCGTGACAAATATAACACTTACCTGCGGTATGAATGTTACCACTGTAAGAGGTTCTGAAGGTAAGAATACTTGGAGTGTATTTTTGCAAGATGAACTGCTTCGTGTTCATACGAAAAACGCAAACTTTTTTGTTGATAGTGTGCCTCCTAGAGTTGAAAGCATGTCAGTTAATCCTCTGTCGCCTGCGTTCTTTAATGACGATCAGCAATATTTGTTTAATGCTGTTGTTAATGATGCTGATATTGTAACTCTTGTGCTTGATGGACAAGAGCATCCTGCTTCTTTAGATAATGGAAAATATGTGGTGCGCATATCTAATCTGAATGTTGGTTCACATCAATATTTTTGGGAGGCATTCGACAGTATTGGAAACCTAAAACGTGAAAAGATGCAGACTTATGTTGTTGAGGCTCCTTTAGTTGTCCCACCTGTTAATCCATCGACTCCTGCACTTGACTCTCACATTATTATTTTAGAACCAAGAAGCACACTTTATAATAAATCACTCGGTAATCTGCAATATCTTCTTATTGGAAGTTTTAGTACGTGTTGGTATTCTCTTGATAATGGCTTAACAAACACGACTATTCCCTGTGGTATGAATGTTACAGGACTTCCATTTGGAGAAGGCGTATTTATTTGGCTTGTCGGAGGTCGCGATATACTTGGGAGAAATATAGTTGACAGGACTTCTTTTAGCGTAGATAAAACTGCTCCAGATTTGGTATTCTCTGCTCCGACTCCTGCTTTAGGTTCTGTTCTTCAGCAAGATTTCATTGAGCTTAACGTAAGCTCTTCTGCTAGAGATATTCTCCGTCTCGAGTTTAGTGTTTCTCAAGGAGGAGTAGAACGAGGTCGTGGTGGGAATAGAGGACCTTCACTTTATCGTAATCTTTCTTTGCCTTATGGAGCATATACATTGGCTGCTTATGTTATAGATTTAGCCGGTAATTCTCGCAGAATCGGACCTGTTCAGGTAACTCTAGCACCTATTTCTAGTACGCCTGCTCCTTCACCCGCGCCTGCTCCTTCTCTTACTTCAACTGTGCCAGACACTATTACGATTCCATTTCATGAACCTATCACTCATGAAGTATCTGAAAATGAACTTGTACGTGGAGTTTCACTTCGAATACATGAAGGAGACGGCGTGATATTTTCTGATAAACCTGACGAACCAATTTTGATTATACAACGCATTGAAGAATCTCATTTAGTACTGACTTATCTCGGGAAGACATATGCACTTGTTTTAGGTAGACCATATTCTCTTCTTTTAGATGGAGATACTAGGCGCCCTGTTATCATTGAAGTTGGTTCATTATCTCCTGAACATAACATTGCAACTGTTCTTTTTGAGCAGCCTCGTTCTACGGTTCTAGCTTCTCAGAGTGCTTCTGCGCAGGCACCATCTTCTTCTAATACGCTTGCAACCCCTAACCTTCCCCCCATTTTAACTAGCAATGGAGATGGTTCGGGATATGGTATTAGTAAGCCAGAATCTCCGGATTCTATTAACGAAAGTACTACTGAATCTTCCTTAAGTGAACAAAATGGAGAAGAATTGGAAACGCAGAGCTTATTGCTTAAAGTTATCATCGGAGTACTAATTATCACATTCCTTATAGGGCTTGTAATCTTCTGGTATATTTCTTCTAAGTAAGTCAGAATTGTTGTTTGTAGCGCCCTCGTTTCTCGACATTGGCAAGGCGCTGTAGAGTTTCTTTTGCTTTCCCGCTTTTTTTGTAACCTGCAATCATCGCCTCAAAATATGCTGATGCGCGAGCAAAATGTCTTGCTTCGAATGCTTCTTTAATCAAGTGAATATCCACTGCGCGATCTTCGACTTTACACGACTCAAAACCAAGACCGAAATCAAAGATGTAGAGCTTTCTATCTGCGAATATCATGTTGCTGGTTGTTAAGTCTCCATGAATAATGCCTGCATCGTGGAGTTTTGCTATTTGTGCGCCGATTATTTTACAGATAGCCAATGATCTTCGTATTGGTAGGGTGTCTAGCGATTCAGAAAGATTTTCCCCTCGGATATATTCAAGTTCAATGGTACTGCGGGTTTCATTAATTGCAAGTATTTTTGGTACTGGAATTATTGATGCTGCTTTTTGCAATAACTTTGCTTCTTTTCTTGTTCTTTGCCGTCTGAGCTTTTCATCAAGAAAAGGAAAGCGATAACCTTTAAGAATGCGAGACTTCACAATTTTGTTGTCAATAAGGAATATCTTTGCTTCTGCGGCTTGGGCGATTAATTTATTCATTTTGTAAAATCAATTCTTTTTATACCTTCAATTCCGTCAAAATCTGAATCAGAGCTTATGAGAGTCTTGACATTCTTTGACTGCATTGCTGCGAGATGGATGGCATCTCTCGGATCAAGCCCTTCATTTTTGTAAATTTTTAGTGCTTTGAGTGCTATTTGAGTATCTATCGAGATTACTTCAAGGTTCTCAAGGTTGAAAAAAATACTCGCGCCTTCCGAGGCCAATTCTCTCCCTACTTCTTTCTGGACTCTCCAGAGAAATTCATCAATCGTCAGAGTTGATGTATAAGCTTTTTCGTAAAACCCATCCCTTACTTTTTCTAGCATCTCCATTGCATTCTTACTTAATTCATCTTTATTCAGGGAAGCGTAAATGAAACAATTTGCATCTATGTAAATTGTCTCTTTAGAGTCCTGCTCTTTTTGCCCTTTTTTCGTATTGTCCATAGAATTCCTTTTTATTATATCTGAATGGTTTGCCCTTTCTCTTTTCTGTGGCGATTTCAGCAATTTTTTCTAAAATTTTGAGAGTATCTTTTTTGTTTTTTGTTATCAATACCCCTTCATCGTTTGCTTTTATTGTGACTGTCTCTTCCGGGTAGAGATTGTAGTGATCTCTGAATATCTTTGGGATTACTACCTGTCCCTTTGATCCAAGTCTAACTGTCAGTTCTACCATGTTATACTTGAAGTTATACTGCTATTTAAACTTTACGAATGTGTAGTTTTACGTACGCTTATTTTTTAAGAGAATCTCTTATTCCATTGACAGTATAGCCTCCGAAATCGTCGTTGAATACACACAAGAGTTCTTCATATCCTTTCTCACTCGTTACCTCTAGACTAGAGACCTTGACATTATTATCTTTGCAAAAGCGTGTAATCAACGGAAGATGCATGATAAACTCATTCAACACTCTGCCTGAAAGATCTGAAGAAAAGAAAGTATCTTCTGGCATTTGCGAGGAAGTGTATATTTTCATAGCTTTTTCTCAGAATTTTACTTTCCTTGCGAATTTCTTGGCGAGTTTCATCATTGTCTTTTGGTCTAGTGTTCCGGATTCGATACCCTGAAGTGAAGACTGTGATTTTATCATTTCTTTGAGAAGTTTGTACTGTTTTATGAGGGTGCGGATGTCTGATGTAGTTGTGCCCGAGCCTTTTGCGATTCTGGCTAGACGAGAAGTTTGCTTTTCTATAATTTCAGGATTTTCAATTTCTTCTTTTGTCATAGAGTTAATGGCATTTTTCCAATTTTTAGTTTTTTGCTGCTGGAGCGCCAGAGCTTCAGGAGGTAGGGAAGCTTTACCGAGACCTGGAATCATCGCCATAATCTTATCCATTGAACCAAGTGATTCCATGGATTCAAGTTGAGTTTGCAGATTGCGGAGCGTGAATTTGCCTTCATTTAATTTCTTTTGCTGTTCTGCAATTTTATCTTTGTCTACGACGTTCTGTATTTTTTCCATCAGCGACTTTAAATCGCCGAGACCGAGAAGACGAGAAAGAAATGACTCTGGGTCGAAAGTCTCCAAATCAGATGGTTTTTCACCAACTCCAATAAAAACAACCGGTGCTTGTATTTCTGCGCAGGCAGTCAGTGCACCACCTGCTTTTGCAGTGGAGTCCATTTTTGTAATAATAACTCCTGTGATTGTGACAGATTCCTTGAATATCTTGGCTTGTTTCTTTGCTGTTTGCCCGACATCCGCGGACATAATAAGAAAAGTTTCTGTGGGCTTGGCAAGTTTTGTAATATCCTTTATTTCTTTTATTAAATCTGAGGAGAGAGCATCACGACCTGCTGTATCTATTATAATAAGTGAATACTCTTTCATTTCATCAGCATATTTTTTCCAGATATTTTTAGGGTTCTTCTCTTCTGGAGCGATAAATGATTTAATATTTAGTTTGTCACAGAGTTGTTTTAATTGCTCTGATGCGGCCGGGCGATGTACGTCAAGACCTATTGCGCAGACCTTGTTTCCTCTCTTTGCATAATATGAGGCTAGTTTCGCGATTGTTGTTGTGTTATGCACCACGAATCCGTCAGCGATGAAACTATGGTTGTCCTCTACTGTTAAGTCATATACGAATTTTTGGTCATTTTCTGTTTTTTCTATCTTTTTTATTGGAATCCAACAAACCTCCGATTCTGCTAACAAAGATAACTTTTCTATTATTGTCTCAGGATTTGTTTCTTTAATTTTCTGTAAATAATATCTGCCTGCTTCTGAAAGATGTATTTCTTCCTCCTTTTCTACCAGACAATTTTTGTCAAGAGATTTTCGTATTTCATTAATAAATCGATTATTATACTCTGATTTAAGTTCTAGATTGTTGTTTATATTTTCAAGAAGCTGGAGATACATTCCTTTTTTCTTTAAGTTATAATATGCAACTAATTTTCTGAGTTTTTCTCTAGAAATAGATCCTTTTTCTTCATATATTCCGTAACTATAAACCGCATTTGTTTGTATCTCTCCTATTGAAAATCCTAAGTTTTGTCTTGATTCTTTTAATGCTTTACCTATCGGAATCATATCTTGGTTTCCACATCCTTGAATTATTCCTATGTCTACATAATCTTTTATTCTTTCACTTTTCCGTTGAATAATATATCCAATCTTTTCAGCATATTTTTCAGCGTATCTTGCCCTTATGATAAGCCTATGATAAAAGATGTTATTAATGAGCTTCTTGGATATACTAGACACAACTTCAAATCTTTTAAGAAGCATATTCATTTGTCGAATCAGAGTCGGACTTTCCGATATTAATTCTATGCATCTTTGCATCTTTGCAGGCGATGAATCACAATCAAAATACGCTTTAATGAAACTTCTTAATGTTTCATTAGTGGAATGCATTATCTCTTCAGGTATCTTAAGTTCTTTTCCTTTTTTGCCCGGATTGAGACCAAATAGCGAAAATACTTTAACTAATGTAGTGGAAACGATGCGAATATCATGCATTTTCCTTGTTCTTTTATCATGATTAACTTTTGGCTCTATATTAAATAATATTCTTGATAGTTCACATACTCTATTTATTACCTCAGGATCTTCATTGGATATTTGAATGTATCTCTGCCTTATATTTCCATCACCCATCACATATCCTAAAAATTCTGCAAAATCCGAGTTTAAGTAAGTGGGTATTGTAATAAATTTTTGAGAGTTTTTTTCTTTTGCGACTATTACACTTGGAAAGTCATCAATTAATTCTACAGGGATTTTACCTTCTTTTAAGTCTAATGTTAATGTGCAATAATTATTCCTGAAACTTAGACACTTGTTAATTTCTTTTATAGTTTTTCCTTTAGGTCTAATGATCTCTTTGACTTCTTGTGGCGTTAATTGGACTAGCAATTGAAGTTTCTTTATCTTATCTTCTAATCTTACCAGTTTTCCATCTATACTTATTTCGCGAGGAGTTGCTATAAAATCGCTTTCCTTTATTTCATCGGCTCTTACTTGTATTACTTCTCCATTTCGTAAGACAAAGAAAGGATGTTCAGGTGTAACCTTTATTGAAAAGTCATTTCCATTGTCGAGATGTATTTCATAGAGTTCTTTTTTATTTAACTTCCATAGATGCGTTGCTATTTTATTTTCTATTTTAAGAGTATGTGGATTAAATGACGGCACCAAAACATTTTCTTTATTTATGTCAATAATACTCTCATCTTCTAACATTTCCATAGATAGTTTCTTTGCATATTTATTATAGAGCTCTTCTATTTTAGGCATGCTTCCATCACTTAATTGAACTTTACTATTTCCATGTACGCATTTACCCTGACCATAGAGGCCAAGCATCATCCAAGTATTTGTGGTTTGCGAGAGACTTATTTCCCGTTTCTTACCCAGAAGGTTGATAAGCTCATCGTGCAAGAGTTTTATTATGTGCTCTTTTTTCTCTAATCCAACTATGCGCTCATCCAAAGCTGCCTTTTTTATCTTTTGTGTTATCTGCAGAACCAGAGAGACATTTACATCTGCTTCAATAAGTGCGCGCTGGAGGTCTTTAACTATCTGATCTACAAGGTTTTTATCAAGGAAAATAGCATTTGCTATTTTGTCTGTTGTCTTCTTTAGTACTGAGGAGAGCTTTTCGAGCATGAACAAGGGAGTAGAGAGAAGGTATTAAAGGTTTTGCATGCCTTTTGGAGTTGTTTCTTATTTCTCGCTGAAACCAATGAGTTCTTTCAATGTTCTTTTCTCTTCTTTGTAGAAAGCCCAGTCTTCAAGGTCTTTTCTTGGCACCTTTAGCGTATTGCTAAGACTACGATATACTATTCTTGCGAGAAGAGTTGTTCCATTGCATTCATCTATAGATCTAATTTCTTCTAGACTCGGAGTTGGACAGTCTTCTTTACTGACTACCTCGTATGCGTCAATGGCTGCTCTCTGCGCAGTATATTGATTTGTCACACTAAAAGCAACGTCTCGAATAGCTTGTTCAAGCTTTTCTATATATTCTGTTTCTTTCTGTGTTATCATGATTATGCTGCTGAAGAGATATTTTTAATCCTATGTTGTAGAAAATCCACAACATATATAAAGAGTGAAAACGAACAGAAAGTATGCAAGAGAAGATTATTGGAGTGTTGCAGAATCTCGGATTTGAGGAGCGTTCAGCAAAGATTTATTTATATCTGCTCAAAAACGGACAAAGTAGTGCCTTGCAGATTGCTAAAGGAGCGCTCCTTGATCGTACGACTTGCTATGACTTGTTGGAGAAGCTTATTCAACAAGGATTTGTTTCATTTATTACTTCTGGCGGAACAAAGCAGTTTTGCGCGCTTCGAAGCGATGATTTGCTTGTTTATTTTAAAGATAAATATGCTTCCTTGCAACATTCTCTTTTCGATTTAAAACAACTTGAACATCATAGAAGAGAGACATTTCAGTGTGAAGTGTTTCAAGGATTAGAAGGCATTAAAACACCTCTAAAAGAATTTGTTGCATCTGGGGCGAATCATTATGTTATTAATATTTGTAAAAAATTTGAAGAGATTTTAGGTTATTATAACGATCAGGCTATTCTGCAGCTTGATACTATTAAAGCAAAAGAACAGGGTATTGTCCCAAGAGGAGAACCGTTTAAAAAATTGAGAAATGGTTTCTATCGGGTTATTAATAAGAAGTTTTTATCTTCGTCAATGACTACTTTAATTTATGAAACGACTGTCATTTTTCTCATCTGGGTTGAGCCCTATTTTGCTCTTCACATTAAAAGCAAAGAATTCGCACATTCACAACGAGAGTATTTTAGATTGTTATGGGATCTTGCTGATAAGAGTTAATAAAGTTGTGGTCTCTAAGCAACTTAGAAACCTTCTAGATATATTGGCTTCTTTATTGCCCAAATTAGATGCGGAAAATGTTTAAATAGAATACATCCTTTTTTTGTTGATGGTCGGGATAACTTATTTTGTTATTGGAGCAGTGTTATGTGCTGCTTTGTTTGTAGGATGGTACCTGTTGAGCGGTGCCATATTGCGTTATATCCGAATTTCATATCCTGAGCAAGCTCGCGACCTGCCTAATTCTCTTTTTGCCAGCGAAGGATGGAATAGCTCTGAAAGCAGACTAATTCGGGCAATACTCTCAAAAAAGAGCGTTTATTATTATGATGAGAGGATGCAACAATATCGAGTCATATTAATCATCTATTTTGTACTTTGTGTAATTATAGGAATTGGATATGTTCTTTATCCTATTACGGCAGGATAGATTTTAATATTCTAAATATGAGAGATTATCATGTTACGTGTTAGCGCAGGCATTCTTTTGTGGAGGCGAAGTGAGAAAGGAATCAAAGTATTTCTTGTGCATCCTGGAGGACCATTCTGGGTAGGTAAGGATGAAAAAGCTTGGGATATTCCGAAAGGAGAAGTAGAAGAAGGAGAAGATTTATGGAACGCTGCCGTGAGGGAGATGAGAGAGGAGACAGGAATAGATTTGTCTGAAAAAAGGAAAGAGGAGTTTGTTTCTTTGGGGAACATCAAGCGGAAAGATGGAAAGGAAATTCATATTTGGGCTTTAGAAGGGGATTGGAGTGGATTGCTGATTTGTAAAAGCTGGGTTGAGATGGAGTGGCCTTCAAAGAGTGGGAAGAAGATTAGATTCCCCGAAGTTGACAAGAGAGGGTTTTTTACAATTCAAGAAGCTAGGAAGAAAGTGTATCCCTCATTGACGGTTTTTCTGGAGAGGCTGGAAGAGCAACTAGGGGGTCGCTAATTATACTGCAATAGTTTCTGCTTCTTTTTCTGGATTGAGCATCTTTTTTGTTAAGACCCAATCAAGTTTTATGAGATTACTAACAAAAGAATTATCAAGATTCAGTTTGTAATAGTCAGATTTTCCTATTCTTCGCGTTTTTACTAAGATGCCTGACTGCACGAACTTATCAAAAAAGAGTTTTAACGAGTTATAACTGACATTGCTGCCGCGCGCAATTTCTGTCATAGGATAATCGAAGAAGTGGTTATCAATTAGAAAATCTAAGACTCTGAGTTGTGGCGTGTCGCCGAACTGCCTCTGAAAAAGAAACTTACACTGTTTTTTGATTGTCATATTCTCAGGATAAGTGCCTCTTTTTCGGAATTGTCTCGAGTGCTGACAAACGCTGTGTGTGATTGCTTGTAGTTTCTCCCAACATTTTGAGATGCTTTTTGAAGTAATCAGTACGATGGTACATAACATCCATAAAGTGTAAAACCTTCTGGTAAAAAGCTCCGACAAGAAACACGATTGTTATTAACGGAAGAAGATTGAGCCATTCAGGTGTATTGATAATGCCGAGGATCTTTGCGAGGATGTATCCAATAAGTATGATAAGCGCAACCCAGATGATGATGTCCCAGATATCTTTCTTTGCCATGCTTTTGACAAGACTCGGAACTTTATAAGGTTGGTTGTAACGGGTGATAGATATAGAGGACTGCGTTGATTTTGTTACATTTAGTAACGCCCTCCTCTAATAGATAACTGCCAGCGCCTGTCACATAAACAATGCAGTTATCTATATCAGGCAGCATGGAAGCGATGACGAACAGGGGCGTGTGGCTGAAGAGTTTGCCGAGCAACAAACCTAGGATGAGATGAGGAAAATCACTGTATATTAGCAGTATTGCTTATTGATTCTCTTTCGTCTCTATGCTTTTTTATGAAGTAATAGCATATTATCAGCAGACATACAGGGTAAAGAAAAAGGCTCATCCAGTAGACTGCTGCTGGGAATATGAATACATATCTTGAGCTCAGAGCATATATAATCACGTTAGTTAATAATAATCCTAACCCTATATATAATATTTTTTTCGATGATTTTACTTCAATATTTCTTTGCAAAACTAATTTTTCTTCTTTTCTTTTTATGAGAAAGTCAATTATTGTCCCGATAAAGAAACCAATTAAGAACCATCCTAAAAAGTTATATACAATTTGTCCAATTGTTGATAGTTGCTCATAATCTACAAGAAAGTTGTCTCTTGCTAATCCCAATGTTAGTGCAAATAATATAATTGCTAAAAAGAGCGATCCAAATAAAAACGGTGTATAAATAATGCATCCAAGATCTGAGCATGGAAATACTCTTTGAAGAATTATTCCAATAAATGGGATAAACAGAGATATAATGCCAAGTTTAATCTTGTAAGAAAGTTCCTTTATCATTAATTCTTATATCTTTTTATAGTTAAATATCTTTCTGATTAGCTTAAGTTTATTCCAATCCTAAATTTTTCAAGACTGCTTCTTTAGTGAAGGGTGTTAAGTCGTTATAACCTTGACCTGTGCCGAGAAAATAAATCGGCTTGCCTGTGACGTGTGAGACACTAAGAATTGTGCCGGCTTTCTCATCTATATCTGCTTTTGTGAGAATGATTCCGTCAATACCTATTGAGTCATTGAATGTTCTTGCTTGATCTATGGCGTCATTGCCTGTTATGGACTCTCCGACAAAAAACTTTAAATCAGGACTAGAAATGCGGACTATTTTCCCCATTTCTTTTAATAGATTTTCTTTTGTGTACATACGTCCTGCTGTATCTATAAGCACTGCCTTTATATGGTTCTTTTTAGCATATGCAATGGCATCAAATGCTACTGATGCGGGGTCTGCACCGTATCTAGATGCGATAATTGGTACTTTGAGGCGGTCAGCGTGTGTTTTTAGTTGCTCAATTGAAGCGGCACGGAAGGTATCTGCTGCAGCAAGAACACATGATAGGTTATTTTTCTGTAGTAAATGAGCAATTTTTGCAATGCTTGTAGTTTTGCCTGTGCCGTTGATGCCGAAGAAAAGGATCGTATAAGGTTTGTCAGAATTTTTTATTTTCTCAAGCAGATTTGGAGGTTCAATTAATAGAGAAAGGACTGATTCCTTAAGGGCGTTAAGGACGAAATCAACAGCGTCTGCTTTTCTTGTTTCTTTTCCGACCAGTTGGGCGGCTAGGCGTTCTCTTATTTTGTCTACTGCTTCAAGAGCGACATTGTTTTCTAGTAGAGTCAGTTCAAGTTCCATAAATATTTCATCGAATTGTTCTGAGGTAAGTTTTGAAGTGGCAATACGCTTGACAAGACGGGTGAAGAAATTTTCCTTTGGCTGCTCTTCTTGTTGGGTAGGTTCTTGTTCTATTGGAATTTCTTCAGGCGTTGCGCTTAAGTCTTGCGCCGAGGCTGTCTTTTGTTTTTTAACTGAACTTATCTGTGCTGGGAGAGAGGTTTTTGTTATTTTCCTTTTGCTTTCTTTTTGCTCTGATTTTTTTCCCTCTTTTCCCTCTTTTTTACTCTTCTTGTTCTCTTGTTTTTCTTTCTTCCCCAGCCACCCTGTGATTTTCTTTCTTAAAAAGTCAAACATGCTGGAAACAGCTGAAGGAGATTTATAAATCTGATGAGTGTTGCAAGTACTTCTGTTTTCCTATAACCATATCTTTATATAGCTTTTTTGTATTTTTAAGGGATGAACTATTCAGAACTTTATGAGATATTGAGGCGTGAGAAGTATTCTGAGACTTTACAGCAGTTACCGCCTACGATTATCTCAGACGTTGCAGCTTTTTTACGCGAACAAAGAGTACAGCCCTCTACAGATGACTTGCTTCTTCTTGATAATATGGGTACATCCAAGAAACAGCTTGAGAATTCTATATCTATCTTTAAAGAACTTATTCTGCGTAGGAAGAAGAAACTCCTTAATTTAGTGTTTGTTGCAAGTGAGACAGGTATTATGAAACGGGATTATGAATACATGCTGTCTTTTGAGCGAAAAGCTTTTGATACATTGACTAAGACATTTGAGGAAGGAGACCGTGAATTGGCTAGACTTCTTCATGGTGATAAGCAACTAGGAAAGGCAGAGCAGAAACAGAACATGATTATTTTTACTCAAAACACTGAACAGTTTGTTGATATGAGTGGGAATGTGGTTGGACCATTCAATACGGGAGAATTAGTGCATTTGGATGCCGAAGTATCGTCGCTTCTTGTCTCGAGCGGCAAGGCGCGTTATGTGGATGAACCATGAGAATTTCAAAAGATTCTTCAAGGATAAAGGCAATGCCTTTAGCAGTGCGTTTTTCTATCAAACGTATATGGAAAATTATAATTATAGTTGTCGGAGCAACGATTCTTCTTATAGGCATTGCTTTATTAGTTCTTCCGGGACCCGGATGGTTTACCATAATTATCGGATTGAGCATTCTTGGAGGAGAGTTTGTTTGGGCTCGGCGGTTGCTGAGAAAGATAAAACAAGAGGCGCGTGTTGTTGAGCGCACTGTCAGAAAAGAAATAAAACTGGCGGAAAGAGAGGTAAAAAATGCGGGAAAGTTTGTGGAGAAAGAGTTAAGGTAAGAGGAGTTATAGGAAATAACATTAATAATCGTAATTCATGTATGTTATTTCCTATCTAACAAACAACAAAACAAGTACGAAAATTAAAGTTGTTTGCTATACATAAGTATAGATTCTCTAGGTCTCAAACTGAAAGATACGGATTATGTCTCCAGTTTGAGCAATCAAGGAAATTAAAGTATAATAATACTAATAGAAAGCTTTACACATTAGCTTTCTATTAGTAAAATAGACAAAATGGACATCAAAAGCATCATTAAAGAACAAAGACAGGAACTTGAAAGAATCGAAAAGCGAGAGAAGATTATAGACAGAGATAGGTTCGAGGAGGCAAAACTACCTTTCTCGCTCAAATATATTTGTAATTACAGTTATAAGGCGATGTGGAAAGTCAATATTCTCATATGTCATAAAACCCTTCGGGTTTTAACCTCGGCTTGAAAGCCGAGGCTTGTTTGCGGTTCATCAAGAACTGAAAGTTCTTGACTGCTCTCAGGAATTGTAAATTCCTGAAGTTGTGACCGCCGGAGAAATCCGCGACAAAATAACCGCGGAATTTATTCCGCGGATTTCTACGAGCGTTAATAAAAGCAAGCAATGCTTTAAGGTGCCTAAATCTAACAGTTGTTACATGGAATTATGAGTCAGAAGAGAAATATGAGGGAAAACGTGTTAGGTTTATACCTCTTTGGAAATGGCTGTTACGTCAATTATGATATTCCACATCGTGAGTGGTGGTATATGAAGGGCTTTGAAAAACCCCTACAAGTTGTGTTTTTCAAGCGTAAAATACACAAGAGATTGTGTGAAAACGAGGGTTAATCAAAGCTTTCTATATTCATTTTGTGCTTCATAGCTCCCGCTAAGTTGTATTTGTTCCATTTTTCCTCCGCGCGAAGCGCGTTGTCGCGCTCCGCAAAGTTTTTATTTAGAGAGAAAGTTACAACTACATCTGTTTTTTACAGGGAGCTGCAACAAGCTCTCCCTGTTTCATATTTTCGTTAATAGAAATAGTTAGCGGGGAGCAACACACTCCATCCTAAAGGATGGTAGATTTCTTCTTAATTAACATCACACTCTTCGCGGTTTATCTTTCTCTATTGCCATGCTTTATTCTCTAGCGAAGAAGGCGAAGATGCTGGTTGTATGCCATTTTCAGGCACAAGGCGATAGAAAACTGTCTTCCAGTTATTTGTGAAAGCTTCGCGGTCGTTAAAACTGCCTACTGTTCCTGGGGAAATAGTCTGTACTGTGGTGTAGGGTCCACTCGCGTCATTAGTCGAGCGCTGCAAGACAAAATTCCCAGACGCCTTTGCTCCAACCGCATAAAATGGCTCGTATCCAATCGTTCGTCCATTTATAATAGCGCGACCACGTCCATCTTTCTCAACATCATTTGCAGGAACCTCTCCGTCGTTGATGTCTGCCTTGAGCATCACGCCAGCATAGTCAACAGGCATAATAGCAATAGGAAGAGAACGTCGTTTTACTGATTTTTTATTAAATTCATCATATGCATTAAAATTAATAAATCCAATTGTCGTATAGACTACATTAGTAACTTCACCGAGAAAAGGACGAAGTCTTATATTAAAACGTGCAAGAAGTCCAGCACGTACTTCTTGCGGACCTTGTCTTTCTCCAAATTTATCAGGAAGAAACGTAGAACGCGCAATATCGCCACCAACTACAACTTCATTATTTCTTTTAGACATTGTAAATCCTGCAAAATAATCATTTGTTTTTCCATTAGTAGTATAATGTTGAGCATCTGAAGATAAATTTTCAGCAGAAACAAACTGCAAATAAATAGGAAGCTGAACTTCACAATCAATACCGATAACAGGTTTTTCATTAAATCGCACATTTTCTACCCAGACTTCTAAAGGAAATACATTTGTTAAATTGATTCCTGAAAAAACTCTACGAGTTTCATTAGCATTTGAATTGTACAATTTAAGAGAAGCGTGAATATCATAAGAAGATTGCGAAGGCAAATCAGAAGAATGTAAAGTATTAGCAAACATTCCAGCAGTTCCTACAAGAGCAATCAAATTGCTTAAACCAGTATGTTTCATATTGTAACTTTTCAATAGTAACTATTTAAATCTTCGCTTTCTCACCACCAAACAATAACTCTACCTTGCGCTCCTTTACCACCCTCACTGCCACCCAGCGTTCCACTGCCTCCACCTCCACCACCGCCTCCTGGAACAATACCTGGATAACCTGATGAGCCAAAACTTGCACCACTCCTACCTATAACTCCACCTTCACCACCGCTCCCACCTAATGGAGATGAACCGCCCATAGTGTGTCTTACCCAACCATCACCTTCGGAGGCAGCTGTATATTTAAGTTGACCTTCGATATACACTATATTATCGGCAATAGGGGTGCTTACTTGACCGCTAAAGCCACCGGCTGCTCTCAAAAGAACGCTCCCTGAAGAAGGACCAAATGTGGATGATTCTCCGTCTGGACAATCCAGATTCTCCAGCGGAGTTCCTGGAATACCTTTAGCACCGCCACGTCCAACATAAACTTTATATGCTCCAGGACTCACTGAAAAAATACCTTTTGCATAATCTCCTCCCTCGCCACCATCACTCACATGAGGTACATTACCACCTTCACCAACATAAGCTCCTCCACCCCCACATCCCCCTTCACCACCACCCCACGCCTCAACCATTACCTTCGTAACTCCTGCAGGCACTTGCCAAGTGTTGTCCCTGACGTTATCAAACACCTTAAAATTCGTAAACCCGCCACTTCCCCCACCACTCCCCAAACACTTATTCGCAATCGCATACTGCAAAGTCCTCTTACCTTCACAAGTCCCAGTCCCTGTGCCCAAATTCACTTCAATCTCATTCGGGCTATGCCCGAGTTTTGCCACATCGGCAACAGGCTCAACAGACTCAGTGCCTGCGGCAGTATAATCTGATTTATAAGCCCAAACAGCAAAAACCCCGCTTCCAAAAAGAAGCATAATTAAAACAGCATAAGCCCATCGTCGCGGAACATTCACCTCAACTTTCATGTCTTTTGATTGCAAAACAACTATTTAAATAATTCGGTCTTCACGGCTATATCTCATAATTAGACGCGCCAAACGCGTTCTACGCGTAAGCACCATAAGACACGCAGCCGCAAAGATTGCGTGTCCCCTCAGAAACCTTTGGTTTCTGACGACCGTCAAGAACGAGAAGTTCTTGAGGAATTGCGCACTAACCCTTTATACTTTGGAGTGAACCCCTAAAACCGGACACATAGTTAAGCTAATAACACTGTAGCGCTTAACAAATAAAATGGAGGTTCACTCCACTTAATTAATTATTTTTTACCCTGGAAATTATCCCTTTCTGAATCATATGTTGACAAAAAGAGTCTAAATATTCGGTCAGACTAAGTTCTTCTTCTAATGAGTCTAAAGTAAACTGTTCTTTTCCTGCTAAATATCTGATTACTTTTACTGCATCTTGGTTTACAAATGCAACCCTCTTAGGATTAATATATAATGTCATCCCGAAAGGTTCTAAACGATATCGCGTTTTTTTATTTAGTCTTAAAGGCTCATCTCGATTAATAGTTGTCTTCTCTTCTCTGCGGTTAATTTGTTCCTTCAGAGGCGAAGTCATGAGAGGGTCTCTTCCATAGATATTACCTTGTGTAAGTGCACCAGATCTACATCCGCCGCCGCAAAAAGGATATTCTACGCATTCATCTCTGCATTCAATAGGAACAAACTTTTCATCTTTCCATTCTTGCATTCTATCCCAAATAACTGCCAAATCTTCTCTTAAAATATTTCCATATGATTCAGATAAATGAGTGCATGCGCGCACGTCTCCTTCGGGACTGATAGAAACCCAAGTGACTCCTGCAGTGCAAGTTCTATCAAGTAGAGTCAGATGTTCAGGATTGCGTATAAAACAATGTGGTAGTGGTTCTAAAACATCTACTTTTATTTTTAATTCCTTACGTGCAATTAGTAGATAATCTAATGCGCGTCTAGTTTCATCAGGATTTAAAGTTAAAGCTTGTTGACTGTCTTTTTCAGGTGAAGGGTTTAATTTAGTGGCGAAAAAGTGAGAAACGCCAATTTTACTAAGCATTCTAGCAGTCTCTAGAATATGCTCTAGATTTCTTTTTTCCACAACCATGTTTATTCCTAAGGAAACTCCTTCGGAAACAACATACCCTATGCCTCGTAAGGTAGAGTCATATGAACAAGGATTATTGGCTATTTTATTATGGGTTGCACGATCCCAACTTATTAGAGAGCCTAAAATGCTTTTTAGCCCTGCTCCTTTAAGAGAGAGTAATGTTTCTTTGTCCATAAGAGAAAGGTTAGTGTTTAAAGAAACATCTAGTCCTCCAGAAGAAGCATGTTCGATTATTTTTGGCAGCAAATCTTTTCTAAGAAGAGGCTCGCCTCCGGTTAAAGTTAACTGAAAAACATCCTCTTCGATAAGTTTAGAGATTATCTGTATATAGTGAGAAAGAGGATACGCTTCTACTCTTATTCTTTCGAGAGGATCCTTTCTCCAAAAATTGTAGCAATAGTCGCAAAAATTATTACAAGACTTGGTAATTTCAAGTTGAACATATATTGGAGATTTTAGACGCAGATTCATTTTATAGTGCTCCATTGTTTTCTATAGAGAGCTTTGAATAACCCTCCATTTTGTAGTTCTAAGAGGGTTTTCAAAGCGGCTCGATAGAGGACTTTAGGGGTTTTTCAAAGTCCTCTATATCAACTAACAATTCTGAAAAAAAGTCCGAGCTTTTCTTCAGAAAAGTTCTTTCAAAAATTGATTTTACTCTTTCTTTTGTCAATGGAGGATTTAAACTTTTGATAAAAATATGCAACTTAGATTCGCCAAAGTCTTTTACAAGTTTGTTTATTACTGCGAACACTATCTCATATCTCAATTTAGAACTTATGCCTCTAAACTCTTCTTGAGAATGCATCTTATCAAACGAGAGAGTTTTTAAGTATTCAATATTTTTTTTCAATCCGTCTCCTTTTTTAGGAGTGCCATAGTATGTGCTCATCCCTTCATTTAACCAAATAGGCTGACTCTCATTAAATTTCGCAAAATAAAATATATGGCATATTTCATGCTTTAAAATGGAATCAAATTCTTCTATTTTGTGCGACGACTGAGATTCAAATATTTCTTTTGAAAGAATATGAATTGTGTTATTTCTAGTGTTTCCAACCTCCCATAATTCTGTTTTTCTTCCTAAAGAGTTATCGAGAGAATTTCTAGAATCATGTATAAAGATGTTAAAATCAACTTCATTTAAACCGAAAAGTCTCTTAAAGAAGAAAGAACATTTGTCTGCATACTTATTTAACTCTTCAGTTAATTTAGCATCTCCACATTTTATTAAGATTGCCACGGTAAGTTCAAAGTAAACTAACAAGACTTAATCGTCGTCTTTGTTGTCACAACCACCACTTCGGTCGCAACCGCCACCATAATCGCTACCCACGCCTTCACAACTACCTTCACAACCGTTATAATTTCTCATATATACCACTTGTGGCTCAACTGAAAGTGAACGCAAGTCCTCTCTGAAACCGCTACGCCTGTCAAGCTCAGCCAAATCCAATAAAGTCTTAGCCATATTCTATTATACTACCAGAACTATTTAAATATTTAGGTGATAAGGGCTCCATCCCATAATTAGACGCGCCAAACGCGTTCTACGCGTAAGCACCATAAGACACGAGCCACAAAGATTGCGCGTCCCCTCAGAAACCTTTGGTTTCTGACAACCGTCAAGAACGAGAAGTTCTTGAGGAATTGTGCGCCTAAAAAAGAGGATTTATGGGATGGAGCCGTGATTTCCTATAAGTTTATAAATTTTAAAACAAATAATATTTTGAAAAACATGAAAAATTACGTTTACTTACCAGCGAACTAAAGTAGAGGGATTGCGTAAAAGTAATTCTTGATGTTTCAAAATTTTTATACTCATTACATATGTTTTCATATTTTCAAGAAAGAGAGTCCTGTCTTAAAAACTCTTCTATTAGGCGTCGTTAACTTTACAGCTTGCTATTTTTCAGGAATTCTCCGCAACTCCCGTATTTTCGCTCTTCCCTCGGGAGTCTCTGCCAACTTTCGGTAAAACCTTCTTGCCATAAGAATCTGTGCGTCAATAAAAGGTTTCATCTTTTGTTTCCAATCATGATGCGTACGCACATACTCTGCCCAGCGCTCAATCTGCTCCATATGTTCTTCTCTCATTGTTTCAGCCTCAACGTACGAATCAATGCCTTAATGTGCTCAATCTCTGATTCAGATAGTTCATTTTTATAAACAATGCGTAAGTGCCTTGCATCTTCCATGTCCTTATCAGACGCAAGCAGCTCTTCCTTAAAAGCAATGTTCATCTCGATGCTTGAAAACCAGATGTCCAGTCCCGTTAAAGGTAGTTTCTTCCGCGTCTTAAGTTGAAAATTATCAAGTTCATCTTTTGCGAACTTCACCTCCATTTCAGGAGGTGCGAAGTTCGGATCGCGCGTATAGCGAATGCTGATTCCTTGCGTAAGATATTCATCATATACAACATCTCCAGTATCGCTTTGAATACAATGAAATCCAGCTTCGAGCAGATCAGCATGAAGCTGCAAAAATTTTTCTTTAGAGATTCTCTCAAGAATCATATCAATGTCTTCTGTCGCTCGAGTTCTTCCATGTGTGATAGCGACAAATCCCGAAACAATAATATACATACAATGCTTTTCTACAATATGCGCAAAATCTTCTGCAAATTCATCTAAGATAGTCCTATCACTTACTGGTCGTTCCATTTCTCCCAATACACAATGAACTATTTATAGCTAACGACATTAAAATTTGACCGTTCTGTCGTTAGCTATCAAGGGAAAGACATACATTATTGGTTAATTACTTATGTCTTTCACTATATACCATGCGTGCTCTTCTGGAGTAGTGTCTATAAACACTCTCTTCTCATCGTTCTCGAACCAAAGAAAGACGTTTGTCACAAAACCTTTCAGGTTTCGACCTTTGCTTAAACCTCGGGGATTTGCTAATGTCAAGAATTTGCCAGTGCTCAAGGACTCTGTCCTTGACACCGCCGTGAAAATCCATAGAAAAACAACCGCGGAGCGGGACATCTGAAAAACCAGAGCACAGAAGCTGAATCATATTTGAAACTTCGAGAATCCTGAAATTTTGATTCTCGAGAGTGCTCAAGAACCAATGGTTCTTGATATAATTACCTTCTCAACCAGACTCTTTGCTCACGTAAACATGGACGCGTTTCTTCTGTCAAAAGAGCGCATACTTTATCCACATAGCAAGACTACGGGGTATTAAGGAACAATAAAATTTCTCCAAATTGTCATAATTTTCGAAGAATCTTCTCATGCGCTTGTATCTCCAAATATTCTTGAGGAAATAACTTCCGCACAAAATCTTTTGCAAATGAATACAAAAAAGAAATATGTCGCGTATATGATGATACTCGCGACTCCCGAGAAGAATAATATGCTTTTTGCAAATAAGAGATTGTATCTGCAACATTTCGATAACGTGTCCCAAAAACGCGCAATTCCTTGCGCAAAGTGTGTGGCGATTGAGGATATGTGCCATGATACATCATCAGCGCGAATCCAATCTGATTCGCAGCGACCTTCCCATCCTCTAACTCAAGCGTCAGAGGTAAGTTAACTAAACTATTCTGTGAATGACAATGTATGAGATGAGATAAATTGCGCAGACCATATCTAAAATAATCTCGCGTAATCTTCTCACTGGGTCGCAAAGTAAGAATGCGCAATCGCATGAAGTCAAACCATTCTTTTCGCTGGTAGAGAGGAATACCGTCACGGAATGAACAATAAACAAATGGATGTCCTTGCTCTTCCATTGATCTGAACCTCACTGGATCGATAAACGTAACTTGATATGCCTCATCAAGCCCTTCGGGTAGTATTCTCCTAGTATTCTTATGTTCTCGGGAAAGATACACATTAATATCATAATCTGAATTGTTCGTAAAATCTTCACGCGCCCGTGAGCCAAAGAGCACAATCGCATGAACAGAACTTTTTCCCACACTCGAAAAGATTGTTCTTTCCAATATCTCTTGATTGCTCAAACTGAGTCCATACTCCGCAGCTTGCTGCGTCTTCCTCAGTTTGAGGCTTAAAGAATACCCTGCAGCTTGCTGCGACTGGGATTCTTTATTTCGTTTCTTCATAAACATGCTCCCAGAAACATGATGTGAAATAAAAACTTTTGCATTTCGTTGATAGTGGGACAAATTAGCCAAATAGAAAGAACAAATTATGCCAGATGGTCTCACACTCTTCAGAACAATAAACAAATTAATTTTAACTTTCCAATAATTCTTTCATTAAGTCTTTTAGTTCTGCCAGATTTTCATAATGATGATCATCTCCATCAATTTCAATAAAATATATGCGCAATTCATCCACCCCTTAAAATGTTCGGATTTCTTGCGAAGACTTTAAATAATTAGTTTCTCTTCTAATTAAATGAATCTCAAACCTCGCTCATTGAACGCAATAGTTACAAACCTTAAAAAGCTCCCCTATGTCGAAGCAATCATCCTTTTCGGCAGCCATGCAAGAGGCACAGCACGGCAAGATTCAGACATTGACATAGCAGTGATTACGAAAGGCGCGACAGAAGAACAGGAGTGGGACATAATCGAAAAAACAGACGAGATTGACATAAATACATTCTCTCGTCTTCCTCTGTCTATACAGTTCCGTATTATAAAAGAAGGCAAGACATTGTTTATCCGCAACAAAGAAGTGCTTGAAGAAGTGCAGTTGAAAACAATTCGAGATTATTTTGATTTCCAACCTTTCCTCAACAGAATGTGTCGGAGCGTGATTGAAAATGTATGATATACAAAAAATGAGTAAAGCGATTGCAGAAATAGAACAATATCTCCAGGAAATACGAAAGTATAACATTACATCTGTGCAAGACTTAAAACAAGATGGTAAAACTCGTCATGCTACGGCAATGCTTATTTTTGCCATTCTCAACCGTATAAGCGACATCGGTGAAGAGATTATGGTAAAAGAACAGCTCGGCATACCTAATCAGTATATAGACATCATGCCTTCGCTTGCAAAAGCAAATGTCATCAATAATGAACAAGCAGATTCATTAAACAAAATAATGAAAAAAAGAAACACCCTCGCACATTTCTATGGAGATGTTACACCCAATGACATTTTTATGTTACTTGAACAATTATCATCAGTCGAGCAATTCCTCAAGACAATCAAAAGAAGGATCCAGCAAGGAAAAAAACACGAATGAAAAAGAAAAACATGAAACGTGCGCCTTCAGAATACGATTTCATCACATTAAATCCTGCTCTGCCTTCTCAAGTATTGAAACAAAGGATAGAAAAAGTTCTTGATTCTCTAGGCTTTGAATTTCTGCGTCAAGAAAACGATGATTCTTTTGTCTACCAAGTCAGAGACAAAGGTACATTAAAAGCAAATTACAGACATAAGGTCTATGAAGAACCCGAGCTAGGGAGAGTGGAAGCAGACTGCCTAATCTATTACGACGGTCTTGATAGCAGGATTCTACAACAGTTCAGACAGAAATTAGAGAAAGAATTTTCAGATGAGGTTTTTCGCGCGGTGTAACAAAAAGTCAGTAAGCCTTCGCAAACAGCATCACTGTCTTCGTCTTTGTAAATGATGCGCAAATGCCGTGCATCTTCAAAATCCTTATCGGATGCAAGCAGCTACTCTTCCTTAAAAGCGATGTTCGTTTCAATACTTGAAAACCAAACATCGAGACCCATTAAGGATAGTTTCTTCCGCGTCTTAAGCTGAAAATTATCAAGCTCATCCTTTGCGAAGTTCGGATCGCGCGTATAGCAAATGCTGATTCCATGCGTAAGATATTCATCATAGACAACATCTCCAGTATCGCTTTGGGCACAATGAAATCCAGCTTCGAGCAAATCAGCATGAAGTGGCAAAAATTTTCCTTTAGAAATTCTCTCAAGAATCATATCAATGTCTTCCGTAGCTCTCGTCTTGCCATGTGCAATAGCGACAAACCCTGAAACAATGATGTACTTACAATGTTTTTCTACAATATGCACAAAATCTTCTGCAAAATCGTCCAATATCGTTCTATCACTTACTTGTCGTTCCATCCTCTTCTCTAAACAATGAGCTATAAATACTTAGTCGTGCTCAACTTCAAAACCAAAAGCACAATGCGCGACTCCTCAAAAACAACAGGACAGAGTCCCCTGATAATCGTTAAAAATCGAAGATTCTTTAATGAGTGTTGTTTTCTAGAGGCTCCCCGATATAAAAAAGAGTCAGGAAAAAGTTTTGTAGAAATTCTTAAGGTTCTTGATTAATAAATCGTTTTCTCTCTTTGTTTTTATACAAAACCTAAAATACCTATTCGATAATCCTCTAAACTCGCTTCCAACCCTTATTTTTATCCTTCTTTTATCAAGATATTTTACGAGTTCCTTAAGTGAAATATTATTATTTCTTATCTTAACAAGAATAAAATTGGCAGATGGTTTAAATGGTTTTAGCCAGCTTAATCTTGTCATCTTTTTATAAACTCTATTTTTTTCATTATTGACGTACGCCCTGGTTTTATTAATGTATGAATTATTTTTGAGCAAAATAGGCAATATTTTTTCCGCCAATATGTTCGTTGAATAGGGGTTCTTGTATTTTTTTATTAAATCAATGTTCTCTTTTGATGAAACACAGAATCCTACTCTAACACCTCCGATTGAGAAAATCTTTGAAAGCGAGCTAATCACTAATATGTTCTTAACTTTTGCTGCGATTCTATTCAAAGTTTCTTTTTCGTAATCTTTCGAGAAAAGCAAGTATGTTTCATCAATAACAAATAGTTTATCCTTAAATTTTCTTGCAACCGAAATTAAAACTTCCTTTTTTATATATGTTGAAGTGGGATTATTCGGGTTACAAATAAAAATGCTATCTGATTTTTTTATACTCTCTTCAAATTCTTTTTCATTGAGAGAGAAATCTGTATCAGAAGACAATTCAAAAAAACTAATTTCTACCTTGTTTATTGATAGGGAGTGTTCGTATTCCCAAAAAGTAGGAGTTATTATGGTAGATTTTTTAAATTTAAATACTTGGGGTAGTATAAAAAAGCCCTCCGAAGATCCGTTAAGTATGGACAGATTTTCTTCTTTTAGATCCAGATACTTAGATAGAATAGACACTCCGCCTTTAGAATTTGGAGCAGGATATGTGGAGAGTGTCTTGGAATTAATTTTTAAGCCTTTTAATAGGTTACTAGATATCTTAATAGGACTGCAATTAATTCTGAATTCTATTTCTGAGTTATTTCTTTGAACCATCTTAAATTTACTATACTATATGTTCCTCCGTCTTTGGTTAAATATCCTTCTTTTTCTAAAAAATTGAATGTTTTAGTAAATTGATCATTTAAATAAGATTTCACCCTAATATCATCTTCAAAACCAAGGTATTCTTGTCCACTCTTATTACGCCAGCTAATAAGATTTTTTACAAAATCATTCACACTCAAACGATTAGTCTCCCATGTAGAATAGAAAATTCTAACACAGTTTATCAAAGCAGAATGTCTTATAGAACTATACACTTGATAATTACCAGTACAAAATATATTTTTAGTTGTTATAGCATTGAGAAAAAGTCTCATAGCCATCTTTTCTGAAGATAGAAATTCAAAATTTTTAACCACTGGTTGAATTATTATCTTATCTTCTTTAATAAACCCCTTACCATTTATGGCATTTTCGCAGAATTTTCCGGTTACAAGTACCTTTCGATCGTATGGGACTTCTTCATCTAAGGCTAGATTATACTTTTTATGAATAGTTTTGATAAAAGAGATAGTATTTTCAAGCTGCTTCGAATTATGCTTTGAACAAACCCCCACGACGTCTATATCGGAGCAGTTTTCGTTCATCCCAAATGCCCATGAACCGTAAATTATTACAAATAACAAATCTTCCCCAAATTCGCTATTATAAAAATTTCCAATCTCTTCTTTTATAGAACTAAGTTTTATAGACTCCATTTAAAATTCTCCCCATATTTGAAACAAATTTTCTTAACTTATCATCAGAAGCTTTATTTTTTATGATTGATTTTCTTTTTTTAAATATAAATTCTATTTGATTATCTACTAAGGATTTAATTTGAGTAAATAGTCTTTCTGGGCGTATGGAATGAATCAAGATTATATCATCACAAATAAAGTCACTCTCTATTAGACTATCTGTTTTCAACATTCATTTTCTCCCATTCTTCTTCAGCTATTCTCCCGGAATATTCTATTAAATCTTTTAAGTCCTGCTTAGTTGTTAAAGGATTACCGAGAATTAATCTTTGCATCTGATAATTATACTCTCTTCCAGTTTTTAGAACATTCTTAAAATCATTTAATTTGAATGTATGTACATAAAATTTACCTTCCTTAAACATTCTTTTCTGAATTCTTAGGTTAAGATCATTAATCTTGTCTACCGCCTCTTGGGAAGGATTTTTTTCATGTTCTTTTTTAAGTCCGTCAGGTAAATAGAGATATGCAACACTATTGATTATAACATTATTCATCAAATAAAACTCCGGAGTTTCCTCAATCAAAGATGCAAAGTACTTAGCCATGCTATGCCTTTCTTCTATTAGACGACCAATTTCTTTCTTACCTAGATTTTTAATTAGGAACCACAATTTTAGACTATTAAACGGTCTACTCCCAAGGAAAGGAGTTATCTGTCCAAAAGAATATTTCTCTTTTGTTATTAAATCACTTACTCCGGCAATCGCTTTAAACTTTAAGGGATCCTTAACCAGAAGATAACTGAGAGGATAGGGAACGAAAAGAACTTTGTGGGGATCAAGAGTGACTGAGTCCGCTAGTTCTATACCTTGTACCTTATGCTTTAAGTTATCACTAAAACAAAGAGATGCTCCGTGGCATGCATCAATATGGAACCAGAGATCGTATTTCTTAGCGATTTTTGATAGTTCTTCAAAATCGTCTATCGCCATTGTTCTAGAATCTCCTGCATATGCAATAATCATAAAAGGAAGGCTATCTTTTCCAATTTCTTCAATCTTTCTAACGAGATCTTCCCGATCTATTGTGAAGTCTTTAGTAGTCTTAACCTCGACTAAATTATCTATCCCTATGCCTAGCCAAGATAGGGCCGCTTTAGAAGTGTAGTGTCCAATGCCCTCCGGAATAAACATTTTAAGTGGTTTTACATTATTTAGTCCCTTGTTCATAGTATGGGGAACCGCATTTTCGCGAGCCAATAAAACAGCTATCGTATTAGCTAAAGTGCCTCCAGGAACATTTATCCCTCCAACGTCGATTATGTCTTGAGGATCTCTGTTTACTTCATATCCTAAAATTTCTCTGAGCCAATTTATTATAGTCATCTCTACAACTGTGGCTGTTGGAGAAGTATGTATTGAATTTATTAGATTTTGGTTTAGCATACCAGAAATTATATGCCCGCACATTGCTGCCTCTGAATTTCCACAATCTGGAAAGGCTAAAAAATGTGAATCTGAAAAATTTACGGCACCGCTCATTATTTTTTCCTTGCAATCTTCTAGTACTTCTTCTATTTTTTTAGGTTCTAACGGAATTGGCTCTAATAACGTTTTTTTAATTTCTTCTATATCTTTATAATCTACGACTCTCTTTGAATTTGTTTTAAATTCCAAACCCATGAATAGAGCTTTCGAAAGGAGATTATAGCTATCTTTTTTAATGAAATCGTCTTTCTTGCGGTCAATGCCTGAAGTATCATTGTCCATATAATATGGAGATCTATAGAATATATTAAGAACACTTCTTATTTTGGGACGGTCTCACAGATAAACTTTTATAGTGCCTCGCATTTATTCTGCTATGAAAAGCGAGACGTTAAAAAAATTATCTTTACATTACTTATGTGATTCTTTGGGCTTTGAAGAAGGTAAATGTTATTATTATATGATTTCGCAAGATAATGGCTCCTCTATTCCTTCCCAAAGCCACAGTACGCGATACCGCTTGCTAAAAAAGCTTTATGAAACAGGAGTAATTTCTAAGATAGGTTTAGATGGGAATAACAGCAGATATTTTCCATTGCCACCAACTTTTTTGGTAGAAAATATAAATGATAATTCTGTTCTGAAATTGCTTGAAGAATTATATATTAAAAATTGCTATTCTTTTCTATTAGAGAGCATAAAAAGAAAAGAAGTAATACACCTTGCTTTTAAAGGTTATAAAAACAATGGCCTTATCTTGTTCCTTCTTAAATATTTTATGAAAAAATCTGCAATTATTTTAATGGGTGGGACAAGCGAATATCAGTTATATGTGAACAACTTAGATGAAGATAAACTTTCTAAAATAAAATATTTTTGCAGAGAAGATTTTGATGATGCAGACAATTTTTCTGATGTGAAAAAAATTGAATCATCAAAAATAAGAAACAGGCGCGTGGCACTTATAGATGATGAGATTTTTATAGAATTTTTAAAAATTCCAAATAAGGATTTTTACAAATTTCCAGAGCGCACCTTATTCCTTGGGTACATGGTGGGTTCAAGCTTCGAAATTATCTTGCCTAAAGGTAATTATAGTTATATGAGTTTAATGAAGAAAGAAATTGAGGAGGTTATAACCTGTTAAAATTTCTGTATTAACCATTTAGAAATGACAAAAGAGAAAGGTTTTAAAAGGACAATCTAATTTAAAAGCTATGAAATCTAACGATTTAGAACAGAAATTGGAGAAGTCAGACATGTCAGAAACAGACAAAAAGCAGATAAGATTGGTTACAGCAGCACTGCCCTATATTAATAATATTCCCCATTTAGGACATATTGTTGGATCGCACTTGCCCGCAGACATATTTGCGAGATTTTGCCGTGCTAGAGGATATGATACTTCTTTTATTGGAGGCACTGATGAAAACGGTTCAACTTCTGAAATCGCCGCCGAAAAAATAGGGGTGGACATTCAGAATTTTGCTGATAAACTTCATTTAGCTCACAAGGAAATATATGACTGGTTTGGAATATCTTATGACCTCTTCTCTAGAACAACAAAGCCGTTGCATCATAAAACTGTGCAGGACTTTTTTGAGGTAATAAATACAAGAGGATTTGTGAGTACTGGAAAGATGAAGGTATTTTATTCTCCTGATGAAAATAGATATCTCCCAGATAGATATATTAAAGGAACTTGTCCTAATTGTGGATATGATGATGCTAATGGCGATCAGTGTGAAAAATGCACTAAAGTAATTAATCCTACTCAGTTGATAAATCCTCGGTCTGCCCAAACAGGAGGAATTGTGGAAATAAGAGATGCAGATCATTTATTCTTAAAATTGGATAAATTAAGCCCGGATTTGGAGAAGTGGATAAAAAAGCAGAAAAATTGGAGATCGCAAGTTTCCGCATTAGCAATGGGATGGATAAACGACGGTCTCAAAGAAAGGTGCATAACTAGAGATTTAAAGCATGGAGTTCCAGTTAATTTGAAAGGGTTTGAAAATAAGGTATTTTATGTTTGGTTTGATGCACCTATATCTTATCTTTCATTTACACAAGAAGCTAGACCTAATGACTGGAGAGAAATATGGGAAGGAAAAGAATCGAGAATATATCACTTTTTGGGAAAAGACAATATTCCTTTTCACACGATATTTTGGCCAGGGATGCTCTTAGCTCATGGAAAGCTCAATTTACCATTTAATGTGGTTGGATTGCAGTATCTCAACTATGAAGGCGGAAAGTTTTCTAAAAGCAAGAAGAGGGGAGTATTTTGCGAAAAACTTCCAGAAAGTGGCATAGATTCTGATTTGATTAGGGGATATTTAACAACGATAATTCCCGAAACAGGAGATTCGGAATTTAAATGGGAAGAATTTCAAAGAAGAATTAATTCTGACATAATAGGTAATTATGGCAACCTTATAAATAGAACTGTCAGTTTCATCAATACCCGACTTAATGGTGTAGTGGAAAGACCTTCTGAAAAAGAATTAACTGACTCCGATAAAAGACTTGTTAAAGCAATTAAGCAGAAGGCTAAGAAAGTCACTTCCTTACTTGAAGAAGCAGAAATAAGAAGTGCATTCTCAGATGTTCTGGCTTTGTCCACTGAAGGAAACAAGTATTTTGAAGAGAACAAACCTTGGGAAATAATCAAAACTGATAAGAAGAGAGCCGGACAGGTTTTGTATCAATGTGCTGAACTTTGCAGATCATTGTCTATTTTAGCATCTCCATTTTTGCCTGCATCTTCACAAAAAGTGTGGGAACAATTAAAGATGGATGGCAGAGTTGATTCTCCGGGGAATTGGAGCGCAGCTGCTGAAACTGGAAGACATGAAAAATACGCGCCAAAAGAAGCTAAAGTATTGTTTAGCAAACTAACTGATGATTATATCGCTGGTTTTAAGAAAGTTGTTGCGGATACTAATGATATTTCTGAGCTATTTAAGAAATAACTTATGGAGAGTTCAGTAGCTTGTATTATATTTTGTATTGAATTCTCTAATGGATAATTTACGAAACAGTCATACAACCTAGTAAATTATCCATAGCCGTGCTCATCGTAGCTCAATAAGCCTTCGCAAACAGCATCACTATTTTTGTCTTCTTCCCCGTTTGAATACACGTTCCTTCCTTCTCGCTCTCCTCTACAATGCGTGAAGTTGCGCCTCCAGTGGTCTCTTTCACCAGTGCCTCAACATCTGGCTCGTCGACAAGATATGCTCGAACCATCTTTCCCTCGGAGATTTTTTCCTTAAGCTCTTTCAGCGTTTTCGCACTGTCAATGCTTGCATCAAGAAATTTCTTTGCCTTAGCAAACATTTCTTTCTGCATTGTTTCAAGTGTCATAGCGACTGTTCTTTCAATATCTTTTTCCGCAATACTCTCTTTCTTGCCAGTATCTCGTCTAACAAGTGTAACCTGCTTCTTCTCAATATCTTTAGGTCCAATCTCTAAACGCAAAGGCATACCTTTCATTTCCCATTCACTAAATTTCCATCCGGGCGAATATTCACGCTCATCGACAAAAACTCCAAATGTAGAAAGCTTCTTCTCAATTTCCCGTACTTTCTTCATAATCTCCTCTTTCTGCTCATCAAAAATAATCGGCACAATTACAACTTTCTGTCTAGCAACTCTCGGAGGTATCACAAGTCCTTTATCATCTCCATGTAACATAACTAAAGCGCCAATCAATCGAGTTGAGAAACCCCAGGAGGTCTGCCAGGGTACATGCTCCTGCTCATCCTTCCCCTTAAATCGAATGCCAAACATCTTAGCAAATCCCTGACCTAAATTATGGCTTGTTCCGCACTGTAATGCTTTCCCATCTGGCATCAACGCCTCAATAGTCATAGTCTTCTTAGCCCCTGCAAATGTTTCTACATGAGACTTCTTGCCAAGAATGACCGGAATAGCCAACAGCTCCTCACACATCTTCTTATACTCCTGAATTATTTCCATCATATTTTCCTCAGCCCCTTCTTCTGTTGTAAAAACACAATGCCCTTCCTGCCATAAAAATTCCCTGGTCCTCAAAAATGGTTTACACTGCTTCACTTCCCATCTAAGTACATTATTCCATTGATTCATCTTTAACGGTAAATCTCTCCAACTACGAATCCACTTTGCATATGAATCATACATGATGGTCTCTGAAGTCGGTCTTATCGCTAGTCGCTCTCCCTCATCTTTTCCTTCCAGATAAGCAAGTTCAGGCGCGAATCCTTTAGCATGCTCTGCCTCACGCTTGAAAAAAGATTCCGGAATTAGCAAAGGAAAATAAGCATTGTCTACTTTTATCTCCCTCAACACTTTATTAAAATATTCCTGAATCTGCTCCCAAATCGCATATGCTCTCGGTCGTATAACCATAAACCCTCGAATAGGTGCATAATCAGCCAACTCTGCTTTCTGCACAACTTGCGTATACCATTCAGAAAAGTCATCCTGCTTCTTTACAGTCAAACCTTTAGTGTCAGGAATCTTCGATTCCTGAGCACCTCGAGAATTGTGTGTAGCAATTCTCTTAGTATCTTTTTCATCTGTTTGTTTAGTTCTGTTCTCTTTCTCTTCTTTTCTAACAACCATATCACTCAATAAGAATAAGGTTTATTAAAGCTTACCTTTTCCGTAGATGATAAACTTTTCGCGTCTAAAAATCGCTAGGCATGCAGACCTGTGCAGTCTGGTCACGTATCTCCTCTGCTGACCATTCGATAAAACACATTCATGATTTAGAAGGCTTGTTCTTTCCAAAAGAATAACGGGCCCACAGGGAATCGAACCCTGGTCGCAAGGTTCCTTCGCGCTTCAATTCCCCACTTAAAGGGAAGGTGATGCGTCAGGAGAACCGTAGGTTTCCTACGCTCCGAAGCCTTGAATTCTATCCACTAAACTATGGGCCCTATTAAACTATGCCTTAATGGGTTTTTTAATGCTTTGCATGTCGAGTGAAGCTCCACGAGGCAAGACTTCGTGGCATCAGGATTACAGAAGCACAGAGGCTGATTCATATTTAGGATAATTATCTGCTGTATGCTGACTTAAGGTTTATACACATAGACGCGTTTCTTCAGTTAAGAGGTTGTACTCCCCATCCCCAAGGCAAGACCTTTGTGTATTAAATAACAATAACAAGCAAGGAAAACCTCTTAAACCTTCTCCGCCTCTGAAATATTATGCACGCTTTCCGCCCAATGACAACCGCGACAGCTTTACTTATAGGAACGCTAGTCGGTGCAGGCTTTCTTGGTATCCCATATGTCACAGTTCGCTCAGGTTTTCTTTCAGGATTGCTGCACATCATCATTATAGGCGTTTCAGTATGTATTCTTATGCTCTACCTTGCCGAGATTGCACTACGCACAAAACAAAACCACCAGCTAGCAGGATATGCTGAGAAGTATCTCGGCAGCTCAGGAAGAATGCTCATGCTTATCTCAACAATTGGAGGAATTTATGCGGCTCTTATGGCTTATCTTATTGGTCAAGGACACTCTTTCAGCTATCTTCTGACAGGCACATCGCAACATGCACTAGTTGCTTTGCTCGCAGTCTGGATTGTTTTTGCATACATAACACATCGTCGCGCCTCAGTCGGCAAAAGCGAAGTGTTCGGCGTTTCTCTCATGTTCACCCTTATGCTGCTCATAATAGTTCTGAAAGCACCAAGTATTCAAATAGAAAATCTTGCAACTTTCTCAGTCTCCGACATTCTTCTTCCGTTCGGCGTTATTCTCTTCTCTTTCTTAGGTTTCTCCGCAATTCCAGAAATTAAACTTATCCTCTCAAAACACCCTGCAAAAATGAAAAGAGTAGTAATCTTCTCGTATCTGTGCGCAGGAATTCTTTATGCAGCATTCACAGCAGTAATCGTGGGCTCATATGGACTGCAAATTCCTGAAATTGCAACATTAGCACTCGGAAAAATATTTATCATTCTTAGCATTATAACTCTCTCAACAGCATACCTCTCCCTTACACTTGCCCTTATTGACACTCTAGTCCTAGACTGTTCTTTTACAAGAAAAAAAGCATGGTTGCTCTCCAATCTAGTCCCGCTCCTCCTCGTACTGCTCCTCGCTTCTTTTGATAAAGCAAAGTTTACGCTTGTCATTGGCATCGGAGGCATTTTGTCAGGTACTCTAACCGCTCTCCTCATTCTTGCAATGCTCCCTCGTGCCAGACGCTCAGGAGATTTCAAATCAAAAGATAAAATCCAAGCCTATTACTCTCGCTGGCTTGCATGGCTGCTTACTGTAATCTTCATTATTGGCGCAGGCGCAGAGATTATTAATATATTAACGTAACACCCTCTGTCCTCTAAAGGTTTTTTGCTTCGCATCAACTCCTCGCTTCGCTCGGAGGATAGCGCCCTTCGTTACGGGCAGGAAGATATTACGAAGAGATCAAAAACACGATGCGCCACCCCACCCTGAAGATTTGCCCTTCGGGCAAATCCGCCTTCGGCGGAGTGGGGTTTGGCAAAGGCGCTCGTGTTTTGGATGATCGGGGATCCACCACGCCTTGAAAGGCGTGGTTTTCTGGGATCCCCGACATAATTATCTAGATATGCTAAACTCACTGATAATATGAAAGAGCTGGTCGCGTTTAAATGATATGGAAAATTCGATTGATTGTGTTGCCCTCCATTCGAATTCTCCAGACAGAGAATTAGGAACAAGATATAACTTAATTATCCTAATTCTCTGTAACTACTGTTTGCGCAATTCATCCATCCACTAAAGTAGACGGGGTTCTTGCGAGTTTTCTAAACTCATTATTCCACCGCAAACGCCTGCTCCGCGCTCATAAAGTCCCCTCTAGCACTTCTATAAGAAAGCACTGGTTTTCCAACCTCGCCATAATAATCATGATAAAATCCAAGCATCCACTTCTCGCCCTCTCGTTCAATTTGTGTCGGCATAGTCATGCACTCTTCTTCATTGCATAATCCTATGAAGCCCGAAGAATTAGATAATAACCTCTCTTCGTCAGAATCAAGACTATTCTCCTGCCCATCTACTGCTCTTCCAGTCAAAAAACCAATCCAAATTACCCATATCAACAATCCAATAATCACAAGAAAGAACGCCAAAACACCTAAAGAAATAAGATTTCTTCTCATATTCTTTTCACTCCAAATAGATATATAAGATTAAACAACTACTATAAAGTAACACATAAGAAAGGTTTAAAAGCAGCTCGTTGTTTGCAAGAACATGATAATCCCCGTATTTGGAAGGATCTATGGAAACATTGAAGGTCTCTTTAACACATTACAACATTTGCAAAAAAAGACAGGCAATACATATAGCTCCGTTATTCAGCTTGGAGACATGGGATATTTTAAGGAGAAAAAGCTTTTACAGGATATGCAAAAACACGAAGCGAGGCTACTTGATGGAACATATCGTTTCATAACAAATCATGAACTGCACGATAGATACTTTATAAATGCAGCAGGAGAAGAAAAGCTAAATTGTAAGATCACTTTTATAGAAGGAGTTAACGATGACCATGCTCTTCTACAATCGTTGCGGAATTTACATCCAGTAAGCTGTGTACGTGCAGACTCATATGGAATGCTCCAATTTCTTCCAACAGGTGAAGGAATAGCTTATTACATAGACCGAGCACGTGAGGTGCATGTTGAAGGATTTGGCTACAACGCTGGAAACGCCAGAGAAATAGAACAGAATCTACCATTGACGGCAGACATATTGCTTTCCTATAGTGAATTTAACACAAATAAAGAAGCAAAGAAAAGTTGTGAAGAACGCTGCAAAGAAAAAGGTATTGCCCTTCATCTGTATGGTCTCTCAAATAATTCTTCCTCTTCTACAACTTCCTCTGTTTTACTGCCCACATTTGCCCTGACCGCTATGCCCTCCTCTTTACATCCATATAAAGAGAATGAAAATTTCTTTGGCTGCATTCAAATAAGTACCAAAGAAGATTACACATTCATCTCTGGAAGAGATTTTCTCGCAGAAGATTAAAGAGGATGCTCAAACAATTCCCTCAATTCCAAACCATCTGGCAAAGAAACTTCTCCACGAATTTTAAAACCTTGTAATCCTTCAACACGGATGATACGATACCCACGTAATTCAGGAGCAATGGATTCGTGTACGGCGCGTATCATTTCACTCAATCTTGCTCCGTCCAGAACAATATCACGTGCAATCTGCGCGCTACTCATACTCGAACTAATATCAAAAGCAACTACTTTACCGCTTGAATCCCTCGTGAATTGAAATCCTTCTGAGTTCAAAAGATTCTCATCACTATACACAAGAGTTGGCTTTCTTCGATCTTCATTCAATGCCTTAGCCGTAAAAATATTATCATCTGCAATTTGCAACAGCCGCTTTTCCCCAGTAATAGTGCCAACGCGTTTCAATCCTTCTGCTTCACTACGCAGCAGCTCAGCAAGCGCATCTTGATGATGAATATCCCTCAGACCAATATTTCCCTCGTCCCAGAACCGCACATGATAATTCCCAAATTCGTCACGATACACAACGCCCTTTGCGCCATGTAGACTCTTTTCCTTATCATAAACTGACTTGAAAATATCATCAATGGTGCGCGGTGTAATCTCGTGCGCAGCAGTTGCCGAACTACCAGTAATAGTATCCTCTCTCTTTATTTGAAACAGTTGTTCGCGTGGCTCTTCAATCAGCTGCTCAAGAGAACGCACATCTCTTTCTCCCTTGCTCCCTCGCCCGACTGCCTGCGCACCATCTGCCAGTTTCGACACGACAAGCAGACCGTCATCTGTCTGTACAAGTAAATTCTTATTGAACATCTTTACTGTTGCAGACGGATTATTCGCTGTCCGCGACAACTCATCCAATGCTTCGCGGCTCGCGATGCCTTGCGAAGTCAAAGATGTTACTCGGGGTTCAGAGACAATTACAATTTTTCCCTCTGTCCTTTCTACCACAGCTTTCTGCCCCGCAGTCAATTTATCCTGATGTGGTGCGAGCTGCTTAACAAGCATTGCCTGTACGCGTGGAATAGCATTAGCAGAAATACTTGTCGGAATTCCATAGGTCTCTACATTCTCAAGATGACGCAAAGCAAATATTTTATCGGAAAAGTGTGGATCCCGAACATCTCTGTTCAAGGCAACTCGAATGCCTGCTTCTTCAAAGGGGGTAAGTAGGGAATTGATATTCTTAAGAGCTATTTCTTCAAGTGTTTTTCCAGTTTTTTGAAGTTCAATGTCGAAAAAGTTACGTTCACTTTGAGAGAGCCGACTATAATAAGGAGCAATTTTCTCAAGAATTAATTCTCTTGCCCTAGGTACGGTTTCTGGCAACACATCATCAGACCTTATATCGATAGAATCATCAAGAGCTTCAATTTTATTCAAACGTTTTAGTGCTGAATAATAAGAACGAGAGTTTAAAGGATTATATGCTGCAAGCAATAATCTTTGAACTTTTGTGTTAGGAATTGATCTCAAAAAAATGAATGTCTCATAATTAGGGAATTCAGGTGTCAAATCGGATAATGAAAAATCATAATGTTTATCTCCTTCAAACTTTTTTGCATATTCTGTAATAAGACTTCTTTCATATGCATGCTTAATAGAAGAATCGCGAGAAAGTTCTATAGCGCGAAGACTAGTATCTTCAAATCTGCCTCTGCCAGCAATTTGACTTTCAATAATGTCCCCCGTAATAGTTGCACTAATTTCATCAATAGTACTGCCCTCCATGATAACTGGCACCATTCTATCAGTAATTTTTTCAACTTCATTAGCAAACAAAAATCGACCTTGTTCGCCATCGTAAACCATAAGGACATTGTCTGTCCGTTTCGCAAGGGGTTTATTAAGATTTCTTGGAGAAGACCCATCATAACCAGCATACTCTATGAGAGGTTCATATTTTATAGATCGTATGAAGTTAGATGCGTGTACGGTTTCATGATAAAAAACTGAAAACTGGTTGATGTAATCGATTGTCACCCGCGAATCATCAGGAAAGGGACGCAAAACAATAAATTTATTATGTGAATTAAAAAAGCCTAAAGTTTTAGTATTGGATAAATCTGGATGGGTGAAGATGGCAATGCCTTCGCGTTCCATACTCTCAAGTGCATCACGTAGCTTTCTTTGAGCAAGAGGATATGAATTAAGCCTATCGAGATAAGATGATAATTTTTCATAAGAAATGCGATATTCTCTTGGACGCGACGCAATTTCTTCACTAATTCGAATATTTGATTCAGAAGTACTTTCACTATTACATGAACCACTACAAACAATCTGGCCAATTGCTCTCGTCTCATCTCCCCTCACAACCATCGGTCTTTCACTCAATGCACGCTGCATCTCCGCATTAGCAGCTTTCACAACCAGAGCATTATCCGCAGCACCTACAATTCTTGTATCCTCTCCCGTACGCTGCACATATACTTGTGTTTCAGGCACGTCAGGCGCATGATACACTCGTTCCCCCACTTCTATAAACCCATCGCTCATGAAAGGCAAATCAGCATCTCGTGTCGGCTCTCCAATAAGGACACGTTCCACACGCGTTGATTTCCCAAACTCAAGCCATCCTTTCGGCTTCTCTCCAGTAATCAATACTGCATTCGCATCAGCATCAGGTAACACACGCGGCAATTCTTTTCCTTTCACATACGGCAAAAATGACGAGCCGTCAGGTGCGCGATAGATTCCGTGATCGCGTGCCTCCATTCCGAGAATATACTGATTCATTGAACCTCTGTCAACAAATTCAATAATTGGAATAATATTTCCATTTGCATCAAATACCGTTCTGCGCGACGTTCCTAAAGTATCTCCACTCTTACTGTCATAAAAGACAGTTGTATCGTGTGTTCCTTGCGCTCCAGCTTTAGGCGCAATCACAGGCGCATAACTTTTCGTATCAGCAGATTTCGTTAGAGTCACGCCAAAGTTCCTGCCAACAGCAGAACTTCCAGTCGTAACTCGAATGCCTGCCCGCGTCGCAGCGCTAGCGCTCCCACCCAGATGCGCAAGCGGAGAAAATTCTCCAGTGATGGTTCCAAATATAATTCCCGATCCAGGAGAATAATGTTCCACGATTGCAGTTCCCCCAACACCAATCGCCGTACCCTCCAGAGCGCCAATTGCAATCAGACTATTCGGATGCCGTGCAGCAAAAGTGCCAATGGCGCTTCCCCAACGCGAAGCAGCAAATGCCTCGTGAATGCCAACACCTGCACGCTCAATTCCAGGAACAACATTCTTAATGCCTGCCAATGTCACTCCAAACGCACTCATCTGTTCTGCCTGTACTCCTGCCTTCCAGAGTTCTTTCCCTGCAATTAACTTACCTGCATTATTCATGAGTCCAACTTTCCCACTCAATTGTGCAAACGGCAGCAGATTCATCGCTGCCCCTTCAATGCTCAACATTTCATCAGCCGTCTGTCCAACAGAACTCCAATAAAAGTCCCAAGTGCTCGCATCTGCCTTGACAGAATCATCCAATTTTCCATATACGCTCGCATCAAGATAACTCTGTTCCGTCTCAAAGATATATGCACCCGCGCCTTCATTGAGATACTGCTGTACGTCAGCATTATCCCATGCTTTCCGCATGAACTTTCCAGCTTTTGCCGCGCGTTGTAAATCAGTTGTTCCAAAAAGCACAGCCAGCTCGTTGTCACTCATTTCCATAATCTCTTTCAAAGTCTTTCCCCTAGAAACAGCATCCCTCATAAAAACCATGCCTATCTGTTCGTCAGTCAGTTTCAACTGTGCACGCCCCGCTTCATCGGCAAGCTCATCCAAACTAAAATAAGAAATAAGTTTTGAAGGACCACTAGTAACTACGACTTTAGCGATACTCTCATCCATTCGTAATTTCCGATTCAAAAGCTCATAAGCTTCCACATTCGAAGAATCAAGACGACGCGCAATCACATCAACCAGTGCTTGCTCATACCCTTGTCTCAAGGCTTTTCCCGTCTCACTATCAAGACGCTCAATCTGCTTCAAAACACCTTCCGCACCTTTGAATTTACCTTCACGCATATCTGCCTGCATCACACCAGAGTAAGCATCTAGAGCAATAGGCAAGAATTGCTCTCGCTTCGTTTCATCTTCTAGAGTATCAATCTCCTGCGCAAGATTCAGATATTCTCTCTGCGCCTCTTGCAGCATAGGATCCCGCGCTCCTAAAATAGAAGCATGCTTCAAGGCATTGCGTGCAGCACAAAGACGTGAAGTATAGATTTCTTTATCATACGCACCCAATCGCTCGGCTTCAAGACATGCTTCTCGCGCCTGCTCAAACGCCTTCAATGCTTGCTCTCCATCGCCTCGCGTTGCAAGTCCCATGCCGAACTGCTCAAGAGCAAGTGCGCGCTGATACAACGCCCTATGCTGTGCAGCATCATAGCGTAATCTTCGATCCATATACCAATTACTCAAAAGTTCATACTGTTGTTTTTTCCACAACAAAGACTCAATAGTCTCATTATCATCGGAATCCATAATCAAGCTCTTCATCAGTTCCTCAAGCTCGAACTTCATCAGTTCAAGCTCATCGCGTTCTTGCTCAAAGTAACTTCTACCATGTGGTGCGCAGTTCCACCAATTCCCATAAATACGCGCGTATGATGCATCACATGGAGCTCCAGCAGGTCGAGGTCTAGGATCTATATTCCCTGCGTTTCCAGAGTTTTCAGAACCATCTCCACCTGCTCCACTTCCCGCGTTACCTCCACTCGTCGGACTCCCACCTCCAGAATTTCCGCCATTACCTGCTCCGCTCGCAGGACTTTCAGAAGCAGCATTCCCTGAACTTCCGCCTATCCCAAAATCTTTCCCCCCCATTCCAGCAGAAGGTACAGTAGAAATAGAAAAATCACGAAGCAAATTATTCTTTTCAGATATTCCATCTCCAACAACACGTGCAATCCCACCACAATCAGAAAGTGTTTGTAGCTGAAGTTGCATGCCTGTAGAAGAAGCAAGAATCTCGCAGTAAGTCTTTTGATTATAAAGAGCAAGTCTACGAAGATACTCGCTCTCAGAAAAAGATTCGTCAAGATACGCATCAGAATTCTCAAATAATCTCGTGTCTTTCTCAGAAACAGCAACAGCATCGCCGTCATAACTAATCAAAGCTGAAAGAATATCAGAGAAAGCAGAGAGTCCTTTCCCATCAAAACTCTGAATTTGATAATAATACTGATTAAATACGGCAATATCATCATCAGTATATGCTCCTTGTTCAGCAAGAACAACTTCATGTATAAACCAAGGTCCGTCTTCCACAGATGCACGCCAGACAATTATCTTATTTGCATCTAAAGGCGCATTCCAATGTAGCGTAATTCCTGTCAAAGACGTACTCAAAGCGAATCCAGAAAGAGGGGCAAGTAAAGGTTCAGGAGATGGAAAGTGCTCCTGCTCAACAGCCGGTGGAGTTTCAATATTGGTAACAAGCGCTTCTGTCGTTTCAGCACCCTCTTCAATAACATTTCCAGTAAGAGAAAGAGAGAAAAATGCCATAATTCCCATGACAACTACCAACGTAGCCAACAAAACAAACACCCCTCGTATACGCATTCCCAGAAGTGACTTCGATATTATATAAACATTACTTGGGCAGAGGCTACATCTCAAGTTGGACGCGCCCAAGGCGCGGAGCGCCTTGATTTACAATAAGACGCGCAGTGGCAGTAAACAGCGCGCCCAATTGCGCGTCCAAAAAGAGAGTATTTAGGAGATGTAGCTCCCTATAAAATGAATGGGACAGAATTAAGCCCTAACTAAGATAAAATAAGTCGTGCCATATCACTCTACAAAACAAGGCAGTATCAATTCTGTCTAATCTTCTTTGTGAAACTCTCCATCCAAATACTTT
>Ga0082335_1001806_pt1 | contig 42979 bp, 43 predicted proteins | sample Subgrocontami58m_FD_72375 | JGI IMG/M metagenome (GOLD analysis project Ga0082335, IMG submission 72375) | Subsurface groundwater microbial communities from S. Glens Falls, New York, USA - GMW37 contaminated, 5.8 m (SPADES assembly) (version 2) ...
GGACGGAACTGGATGTCTCAGCGGTGGCACACCACCTCTACCCTGCCGCCGTCCTTCTCATTCATGGCGCCAAAGACGCCTGGGTCGGGGTGGAGTCATCCCGCCTCCTGTATGCTGCGCTGAAACCCCACTATTCAGCCAGCCCTGAGAGACTTCGGTATGTGGAATACCCCAACATGGCCCACAGCATCTCCCAGGCAGTTGACCAGGCCTGCGCCGAAGAGCAGAAACAGCTCAAGGAAGAAGTGGCCGCCTGGTTTAAAAGATTCTTGTAGGGGGTCCGCCAGGCGAGAAGTGCCACTGGATTCTTCGGCGCAGCCCCCGGCCGAATTCCCCCGTCGTCCTCCGTGCTCCACGTGCTCCCCATGAGCTGAATTCCTTATCCAGTGGGGCTCCGGTGAGCCCCCATGTCAGACAGGGAGCTGGAGATCACGACAACAGCGGCCGGCATCGTGTAGTCATACCACAACTTATGTAGTGCAGCAGCTACTTTCCCCTGTTGCATCAATCCGAAATCTTACAGAAGAGAGAGTGTTGAACAACGCTTCGTTCCGTAGCCGGGGTCGTCCCTGACCCCGGCCGTCGGCATCGGGGACGATGCCGACTACAGATGTTATTCAACAGTCTTAGAAGTGCCCCCATCTTAGAAGTGCCCCCCCTTGACAAGAAAGGGCGGGCTGTGGTATATAACGCTAAGTTCACTTAGCTTATCTACTTAGTTTACCAGTTTCCACAGCAACTGGCGAAGGATCGCAGATGTTCGACCGACTCAGGATTCCCAAGGCTTCAGACATTGTGATCGACAAGATCAAGGAAGAGATCGCCGAAGGCCGCCTTAAGCCCGGCATGCGGCTCCCGTCCGAGCGTGATCTTGCTACTACTATGGGCGTGAGCCGCCCCGTCATCCGGGAAGCCTTGCGGATGCTACGGTTCATGGGGATCGTCGAGATGAAACCTGGGACCAGCGGCGCCCTGTTGCTGGATGGGGACATAGACGTACTGAGCGATTCTCTGACCCTGGTCCTGGACCTCAAGCAGTTGGGTTACTCCGAAGCTATGGTCGTGCGTCGAGCCCTTGAGCCCCTCGCCGCTGAGCTAGCCGCCGCCCACCGTGGGCCCGAGCATTTGCAGGAGATGGCAGAGGTATTAGAAGGATTGCGTTCAGGGCGTTACCACCATGCCGAGTTCAGCGCGGCCATTGCTCACTTTCACGTCACCGTGGCAGAGGCAAGTGGCAACCTGTTGGTATCCACCATGATGAAAGCAATCAGCCGTCTCATATTCCGTAATGCTGAGATGTATTTGCGGACGGAAGACTTAAGACAAATAGCCATCCGGAACTGGTTGGCAGTATATCAAGCAATCGCAGATGCGGACCCATGTTTGGCGCGGGCCAAAATGGAGCAGTACCTGGATGAAGCAACCTCGGTCATGGAAGCCATGCGACTATCGGCGGCACCGCCGGGGGTAGAGACACGAGATCTCGTGTCTCTACCGGGCGCTTCGGGCACGCCATGAAGCTTGCTGGGAAGAGAACCAGTGTCAGGGTCGTAATAACCGTAAGGGTCGATCATCGATCAAGGTACGGAAGCTACGGTCAAAGGAGTTTGGACAAGTTGGTAAGGAGGCTTTAGATGGACCTGATAGCAGGCTTGGCAAAGAATGTTGTCGCGACCCGGTACGAAGACATTCCTGGTGAGGCGTTAGATGTGGCCAAGATGAGTCTCCTCGACTCCATTGGCACTATGGTCGCGGGCGCCGCCGCACCTGGGTGCAGCATCCTGGTGGACCAGGTCCGGGAGTGGGGAGGCCGCGAAGAGAGCACCGTCATGATGTATGGACAGAAGGTTCCTGCACACAATGCGGCACTCATCAACAGCGTCATGGCCCGAGCACTGGATTTCGATGACGCGATGGATAGGGGAATGCACCTGGGCGCCTCTCTCAATGCTACTGCCCTGGCCTTGGCCGAGCGCCGCGGGAACGCCACTGGAAGGGATCTCCTGACGGCCTTGGTCATGGGCGCTGACGTGGCGGGACGCATAAACTTTGCGACCGAGGACTATCATGGTTTCGACCCAACTCTGACCTGCGGGGTCTTTGGGACTACCGCGACAGCAGCAAAGCTCCTGGCGCTTGACGAAGAGCAGACGTTAAATGCCCTGGGATTGGCCTTCAACGAATGCTCTGGGACCTTTCAAAGCAACATAGACGGGGCGCTTAGCGTTCGTCTAAATCAGGGCCTGGCTTCGAGTGAGGGCATCGTATGCGCACTCCTGGCGAAACGAGGCATGACCGGCGTAAAGAACGTGCTCCAAGGCGTCTACGGCTACTTCCATCTCTATTCTAATGACAAGTGCGGTGCCCATCACCTGACGGAGGATCTGGGTAAGAAGTTCTACGGGACGGAAATGCTTTTCAAGAGATGGCCCAGTTGCGGTGGGACGCTCATGGCTACCGATGCGGCGTATGAATTGGTGCAACAACACCAGATTGACGCGGCTGACGTGGAGCAGGTGACCGTCCGAGTGCACCCCTACCTCTACAACCTGGTCGGTCACCCCTTCAAGATTGGAGAGCATCCCGTGGTCGACGCCCAGTTCAGCCTCCAGTACACCCTGGCCAACGTCATTGTGAGAAAGCGTCCGGTATTGCAGCACTTTACTCCTGAGTACATCCGCGACCCCGAAGTGCTGGTGTTGGCGGAAAAGGTTAAGACCGTTAAGGATACTAGTCTGCCTGACCAAGACTATCTGTCGACCGACGTGGAAATCAGGCTAAGGGATGGGACAAGGCTCAGCAAGCACGTTGATTGCATGAAGGGCCACCCCAGCAACCCCTTGCATTTGGCTGAGATCGTGGACAAGTACCAGGAGAATGTCTCGATCGCTGGCAGGCCGCTCCCTAAGGGGATTACTGATAAGATCACGCAGTGGATAGACAAACTGGAGGAACTGGATGATGTAACTCGAATACCTAGTCTGCTGGTGTGGGATAGCCGCTCTTAAGATTCACTCTCAAGGGGGACCAGGTGTTACTAGGGGATTTGGTTGAGAGAAATGCCCAAAGGTATCCTGATAAGACCGCCATCATCTTTGAAGGCCAGCGGTTAACCTACCTGGAGTTCAGAGATCGGGTAACGGGTCTGGCACGGGCCCTTCTCCATCTGGGGCTCAAGCCGGGGGACAGGGTGGCCATTCTGCTGGAAAACTGCCAACAGTATGGCGAGATGTATTTTGCCATCCCCTCGGCTGGAATGGTAGCCGTGCCCCTGAACTACAGGCTTAGCGGACGCGAGCTGACATACATCCTCAATAATTCCGAGGCCAAGGTGCTCCTGGTAGGTAGCGAGTACCTCGCTGCTGCCCAGTCCATCCGCGGCGCCTTACCTCACTTGATGCACCTCATCTGCGTGGATGGCCCCGCCGGAGAGCGCCAGTACGAAGATTTGCTAAAGGGCAAACCAGACGGGGATATTGACCCGCAAGTCCGCGAAGGTGACGTCGCCTGCCTAATGTATACCAGCGGGACCACCGGGGTGCCAAAGGGAGCTATGCTGACCCACCGCAACCTCCTCGAGGCCTCCGTCAATATGGTCTTCTCATTTCATTATATTGAACGCGATGATATCACCCTGGTTTTTGCTCCCCTCTACCACGTGGCCGCCTCTTCCATCATGCGCGCTTATGCCTACATGGGCGCCACCTCCGTGGTCATGAGGTCCTTCGACCCCGCGGCAGTCCTGGAGACCATCCAGAGAGAGCGGGTGACCGCTTTCTGGGCCGCCCCCACCATGATCAACATGCTGCTCCAGGTACCCAATATGTGTGACTACGACCTGAGCAGCCTTCGCCTCATCAGCTACGCGGCCGCTCCGATGCCCGTGCAGTTGTTGAAAAGGGCCATGGAAGCCTTCAAGGTCCCCTTCGTTCAGTGCTTTGGCATGACCGAGACCAGCCCGTCTGGCACGGTGCTGTCCTGGGAAGACCATCTCGTAGATGAGAAAGGTCATGGGGCGCAGCGCCTGCTATCCATAGGCAAGGAAATGCTGAACGTGCAGGTCCGCGTAATCAGAGAGGATGGTTCCCCGGTCGATCCGGGTGAGGTGGGGGAGATAGTAATCAAGGGCGACACGGTAATGATGGGTTACTGGAAGATGCCTCGGGAGACGGCAGAGGTTCTGAAAGAAGGATGGTATTATACCGGCGACCTGGGCACTACCGATGAAGACGGGTATTTCTACATAGTCGATCGAAAGAAGGACATGATTATCAGCGGAGGCGAGAACATCTACTCGCGGGAGGTCGAGGAAGCGCTATACGCCCATCCCGCGGTCCTCGAAGCCGCAGTAATAGGTGTGCCCGACGACCTCTGGGGCGAGTCGGTCAAGGCCATCGTGGTCCTCAAGCCTGGCTGCACGGCGACGGAGGCTGAGTTGATCGAACAGTGTAAGGCGGGTCTGGCGAGCTACAAGAAGCCCAAGTCGGTGAGCTTCGTGGAGGCCCTCCCCAAGAACGCCAGCGGCAAAATACTCAAGAACGTTTTGCGAGAGGAGCATCGGCAAGCGGCCTCCGGGCGCGCTTAGGATACCTGGTACGCGTACTTAATGATCTGTGTATGGATGAGTAGAAGGTAGAAGGAGGTTGACATGGAACTGTTCGAAGCTTTTGAGGCTTTTCCGGAGGTGGCCCGGCCCATCGTGGTTAAGTCGGATGTGGTCAGGCTGGGCCTCCGATGCAGCGATGCAGCCAGGCAGGCCTGGAAAACGAGGGATGACATCCTCTTCAAAGGATTCTGGCTTTTCTCTTATGACCGTGGTGAACCGGTCATGTACGGAGACAAGATACCTTTTAGCTTCTATCTGGAAGATGGGACCAAGGATGGGACGATCGTCCAGGTACGGACCTATGATAATTCCCCCTATGTCATTGACTATGTGGATGGGGACTTTGGCCTCTATTATGAGCCAAACCCTTCGGAGCGGGTACACCTCGGCCAGGTCCATTTCGACAAGGCCCCCCAATACTACCAGCGGACTATAGATGGGGTGCCCATGGCATCCCTGGTCCAGGCGGTGGGGGAGCTCCTCTTTGTCACTGCCAGCAAGTATTGTGAGTACTTCTCTTTAGGGCAGCAGTGCCTCTTCTGTGACCTGACCCCCCATGCCGGCTCCCAGAAGAAGGGGGGCGAAGCAGTGGTCCTGCGAAAGCAGGCGGAGCGGATTGCTGAGGTACTGGAGGTGGCGCTGCACGAGCCCCGATTCCGGACCATCTTCATAACCGCGGGCACCATTGTTACCAGGCATGATGGAATGACGGATGTGGATTGGGCGTGCCAGTTCTTGGGCGCCTTGCAAAAGCGTCTTCGGATCTGGTTTCCCACCAACTTCCAGATCGCGGCCCAAAACGATGAGGGTTGGAAGAAGATACATGATACCGGCGTGCCGACCGTGCATCCCAACATAGAGGTATGGGATAAGAGGCTCTTCGAGATAATGTGCCCCGGCAAAGATAAGGCCGTCGGATATGATGAGTGGATCAAGCGGACCATCCGGGCAGTGGATTTCTGGGGACCTGGCAACGTTATCCCTAATTTCGTTACCGGGGTGGAAATGGCTCAACCCTTTGGATTCAAAACAGTGGACGAGGCGGTAAACTCGACCCTTGGTGGATTCGATTTCCTCATGGGCCATGGCGTTCTTCCCCGGCAGGGTGATTTCTGGTGTGTAGAACCAGACTCAAAACTGGCAGGGTGTGAGCCACCCCCGCTGGAGTACTACTTGAAGATCGGGTTGGGCTACCTGGAGCTCCGGGAGAAACATGGTTTCACCACTCCAACCCTCAGTTTGAGCCGGTACTCCCTGATCCACGGCACCGAATATGATTTTGAGTACTGGCACGGCAATGGCCCTTCGTCTAGAAAAGCCGAGATGGCTAGCCAGATCCCAGGCTCATAGCTGTTTCGTGTACAGTGCTTGGTCGATTGCTGGAAGAAGGCCGTCGAAGTATGCTTCGAAAGCACCAGTATTGCCGGAAGCCCTGACTAGGTTGAAGGAAGAAGGAGGTTTCAGTGGAACTTTTTGAAGCTTTTAAGGCTTTTCCGGAGGTGGCCCGGCCCATCGTCATCAAGTCAGACGCTCTTAGATTGGGGCTTCGGGTAAGCGACGCGGCCAGGCAGGTCTGCAAAGAGAGGGATGATATCCTCTTCAAGGGGTACTGGCTTTTCTCCTATGACCGCGGGGAAGCGGTCATGTACGGTGATAAAATACCTTTCCTCTTTATGCTGGAAGATGGGACCGAAGATGGCACGGTCGTGCAGGTGCGCACCTACGCCAATTCTCCGTATATCATTGACTACGTGGATGGCGACTTTGGCCTGTATTATGATTTGGGCCCTTCGGAGAGGACACACCTCGGGAAGATCTCCTTTGATGTGGCCCCCCGGTATTACCAGAGAACCATAGATGGGGTGCCTATGGCCGCGGTGGTCCAGGCCAATCGCGATATGCTTTTTGTCACTGCCAGCAAGTACTGCGAGTATTTCTCCTTGGGCCGCCAGTGTCTCTTCTGTGACCTGACCCCCCACGCCAGTTCCCAAAAGAAGGGGGGCGAGGCCATGGTCCTGCGAAAGCAGGCGGAGCGGGTGGCCGAGGTGCTGGACGTGGCATTCCACGAACCCCGGTTCCGGCATATCTTCATAACCGCGGGCACTATTGTCACCAAGCATGATGACATGACGGATGTGGAATGGTGGTGCGAATTCTTGGGTACCTTGCAGAAGAGGCTCAAGGTCTGGTATCCCACCAGCTTCCAGGTCGCTGCTCAAAAGGACGAAGGGTGGAGGAAGCTTCGCGACACCGGCGTAACCAGCGTGCATCCTAACATGGAAGTCTGGGACAAGAGGCTCTTTGAGATAATGTGCCCCGGGAAGAGCCAGGCTGTTGGGCACGAAGAATGGGTCAAGCGGACCATCCGGGCGGTGGATTTCTGGGGACCGGGTAACGTTAACCCCAGTTTTGTCCTTGGAGCTGAGATGGCGCAGCCCTTTGGGTTCAAGACGGTGGACGAGGCCTTGAATTCTACCCTTGGCGGATTTGACTTTCTTATGGGCCAAGGCGTTCTCCCGCGCCAGGGTGGCTTCTGGTGTGTAGAGCCCGACTCCAAACTGGCAGGGAATGAGCCACCACCGCTGGAGTACTACCTGAGGATTGGATTGGGCTACCTGGAGCTCCGGGAGAAGCACGGCTTCATGAGTCCGAGCTTCATCTTGTGCCGGTACTGCCTCAACCAGGGCACCGAATACGACTGGGAGTACTGGCATGGCAATGGCCCATCTTCCAGAAAAGCAGAGATAGCCTCCGGGGTTGTTACTGCGTAGGGAACTGCCCTGAAAAGTAGAACTCCTAAGTGGCACATCTGGCCTGTGAGTACGGCATCGGGCGCATCTTGAATCCGTTGAGAAAGGGGGACTAAAGATTGGGAAAGATCGGGGATCCGGCGGGGTCCCTATTTGGCTGAAGCTTGGTAGATATGGGTTTTCAGGATTTGGATGGGCTGACCCAGACTTGAACCAACAAAAAAATGAGGAGGTACAACTGATGTTTCGGAAGGGCACTATGTTGACGGTCTTAATGGGGCTGGTGCTGGCCCTGCTGGCCTGCACCCCGGCTGCCCCTGCCCCCACGCCGACCAGCGGCAAGCCGGCGGCCGGGGCAGCGCCTACATCTGCTGCCCCTAGCACCGCGCCCAAGGCCGCTTTCAAGGTGGGGGCAGTGCTGTCCCTTAGCGGCGCCTTCGCCACCCTCGGCCTCGCCAAGAGGGAAGCCATGAACCTGGTCCTGGAGCAGGTGAACGCGAAAGGGGGAATCAACGGGCATCGCCTCGACCTGATCATTTACGACGACGAAAGCGACGAGACCAAGGGCGTGCTGGCTGCAAAGAAGCTGATTACCTCGGACGATGTCTTAATGGTTATCGGACCATCCAGTAGCGGCGTGGGGATGGCCTTGGCGCCGGTCGCTGAGGAGGCCAAGGTGCCCAACCTGAACATAGCCTCCACCTTGAAGCTTGCAGATCCCGTACGGAAGTATGTGTTCAAAGCCACCCAGAGCGAACGGGTAATGATGGAAGATATCTACGCCTTCCTGAAAAAGAAGGGGGTTAGCAAGATTGCCGTTCTGAATCAAGGGGCGGCTTACGGCAAGGGAGGCCGGGAGTACATTGAAAAGACGGCGGCCTCCAACGGCTTCAAGGTTGTGGCAGCGGAAGAATACGGCCCTACCGACACGGACATGCGCCCTCAATTGACCAAGATCAAGGCCACCGATGCCGAATACCTCGTCATCTACGGCGCTGAAGCGGCTGGGGCTCTGGCGGCCAAGCAGCTCAAGGAAATGGGCATGAAGCTCCCGATTACCGGCCCCATGAGCCTGGTGGCAACCTCAGCCCTGTTGGACTTGGCGGGCGACGCCTTTGACGGGATGCTGCTTCCCGTAGGCAAGAGTTATATTGCCGAGCAACTGCCAGATTCAGACCCCCAGAAGGCAGTGATCATGTCCTTCAAAGATGCCTTCAAGAAAAAGTACAACAAGGACACTGGCCAGTGGGAAGGCATGGGCTATGACAACCTGACTATCGCCGTGAAAGCTCTAGAGATAGCGGACCCGGACCCCGCAAACCTGGCTGCGGCGCGGGACAAGTTGAGGGACACGGTGGAAGGCATCAAGAACCTACCCCTGAACGTGGCCGTGGTCTCTTTCTCCCCCACTAACCACGAGGGGATTCCCACGGGGTCTCAGGTGATCGTGGAGGTAAGGAGCAAGAAGTTCACTGTACTAAAGTAACTTCTTGGTGCCAAAGCTCTTGGCGATGCCGTAGACACCGATCATCGGTCTTGATAACACCGGTTATCTTCACCGCGGTCCCGTGGTAGTCCCGGGGAAAGCGGAATCGTGTGAAAGGAGTTAAATGGATTTCACGTTCACCCAAAAAGAAGAGATGTTCCGCAAGATGGTCCAGATGTTCGTCCAGAGGGAACTGGCTCCCAGGGGCAAGGAGTTAGCCAACCTGGACCATGTCCCCTGGGACATCATCAAACGGATGGGGGATATGGGGTTCTTCGGGCTGGGGGTCCCGGAGAAGTACGGAGGACAGCCTGCCAGCGCCGTCATGATCGGCATAGCCTTCGAGGAGCTATGCAGAACAGGTAACATCGTTGGCGCCGGCCCGCTGGGAACACCCCTGGGCAACAACCTTTTGCTGGCCAATTTTGGCACCGAAGAGGCGAAGGAGGAATGGCTGGCCAGCCTGATAAAGGGGGAGAAGCTGGGCTGTGTGGCGCTAACCGAGCCCGGCTGCGGCTCGGATGCCGCGGCCATAACCACCAGGGCTGTCAGGGACGGTGACTCCTACATAATCAACGGCGAGAAGACTTCCATCAGCTTCGGCCTGCAGGCGCACGTCACCGCCATGTTCGTCAAGACTGATCCCAAAGCCGGGGCCAAGGGCGTAACCTGCCTGCTTTGTCCCCTGGACCTGCCTGGCATAACCAGGTCAAAGTTTACGGATATGGGCTGGCTCCAAACGGGCCGGGCTTCCCTCGTCTTCGACGGGGTCCGAGTCCCGGCCAAGTACCGCCTCGGCGAAGAGGGACAGGGATTCTACGTGGCCATGGGCCTGTTCGACGAGATGTTGCGCGTGGTCTCAGGGTTGGGACCATTGACCTGGGCCCAGGTCGCATTGGAGCAGGCTATGGCCTACGCCGCCCAGCGCACCGCCTTTGGGAAACCCTTGGCCAAGTGGGAAGGGGTCTCTTCAAAGATCGCGGAAGGGGCCACCATGATTGAGGCGGCCAGATGGCTGTGCTACCGGGCCCTTTGGCTCAAGGACCAGGGCCAGCGCAATACCAAAGAAGCGGCCATGGTGAAGTTCTGGTGCCCTAAAGTGGCAGTACAGGTGATACATGATGCCCTGCTTATCCACGGACATACGGGGTATAGCGACGAATACCCGATCCAGCAGATGCTGAGGGACGCCATCGGCTTTGAACTGGCGGATGGCACCGCCGAAATCATGAAGATCATCATCGCCCGCGAGCTTATGGGAAGAGTGGCGGTTCCCTATGCTCCATAGTGCATGATCAGAGATGCTGCTTGTTTAACCACAGAGCACACGGAGAACACTGAGAAGCCTTCTATGATCTGCCTTCTGCTCCGTGCTCCGTGGTAAGATCGGAGCAGACGCGTTGACCAGGATCTCGCTTGTCCCGGTCTGGCCGGCCGGATTTCCAGCCGCCGAGGAGGCACCATGGCCCAAGAAGGTAGGTTCATTCTAAGGGAGCTCTGTCGCTACAAGATCGGCACTTTCGCCGACATAATCCTCAGAAACGCCTTGCTTCGCCCCAACGAAGAGGCTTTCGTATACGGGAAAGAGAGGATAACTTTCCGGCAGTACAATCAACGAGTAAACAGCCTTATCCACGCCCTGCGGGACAAGGGCGTGAGGAAGGGGGAGGTTGTAGGCGCCCTCTCCTGGAACTGCCTGGAGTACGCTGATGTTTACGGAACGTGCCAAAAGGGGGGTCTCATTGCCTCTCCCTTCAACCCCAGGCTCTCATCTGAAGAGCTGGAATATCTGGTGAATGACTCCGGGGCGGTGGCCCTTTTTGTGGGCCCGGAACTGGTGGAGATGGCTAATTCGCTGAGGCCGAAGATACCCCAGGTGAAGCACTTCATCTCTCTTGAACGCCCGGCTCCGGGGATGGAGTTCCACGCCGAGCTGTTGGACCGTTATCCCGGTGATGAGCCCGACGTCCAGGTAGAAGAAGATGATCCCGTGTGTATCTTTTATACCAGCGGCACCACCGGTGCCCCTCGAGGCGCTCTCTATACCCACCGCCGGTCCATGGAAAACACCCGCAGCATGATCATAGAGATAGCTCTGGAGCCCGGGGACAAGAATCTCCAGATCATGCCATTCTTCCACGTCGGGGGAGCCGCTTGGTGGATGGCCTTCTTCTTCATTGGGGGCTGCAACGTCATTCTCAAGCAGTTTGACCCGGCGGCTACACTGCACGCCATTCAGGCAGAAAAAGCTACCGACATACACATCGTGCCCACTCATCTGGTAGCCATGCTTGCTTTGCCCGACTTCGATAAATATGACATCAGCAGTCTCAAGCGGATGTTCTACGCTGCTTCCCCCATGCCTGTGGAGCTGCTGAAAAGGGCGATGAAGGTCTGGGGCCCGATCTTCTTCCAGGGCTACGGGCAAACAGAATCAGGGCCGACGATAAGCTTCTTGAGAAAAGAATCTCACAAGGTCCTGGATAAGTCTGCCGAGGAACAGACGATCCTCTCCTCCTGCGGCCGGCTGGCCGTTGGAGTTCAGGGCAGGATTGTGGACGATAAGGGCGACGATGTCCCGCCGGGAGAGGTTGGCGAGATCAAAGTCCGTAGCAAGCAGATAATGGTGGAATACTGGCATAAGCCGGTGGAAACCGCTGGCGCGATCGAGGAAGGCTGGCTGCAGACCGGGGACATGGGCTACTATGACGAGAATGGATACATATACATCGTGGACCGGAAGAAGGACATGATTATCTCCGGCGGGGAGAACATCTACCCGAGGGAGGTCGAGGAGGTCCTCTACCGGCACCGGGCGGTCCTGGAAGCTACCGTCTTTGGCATCCCCGACCCGGTCTGGGTGGAGAGCGTTCACGCAGTGGTGACCTTGAGGCAAGGAGCCAGGGCTACGCCGGAGGAGATAATAGTATTTTGTAAGGAGAACTTGGCCCGCTACAAGGCGCCCAAATCGGTGGAATTCGCAGATTCCCTCCCAAAGAACCCCGCCGGCAAGATATTGAAGCGGGAACTTCGGGAGAAGTATTGGGCAGGAATGGGAAGGAGCATCTAGAAGCACCGAGTCACCCACACGGAGGCGGGTGGTGGTAGGAGGCAGGGCCGCTAGCTATCAGACACTCAGATGAAGGGAGGCAGCAGCTAATGAAAGTTGATATTTACACCCACATTGTACCGCCCAAATACAAAGAGCTTGTGGCGAGCAAGCCTCACACTGGTCTGGCTCCGCTAGATTACATCAGTATTATGCCAACCGTTTATGATTTGGATGCGCGGTTCAGGATTATGGATAGGTACCCTGACGTGGTCCAGGTGTTAACTATCGCCGCACATATCCCGTCGGATCTAGCCGGACCCAAAGAAGCCCTCGAGTTATCCATGAGACTTAATGATGAGATGGCTGAATTGGTGCACAGGTATCCTGACCGATTCGCGGGGGCAGTCGCAGTAGCGCCGCTAAACGATATTGACGCCGCTCTGAAGGAACTGGACAGAGCTATAAACGAGCTTCACCTCAGGGGTCTGCTGATCAGGGTTCCCATCAATGATAAGGCGCCGGACCTGCCGGAGTTTATGCCACTTTACGAGGCTATGGCCAGATATAATCTGCCAATCTGGATTCACCCTCAAAGGAGGCGTGACGTCCCCGATTACGCCGCAGAGACACATGGCTCGAAGTACATCATATGGCATATGTGGGGGATTGTTTATGAAACCACAGTGGCCATGACACGCCTGGTATTTAGTGGGGTGTTGCAGAAATATCCCAACCTGAAGTTTATTACCCACCATTGCGGGGCAATGGTGCCTTTCTTCTCTGGAAGGATCGACCATCACTATGACCTGGCTGAGATGCACCAGAGCCCCGAAGATGATTACAAACGGGGCCTTACTCAGAAGCCGGTTGAGTACTTCCGCATGTTCTACAACGATACGGTGACCAATGGTAACACGTCAGCGTTAATGTGTGCCTATGAGTTCTTTGGCGCAGAGCACCTGCTTTTTGGGACTGACTTCCCCTATGACGCCCAACTGGGCGCCCTGGAAACCAGGGGTGCCATAGAGGCAATTGAGCGAATGGCCATCCCAGACTCAGATAAGAAGAAGATATTTGAGGATAACGCCAGGAAGCTCTGCCGTCTGCCACTTTGACCTGAGCCTGGTGGTCTGCAACACAGGAAACGGCCCAACGTCGTTGCGAGCGATAGCGAAGCAATCTCGGCGCGCCACTAGGAGATTGCTTCGGCCTGCGGGTTACCAGCGCCGGTGGTCTGTCCCCCGGCCTCGCAATGACGTCAGTCAAAACCTATGTTACGGAGTACTAGGCAGGGAGTCGTGGTGTTGCTTCGAAAGATTCATGTGAAGGAGAGTTAGTGGTGAAGACGAGTAAGGGAAGATACAGAGTTTTGGTCATACTAGCGTTGGGAGTATTCGCGCTCCTCTGGACCTTCGGATGTGCGCCGGCGGCCCCTCCCACGCCGACACCGGCCGCGGCGACACCGGCGCCTGCTGCTACACTTGCCGCTACCAAGCCAGTGGCCGCAGCGACCCCTGTTCCGGCCACCGCAACCCCCAAGCCTGTGACCGTGAAGTATGGCTCGGTCCAAAACACCTCCGAGGCCCCCACATTCCTGGCCATGGAAAAGGGCTATTTCCAGGAACAGGGCATTACCATGGAGCTTACGCTGATTCAGACCCTTTCCGACCAGATCCCCGTCCTGGCCCGGGGGGACCTGGACATTGGTCAAGGTGGGTGGGCCGCCAGCATCTCTAACGCTGCCGCGCGGGGTCTGCCCGTCAAGGTCATTGGCGATGCCGGGTCCCTCGTGCCCGGGTTCAACCCCCTGGCCATCACCGTTCGCAAGGACCTCTACGACGAGGGGAAAGTGCGCACGGCCGCCGACCTGAAGGGGAAGAAAGTGGCGGTCAGTTCACCCCAGTCCATGTCTCGCTATCTCGCCCCTGTGCTGGCCGACGCCAAGCTCACCACCAAAGATGTAGATCTCGTCTCTTTGGCCTTGCCTGACACCCTGGCAGCCTACGCCAACAAGAGCATCGATGCTGCGGTGCAAATCGAGCCTCTCCTTAGCCAGGCAGTGGACCAAGGACTGGCTGTGCGGTGGAAGAACGTGTCGGATTACCGGCCCGGGTTCCAGTCGGGTGTGTTGCTGCCTTCCCCCAAGTTGCTGGAGAACAAAGACCTGGCCAATCGGTGGTTTGTGGCCTACGTCAAGGGCATCAGAGCATATCTGGACGCGGTGAACACGGGCCAGGGCATAGATGAGGTCATAGCAGCTTTGATAAAATACACGTCAGTCAAGGACAGGGCCGCTTACGAGACCATGGTGAAACAAAAAAGCATGTTTGGGTTCAATCCCAACGGCTATGCCAACAAAGAATCGCTGGCATTTGACCAAGAGCACTGGCTGGCAGAGGGCTACGTCCAGGAGAAGGTGAACATAACCTCCATCGTAGACGACTCCTTGGCCGATTACGCCGTGCAGAAGCTGGGTAAAAAATGAACGCGGGAGTTTCGGCGGGGGCCTCTGCACTGGTGTCTCGCGCTATTGGACCAGTGGACATCACGACGCTACGGACCCAAATACACATTGATGAGGTAGGAAGATGAGCATTTACGATTCTTTCAAGCGGTTTCCTGACGTCCATCCCAACATCGTCCTTAAGACGGACCTGCTGCGCCAGGGAATGACGATAGGCAATGCGGCCGTGGAGCAGTTTCAAAAGATGGAGGACGTATTGTGGAAGGGCTTCCACCTCTTCTCCTATGACAGCAAGAAGACGGTGGTCTACGGCGATAAGGTGCCGGCGCTCTTCCACCTGGATGACGGTACCCCCATCCAGGTGAGGACCAATCCTGATTCCCCCTACTCGCTTGACCTGACGGATGACGGATTCGTCGTCGCCGAAAACCAGGAGGTCCTGGCCAAAGGCATCTATTTTGAGCGCAAGCCCAGATGGTACGACATGAAGACCTCGACCGGCGTGCAGATGCCGGCCATAGTCCAGGGGTTCTGCCGCCTGCTCTTCGTCACCATCAACAAGTACTGCGAGCTATGGAACGCGGGCGAGCAGTGTCTCTTCTGCAACATTAATGCCACACTCGCCGACCAACGAGCAGGAGGCGAGGACACCGTAGCCCGCCTGGACCCAGAGGTAATCGCCGAGGTAGTGAAGACTGCCCTCACGGTAGACCACCATTATTACTTCTTGTACATCTCGGGAGGCACGATTCTTGGGAAGTACCGGGGCCAGACGGAGTTGGACTTCCTATGTACACGGCTGGACGCCCTAAGGGAGAAGCTCCAGGTATGGATTCCGGCTACCGTACAGATCGCCGCTCAGGAAGACGAGGGGTGGAGGAGGGTCCATGAGACCGGAGTGGGGAGCATCCAGCCAAATATCGAGGTCTGGGACAAGAGGCTCTTCCAGTGGATCTGCCCCGGCAAGGATAAGCACGTGGGCTACGACGAATGGATCAAGCGAACGGTGAGGGCGGTTGATTTCTGGGGCCCGGGCCGGGTTAACCCCAACTTCGTCCTGGGGGTGGAGATGGCCAAGCCCCACGGTTTTCAGGACGTCGCCTCTGCGGTCAAGTCCACGGCCAGCGGCTGGGACTACCTCATGAGCCACGGGGTGGTGCCGAGGTTTAATCTCTGGATCATCGAGGCCGGGTCCCGCTTCTACGAGCAAGAGCAGCAACTAATTCCCCTGGAATACTTTATCGAGGCGCAGAAGGCCTACACGGAGCTCCGGTGGAAACATGGCTTTGAGCCCCCGTTTCCCGCAGCGGCCGATCGCTATTCTTACCTCCATAACTGTTTGCAGGACTTCGAGTATTATCACGGTAGCGGGCCCACGTCCAAGAAGGCTCTGGATGCTAACATGAGGCTTAGCGAAAAGGATGTAAGCTACTTCGATCAGGAAGGCTATACTTATGTCAAGCCGACAGGACGGTAGTCGCATAGTCTATTCATCACCGTTCGGGCGGCGGCCGCGCAGGAAAAAGCCAGGGCCGAGGTGGAACAGGCGTCTCGCCTGTTCGCACAGGCCTGTGGACTGTGCGACTTGATTGGCGATATTCTGAAAGGTCTGGAGGCAACCTTGAACATTGTCGTTTGCGTGAAGCAGGTCTTCGACCCGGAGGCCCCGGCTCGCTCATTCGGGGTGGACGCGGCAGGGCAGACTATCGTCGTGGCCCGCGGGGTATCCAAGATGATAGGTGCCTATGACGAGAGTGCCGTGGAGGCCGGCCTTCAGATAAGGGACCAACACGGGGGGAAAGTCACCTTGGTAAGCCTGGGGCCTCCTTCCGCCGCTCAGTTCTTGAAGGAAACCATGGCCTTTGGGGCGGACGAGGCCATACTGTTGGCTGACGAAGCCACAGATAGAGGCGACAGCTTCTCCGCAGGCCATGCCCTGGCACGGGCCATCGGCAAGATCGGCGCCTTCGATATCATCCTGTGTGGCCGGGAGGGGTCTGACACCGATGCCGGAATAGTGGGGCCGTGCATAGCAGAGGACCTGAGCCTTCCTTGCGCCACCCTGGCGCGCCGCGTCGAAGTGGGCTCTGGGGGCAGCTTGCGCGTCGAGCGCGCGGTCGAAGATGGATTCCAAGTGGTCGAGCTTACCCCACCGGCAGTGGTCACCGTTACCAGCGAGTGCTATCAGATACGCTATCCTACTATGGCCACCATTATAGCCGCCGACGAAAAGGATGTCACGGTCTGGAGCATGGCAGACATCCGGTCTCAACACGAAGAGAACAGCGCTTCTGAACCGGCCACCACCTTGGTGAAGCTCTTTGTTCCTGTAAGAGAGACGGCGTGCCAGCTTTTCGAGGCGGATACACTCGACCAGGCGGCCGCGGACCTGGTGGGAACCCTGAGAAGCAAAGGCCTAACTTGATGGGAGATACTGCCAATGACGGGATGGAATGGCGTCGCAATATACGCGCAAGTAGCTAACGGCCGGGTGACATCTACCACCCAGGAACTGTTGGGTATTGGGAGGCAGCTTGCCACCGCCTTGGGAGAGGACCTGGAAGCCGTGGTGCCGGGATCCGGCGCCGGCGCCTTGGCCCAAGAAATGATAGACCTTGGTGCTGACCGTGTGTCGGTTCTCGATGGACCCTTCCACGAGGGCTACAACAGTGACCTGCACCTTGCGGCCATGGAAGCCTGGTGTAAAGAGGCGAAACCGAATATTTTGCTCTTCGGCCACGATCGGCTGGGCCGGGACCTGGCGCCACGACTGGCCTGCCGGCTGCGAACCGGACTGATGCCGGACAGCCTGGAACTGAGCATCGCTCCTGACACCCAGGGATTGGTGTGTACCCGCCCATTGTATGGCGGCAATATCATGGCCGTAGTCGCCTGCCCTACCCGGCCTCAGTTAGCCACGGTGAGACTGAAGAGCCAGAAGCCGGCGGAGAGACAGCCAGGCAGACAGGGTCAGGTGTCAACGGTCCCGGTCATGGTGGAGCCCCATGCCCTCAGGACCAGAGTAGTAGAGATGATGGCGGAAGAGGCGAGCGGTGATGTAAAGCTGGAAGACGCCGAGGTCATCGTCTCCGGCGGGAGAGGCATCGGCGGCACTGAAGGCTTCAAGGTCATCTCGGAGCTGGCCCAGTTGCTGAGCGGCGCTGTGGGGGCCAGCCGTTCTGCCGTGGATGCCGGCTGGATGGGGAGCGAGCGACAGGTGGGCCTCACCGGCAAGATTGTGAGCCCCAAACTGTACGTCGCCGTGGGTATCTCCGGCACCATCCAGCACATGGCCGGTTGTTCCGGCTCCAAGACTATCGTCGCTATCAATACTGACCCTGAAGCCCCCATCTTCAAGGCCGCCCATTTCGGCATCGTGGGTGACTACCGCAAGGTCGTCCCCGCGATGATCGCCGCTCTCCGGGCGGGATAGGATAGCGACTTGAGCCTGTTCCGGCACGCGCCGCGGGCCGGGGCTGGGTCCTACGGGCCTCACTTATACTACAGAACCGCTATTGACCACCAGCCAATCAATGAAGTATTATAAAACCAACATAGGCTAAAATAGTCCAGTCATCTGGGCTCCAGGTTACGGACCCTGATAGGAGGAAGACCCTGCATGGACCAGTTTGCCAATTGGGTTGACAACCGGCATGAATATGCCAGAGAGTGGAAGAAGCGCACTGGTGGCAAGGTAGTAGGCTGCCTGTGCACCTACGTCCCCGAGGAGATCCTTTATGCCGCAGATGTGCTGCCTATCCGTATCTTCGGAGGGCATGAGGCGTCTAGTTTGGTTGAGCCACATATTCTGGGAATGTTCTGCCCCTTCTGCCGGGATACCCTGGCCCAAGGACTGGAGGGCAAGTATGACTACCTGGATGGGATAGTCATTGCCCAGTCCTGCCTCCACATGCGCCAGACCTTCTGGAGCTGGAAGAAGCATGTTCCCATCGATTTTTCCTACTATCTCCCCATGCCCCACTGCACCCAGGCCGCCGGGCAATACGACTACCTGAAGGGAGAGTATGTCCAGTTCAAGACGGCCGTGGAGAACTGGGTGGGTAAGAAGATCACGGATGAGGACCTGGACCGCGGCATAGAAATCATGGACACCAGCCGCCGCCTGTCCAAAGAGGTCTATGAATACCGGAAGGGGAAAAAGCCTGCCCTGACGGGCCTCGAGGCCATGGACATGGTCCTCTCCAGCCAGATGGTCGACAAGAGAGAGCACAACCCGGTAACCCAGGCCTGGCTGGCGGAGTTGCCATCGCGGCAGCTAAAGCGGGAGGTAGGCACCCGTCTGATGATCGTGGGCAGCGAGGATGATGACCGGGAGTTCATCAAGATGGTGGAAAACGACCTCTCCTTCCCGGCTACTTTCGTGGTCGAAGACCACTGCACCGGGGCCAGGTATTTTTGGAACCTGACAGTGCCCCAGAATGACCGCCTCATGGCCATTGCCGTTCGCTACATGGACCGGCCCGCCTGTCCCAGCAAGGACTGGCCAACCAGAACGCGTTTCGACTATATCTTTGACATGGCCAAGGACTGGAAGGTGGAGGCGGCTATTCTGATGCAGCAGAAGTTCTGCGATCCCCATGAGCTGGATATGCCGACGCTTAGTAAAGCCTTCAAGGAGCATGATATTCCGACTTACTTCCTGGAGTTCGATGTAACCGTGCCGGCAGGCCAGTTCAAGGTCAGGGTGGAGGCCTTCCTGGAGACCCTGGTGGACTTTGTCTAGAGGAGTTGGGGGTAATGAACGTTATAACTAACAAGACGATATATCCTACCGAGCCACTGAAGACCTGGAACGAGGCCAAGTATCTGCGGGCCAAGTATTACGAGGACTTCCTAAAGGCCCCCGAAAGCGGCGGGCTGCGGGTCAGCGGCTCGGGCACCATGTTCTTCTCGCTCCTGGGAGGCCTGGGCAAGGACGTCTACACCCTGACCGGGGAGCCCTATGCCGCCACCTGTGCCTTCTACCAGGACTTCTCCACGGAGTGCATGGAGGCAGTGGAGAAGGCCGGGATAGCCCGCGACCTGTGCGGCTATCTCCGCAACTACTGGGGTGGTGTGTTGCTGGACAAGTACATCCTGGCCGACGGCACCGTCGTCTCCCCCTGGCCCAAGCCGGACTTCTTCTTCACCTCTCACTACTGCTGCACCCACGCCAAGTGGTACGAGTGGTGCCGGGAGCAAGAAGGAAACTTGCCCCTGTACGGCATAGATGTACCCTGGCATCCCTTCGATCACGAGCCGACCAAGGAGCGGGTAGAGTATATAGTCCAGCAGTCTATGGAAGCTATTGAGTGGATGGAGAAGGTGAGCGGCCGGAAATACGACGACGAGCTGCTGGTGGAGGCTATCAACATCGAAGCCCGCTCCTCCTACCTCTGGGGCGAGACCTGCGTGCTCAACCAGACCGTTCCGGCGCCCCTGGACGAGAAGACCATGTTCTCCCTCTACGTCTTCAACACCCTCTGTCCCCAACTGAAAGAGGTCGCCGAATTCTACGAGCACCTCAGGGACGATGTGGCGGACCGGGTGGCGCGAGGAATTGCCGCCTGGCCCAACGAGCGATTCCGCTACATAACCGACAGCCAGCCCCCCTGGGCCTTCCTCCACGTCTTCCGCCACCTGGAGAGAACATACGGAGCGGTCTCGGTAGGGTCGATCTACTCTTATGCTTTACAGGTCAACTGGGACTTCGACGCACAGGGCAACTTTGTCCCCGCCAAGACTCCTGAAATGCTCGGGGTCAAGATGAACACGCGCGAAGACGCTGTCCGGGCTTACGTCGACTTCAAGATGAAGAATGGAATCCTATGCCGGTTCTATGACTCAGAGGTCACCAGCGACCAGATGAAGAAGATCGTCAAGAACTGGAAGGCCCAGGCCGTCTTGATCCACCTGAACCGGGGATGTGAGGGCACGGCCATCGGCCAGATGGAGAACCGCCTGGACCTGATGAAAGCTGGCATCCCGGTAATGACCTTCGAGGGCAACATGGGAGACTACCGGGAGTTCGACGCCCAGCGTACCATGAGCCGCATCGAGACCTTCTTCGAGTCCCTGGGGATTGGGAGGATCGATTCCTGACCCTACCGGCTCAACTCAGCAATAGAGAACATTGCGCCAGTACTTCGTTGCGGAAGTGGCCGTTACCTTCCTTGCCACAGAAAATGGCCCAGGCGTCTCGCCTGGGCGCACAGGCCTCTGGCCTGTGCCACTTTGTTTTGATGCCCTTGATTAGCACGCCGATTGTTGCAACTTAGCAGTAGCGAGGCGCGTAGGGACGCCCCGGTGGGGCGTCCCTACGATTTCCAATGATTGTCGACCTTCATTTCCACACCTGCGTACCCGGCTATCTGCGCACTCGGGACCTGCTGGACTACAACCGCAGAAATGCTCTGGTCTATAAGGCCCGCCAGCGGGGTCTGGATGCCATTTGCCTGACCGAGCACGACAAGGTATGGGAGCAAGAGGCGGTGCGGGCACTGACCGAAGAGCATGGCCTATTGATACTCCGTGGCCTGGAGGTCTCCACCAACTACGCCGATTTCGGGCACGTCCTGGTCTATGGCGTTGACCGTTATATCAGCGGCATGTGGGATGTGGAGAAGCTGGCCCGGGCGGTAGAGGAAGAGGGCGGGGTCATGTTCGTCGCCCATCCCTTCCGGGAGGTGTATACCTGGGCTAACGGGGGCCTCGTTCCCAGCCTGACCATATCGGAGGCCTGCCGGATGCCCATCTTCCAAGTAGCGCAGGGCCTGGAGGTCTTCAATGGGGCCACCCGCCATGAAGAGAACGAGTTCGCCCTGGAGGTATGCCGCACCCTGGAAATGAATGGGACCGGGGGCAGCGATGCCCATTCCTCGGTGGGTGTCGGCAGTTGCGCCACAATCTTCGAAAACCCTATCCGCAACGAAGAAGACCTGGTCCGGGAGCTGAAGGCCGGACGCTTTCGGGCCGCGGTGCGGAAAGACGAGTCCTTTGTTTAGAGACTCGGCCGAAAACTAGACCGAGGCGGTTTTGAAAACCGCCTCGGTCTAGTTCGTATCAGGGGTTTTCGGCAGGACTTCTAGGGCTTGGGCATGCCCACGCCCCTCTTGGCCAGCGTCCCTTCTCGCATGCCGCGGTAATCCCGGCAGAAATAGACAATAGGCCGGACCTTCGTAGCATCCAGTTTCCCATCCGTCAGGGCTTCATGGTCCACGTGGCTGGCCACCACCTCCGACAGAAAGACATCGTGGCTGCCCAGGTGCAACACATGTCTAACCACGCACTCCAGGTTGACCGGGCTCCGGTCGATTAGAGGGGCCTTGACCCTCGTGGCAGGGACTGGAGTAAAGTTGGACGTCTCCCACTTGTCCACGTTCTTGCCGGACACAGTGCCGCAGTAGTCCGTTTCCTTCAGGAGCTCTTCGGTGGCGAGATTCAGGACGAATTCGCCGCTGGCCTTGATCAGGTGATAGGAATACTTACCCCGACGTATGGCGATGGAGACCATAGGTGGCTCGTTGCTAACCACGCCCACCCAGGCCAGGGTAATGATATTGCCCTTTCCACTCTGGTCGGCACAGCTAACCAGCGCCAGGGGCGTTGGGAAGCTGGTATAGATATCCGGCTGCTCGAAAAGCTGCTTCGTCATAACCTCACCCTCAAAACGAATTTGCCCTAATTCTATGCCCCAGGAGCGGCGGAGGTCAAGCGCCCCGTTGATCGCGGGTTCCAGCTTTTCTCCGCTTTCCTTGACAGCACGAGCCGGTAATGCTAAACTCGCGTCACCCCAATCGTCCAACCCCATGAGAAAAGGAGATGCTCTATGGCAGAAAGAGAAGCCCAACGCGTTAAAGAGACCGAGGCCAGGCAAGCCCCATTTTACGAGTGGGTCTACGCGCAGTGGAACCAGTGGAAGGAACGGGCCGACAAGGGCCAGCTAATCATCCGGGGAAAAGAGTTGCCGTGGGAACAGGGGCGCCAGGCGATCCTCAAATGGTATGTGCACCCGCTGCGGAAAGAGCTGGCCGTCGGCGGGTGGCTATTCTTTGTTCAGGACATCAGGACCCATTCAGGCCGCCACCGGCATCAGGGCGGACTGGCTATTTACGTGGTGGAGGGCACGGGCTGGACCACGGTGGACGGCGTCCGCCACGACTGGGAGGAGGGGGACCTGATCCTTCTCCCCACCAAGCCTCACGGGGTGGAGCACCAGCATTTTAACGCGCAGCCCGGCAAGCCTTGCAAATGGCTGGCAATAATCTACACACCCTTCGTTGAGGCCATGTCCAGCGAATTGGAGCAGAAAGAGGTATCCCCAGACTGGGCCCACGTTTAGCGCCGTGCAAGTGTGCCTGGTTGTGCCTGATTGTGCTTGCTCGTGCCCGATGGTGCTGCCGATCGTGCCTAACCCTGGACGATAAAGCACCATAAAGCACTATAAGACACCACAAAGCACATAACATTAAGGGAGGAGTTATGGCAGAAAGGGAAATGGTCAGGGCCAAGGAGGCCGAGGCGCAACAGGTCCACTTCTACGATGACATCTACAACCTCTGGGCCAGCTACCGCGAAAGGGCCAAGACCGGGAAGATAGTCATCAAGGGGTCCGAGCAGCCCTGGGAGAAGAGCCGCCAGGCTATCCTCAAGCACTTCCTTCACCCCAGCATAACGGATACAGCCGTCCATGGCTGGCTCCTCTTCATGCAGGATATCAGGACCCACTCCGGGCGCCATGTCCACCAGGGAGGGCTAGCCATCCACGTTCTGGAAGGCAAGGGGTGGACCACCGTGGACGGGGTCCGACACGACTGGGAAGAGGGAGACCTGATCCTTCTGGTCGTGAAGCCGAACGGCGTCGAGCACCAGCACTTCAACGCGGAGCCCGGTAAGCCCTGCAAATGGCTGGCCATCATCTATACCCCCTACGTAGATGCCCTCGGGAACGAAATGACGCAAAAGGAAATGTCCCCCGACTGGGCCCACGGATAAGGGCGAAGATATGGAGAGAGAGTTCACCCGGACCAGAGAGGCAGAGGCCCAACAGGTCAACTTCTACGAGGCCGGCTTCAATTTCGACGCTGAGCTGCGCCGACGGGCCCGGGAGGGCAAGGTGGTGGTCAAGAGCACGGAGCGCCCCTGGCAACAAAGCCGGCAGGGAAGGATCAAGTTCTACCTGCACGCCGTTATCGACGACACCGCCGTCCTTGACTGGCGATTCTTCGTTCATGATATCCGTAGCCACTCCGGTAGGCATCGCCACCAGGGGGGGCTGGCGATCTACGTGGTCGAAGGCACGGGCTGGACCACGGTGGACGGTGTCCGGTACGACTGGGAAGAGGGGGACCTGATCCTCTTGCCGGTTAAGCCAAAGGGCTGCGAGCACCAGCATTTTAATGCGGAGCCCGGCAAGCCTTGTAAGTGGCTGGCCATGATCTATTCGCCCTTTAAGGGCGCCTTGGGGAGCGAGATGGAGCAAAAGGAAGTCTCCCCGGACTGGGACAGCCACGCGTGATAGTGCTTAGTAGTGCTTGATAGTGCCTTTTGGTGCTTAGTTGTGGTCGGTCGGGCCTGATTGTGCCTCCAACATGCTCGTCACGGCCAGCCAAGACAATAAGGGCAAGGAAAGCACTTAGAGCTCTAGAAAGCACGATAAGGCACCACAAGCACAATAAAGCACAATAAAGCACTACAAGACGCAATAAGGAGGATACTAAATGGCAGACAGGCTAGAGGAACTGTTTCAGAGACGGGACAGGGAGCGGGCCCAGAAGGCGTCCAGCGTCGCCGTAGTTAAGGGCAATAAGCTTCCATGGGAAGTGAACAAGCAGGGCAAGATGCGCTGGTATCTCCATCCCAATATCGACAATACCGCCATCCGCTCCCTTCTGGTCTTCATCCAGGAGATACCGCCCGGAAGCAGGAGCGGCAAGGAGAAGCACCAGGGAGGCCGGGTCCATTACATCCTGGAAGGCAAAGGCTACACCGTAATAGACGATAAGAAGTATGAGTGGGAGGCAGGAGACGCCATGGTCCTGCCCGTCAAGCCGGATGGTGTCACCTTCCAGCACTTCAATGCCGACCCGGCCAATCCCGCCCGGTTCATCGCCGCCGAGCCTAACCTTTTCGACGCCCTGGGGGTGGATATGGGCAGCGGCTTTGAGCAGATAGAGAATGCTCCCGAGTTTAAGGGATAGAGGGGTACAGAGTCTAGGGTACAAGATTCAGGGTCCAGGGGTCGGGAGCTAGACACCGCCGACCCCTGGACCCTCCCATCGTGGTTCGAACCCGCTTAAGGCTTTCTGGCCGTTTCAGGGGTAATTTCCCTTTGCCCCCGAGATGGCGCAGAAGGTTGCGTATCGGCGCGTTTTGGAGTTCTTGGTATGCTGTCCCTCCGCATGGCCCGGTCTTGGTGTTGGTGTCCCTCGCTTCTGTAGAAGAAAATGGGGACCGTTCCCACTGTTCGCTTTAGCCTCATCACCGCGTAAGCGCCACCTGCAACTGCTTCAGCCGGAACCTAAACCCCATAATACCCCATACCCTGAACCCTTATGCATGCCCTGTACCCCCAAAGGGTGCCCGTCAAAGTTTTGTGCTTGAAGGTAGCAGTCTGCCGAATAAATTCGGCGCTGTGCTGGGCGGGTAGCACCGCGCTTAACCGTGGTCGGTACCGGCGGGGCTAGAAAGCCCCGCCTATCCAGATTGGCTGATTCGGCATTACCGGATAGCAGGCCCTTTCTAGGGCCGGTGGCCGCCAGCTTGGCCACGGTTCAGTGCAGCGGTACCGCTGGGCGTAACGCCGAATTTATTCGGCAGACTGTGCGAGTCCCCAAAAACTTGACGGGCACCCACCCCCAAACAGCCCCCCTTGACAAATGAACATTTGTTCTATATCATATTAGCCATATTCCCAGCGTTAATTGTGGCGTGGTGCTACTGCATTCAACCGTGATCGTTAGCGCCCGCCGGCCCTGGAAAGGGCCGGCTATCGAGCGACACGAAGGCCCTCAGTCTCGATAGGCGGGGCTTTCCAGCCCCGCCGGACCCGATCACGGGTTCAGTGTGGTCGTACCTGTGGCATCAGGCCACTGATTATACCGATTAAAAAGCTATCTTCCGTCCAGGAGGATGTCCTACGAGAGTCGCGTGCGTTTATATTGCCCATTTTCCTCTTCAGGTCGAGCTTCAGTCCAGGCCTAACCTTCGAGGTAAGCAGGTCATACTAGCCGACCTGTCGCCGGGGAATCGCCGGGTGGTAGATGCCTCACCCCAGGCCAAGGGCATTATCCCAGGTATGCCCTTACCGGAAGCCCTCTCCCGCTGCCCCGGAGCAGTCCTGCTGGAAGCCGATCTGCCCCCCTACCAGGTTGCCTTCAACAGCCTCCTCGACTCCCTGGAAGAGGTCAGCCCCCTGGTAGAAGGGGCCGACCTGGGCCTGGCCTACGTGGGGCTGGACGGATTGGAGGAGCTCTACGGCGGGGAGGAGCCCCTGCTGGCCGCCCTGGGCCGGGCTGTGGCCCCTTACGAGGCCGGCACCGGCGTGGGAGACACCAAGTTCACCGCCTATCTGGCGTCCCAAAACAGCGTCCCTGCCAGATACGTAGTGGCGGACGGCCCTGTCCGCCAGGGTGAGGCAGATGGTCAGGGCTTCCGGCACCCACATCCACACGGCGTAGCGGCGGACGGCCCTGTCCGCCAGGGGAGGAGTGGGGGGACGATCCCTCCACATCCCAACCCCGGCGGGGGACAAGCCCCCGCGCTACGTACCCCACCCCTTCATCCAGATATTCCATCAGAGTCCATCGGTGCGTCGTATAGTACTCTACCCCCCCCTAAAGCGTGGGGCATAGAGCCAGGCCCCCCCGCCTGTTTTATTAAGAAGACCCCCCAGGACGTCCGGGCCTTCCTGCAGGGTTTTTCCGTGGACGTCCTGCCCCTGCCCTGGGAGACCATAGAGAGGCTGCGAAGCTTCGGCCTCGATACCCTGGGAGAGGTAGCCCGCCTATCCCCCGGCCCCTTGCAGGCCCAACTGGGCCCGCAGGGCCTGCTGGCCTGGGAGCTGGCCAGAGGCATAGACCGCCGGCCCCTGCAGCCCCGGCGCAACGAAGAGGTGGTGACCGAGTCCCTCACCTTCCCGGCTCCCGCGGTCTCCATAGAACCCATCCTACTGGCCGTAGAGGCCCTCTTGGCCCGGGCCTTCCGGCGGCCACAGGTCAGGGGAAGATACGTAAGAGCCGTGGCCCTGGAGGCCAGGGTATACCGTGGCGCGGCCTTCGCCCAGCGGGTAGCCTTCAAGGAGCCGGCGGGTGACGCCCAGCAGGCCTACCGGCTAATCAAGCCGCGCCTGCTGAACATCCAACTGCCGGGCCCCCTGGAGGACCTGTCTGCAACCCTGCTGGGCCTGACCGGGGAGTCGGGCCGCCAGGGGAGCCTCTTCTCCGAGGTCCGGCGGCGGGACAGCCTGCGGGAGACCCTGCGGCAACTGGAAGTCCGGCTGGGGAAGAGGCCCCCGGTCTACCGGGTACGGGAGGTTGAGCCGTGGTCAAGGATACCGGAGCGGCGCAGGGCACTGGTGGAGTACGTCCCCTAGGCCTGCCGCGGCCCATCGAGGTCCGGACCGACCACCGCGGCTGGCCCGTAGCCGTCAAGCTGGACCGCCGCTGGGCGCCGGTGACCGTGGAGGATAGGTGGCGGATTGATGATGAGTGGGGGAGAGAGGAGCCTGTCTTACGCGCGTACTTCCTTCTTGAGGGAAGCATCTCTCTTGTGGTGTTTAAAGATTTGCTCTCTAGCAAATGGTCTTACCAGCCCCCGTGATATCGCCATGAGAAGCACCGATAAAGCTAAATCCCGCCCCTATTGCGTTAGCCTACTGGATAGTCGACAATGACAAGAATCACTGGACCGGCAGACGCAGATCTCAGGCCCAAGGACTTAGTTGAGCACATGACGGCATTCTCGCTAGGTTCGATCGCCATCCAAGAGGTGACGAAGGTCTTGGGGTTGTCCGGAAACCGTGCTTACGTAATCTGGCCCAAGAACGCGGCAATAGAACCGCAGTTCCTGGGTGAAAGAATATGGTAACGGTCGCGAGGGTTGATCGCAGGTCTGGCGTTCTAACCCCATCGAGCCTTGCTTGCCTATCTCACATGCCGACGATCAATCTGACCGCAGGTTGCGCTCATGGTTGCCTTTACTGCTACACACGTGGATACACGAACAACCCTGGGGACGACAAGGTTGTCCTTTATAGCAACACTCTAGAGAAGCTGGTAGACGAACTCGCCCACAAGCGGAATAGGCCTCAGGCCGTCTATTTCAGTCCTTCCAGCGATCTCTTCCAGCCTGTGTCTGAAGTGTTAGAGCTTGGATGCCGTGTCCTGGAATTCCTATTTGCCAACGGCATAGGCGTAGCTTTCTTGAGCAAGGGGCATATCCCAGATAAAACTATGCAACTTCTCCTTAGCCATGCAGATAAGGTCAGGGCACAGATTGGGATCATAACGGTCAACGAAGATATCCAACGCACCTTTGAACCGAATGCTGCCAGCCCGGGGGTACGGCTCAAGCAAATAGCGATGCTGATAGCTGGGAGTATACCAACAGAGGCCAGGCTGGATCCCATCTTACCTGGCATCGCCGACACCCACGAGCGTCTCGAAGAGCTATTCTCCGCCCTTTCTATGGTAGGAATTAAACGTGTTGCGACAAGCACCCTTTTTCTTAGGCCGGCTGTCTTAGAATCTCTGAGGCGGAAAGTCCAGGACGAGAGCCTCCAACGGAAGCTTCTTGGATGTTACGAGGGGGCAATCCGTCTTGCGATACACGCAGAGCGGTCCTCCGTTCTCGCTTTGGGGCGTGCTGAGCGGGATGAAATCTATGCGCATGTTAGACACGTAGCGGAAGAGCATGGCATAAACCTCTTCATCTGTGCCTGCAAAAATCCGGACCTTGCACACGGCACCTGTAATATTGGCGGCACTTGGCCGAGTCCCTCCCAACCTATTGCCCAAGGAAGTTTGTTTGATGATGCTGAATAAAGGACCCCGAAGCTTGCGACAGAGAACACTAACACCGGAGCACATTCCTATCCACCTACTTGTGCCACATCCAGAGAATAGCAATTTCATGGATGAAGAGACGCTTAAGAAGTTGCGGAGGCACATCGAACGAACAGGCAGGTATGAGCCCTTGACCGTGCGGCCGCATCCCCAGGAGGTGGATAAGTTTCAGATCATCAATGGGCACAACAGGCTTCGCGTCCTACGTGCGCTTAACTACGAGGCAGCACAATGTATAATCTGGAATCTGGACGACGACCAGACGAGGCTTTGCTTGGCCACCCTAAACCGCCTCTCCGGTAGCGATGTTCCCGAGCGTCGGGCAACGCTGTTGGAAAACCTATTGGGGTCCTTCGACATCGACGAGCTAGCTGTTCTGCTTCCTGACGAGACGAAGCAGTTAGAAGAACTAAGACGACTATCCCGTCTTGAACTAGACGAAAATATCGAACGGAGTTCCGCTGAAGAAAAGCTTACAGCCCCTGTCATCCTTAACTTCATGTTGGAGGAATCCGAAGCCAAAGAAATCAACCTTGCCTTGGACCTCCTACTTAGAACGGAGAGGCAAAAGCCATCCCGCAGTCACGCCCTCCTCCGTCTCGCCCGCTTCTATCTTGGGCAATGCGACTCACTCCTGGCAGAACACAGGGCTTGAAGGTCGTAATCGGGACATCACAGCTATTTCTTGTATAGGGCAAAGGTGCCGCGCAGTGGATGAAGACCTCTATCGGCAGAAGCTGGCCTGGTTCAAGCAGAACGAAAGGCCTGAGGTGGTGCTGCTCATAGCAGATAACACAGAGCGCATCAAGATCGTGGTTGTCTGGGGCAACCTGGATGTCCGGCGCGCGGAAAAGCTAACGGAGTTAACAGGTGAATCAGAGAACGATGCGTGGGAATGGCTTTGGCAAAACGCCAAGTACTCCCGGACAGATCTCATGGAAAAGGCTGGCATCTCCCTGTCGGAGTCAGCGCTAGACAGGAAGATCAAGCCCCTGATTGGCAATCGCGTTCTTTATCCCGATGGCAACGTTAACTCTGTGCAGCGCTACTTGCGCGATCGTGTGGTGAAGCTATTTGAACCGAAACCCAAAAGATCGACTAGGAAGAGCTTATAAGGCGTTCCAAGACTCGCTTTCCCCTTCAACCCACCGTGCCGTGGAGTACGTCCCCTAGGCCTGCCGCAGCCCATCAAGGTCCGGGCCGACGAGCGCGGCTGGCCCGTGGCCGTAAGGCTCAGCCGCCGCTGGGTCCCGGTCACCGTGGAGGATGGGTGGAGGATAGATGATGAGTGGTGGAGGGAGGAAGGGTGAGCCGGATATACTACCAATTAGCTTTCCTGGGCGAGCGGACGGTAGCTGTGTATCATAGCTTAGCGAGCATGGAATGGTACTGCTATAAAAAAGGCTACTATAACAGGAAGGGAGCATGCAAGAAACAACTATGAGTGAACAAGGACCAATCGGAGAGGAGAATAGCCAAGGTATGCAATCAGACTCTGTAGCGACCCAATGGCTTTACCATCGCCTCGCGGTTTTCGCAACAGGCTACAAATCGGGGGATTATGAGGTGGCACAGGGTGAGGACGGGCGATGGGGGATCCGTCCGTCCCAGGACTTGAGTAGCTCCAGTCCGCAGTGGGCATTTTTTCTCGACAAAAGGATCGTTTTTGGTAAATACAAGTACCTTCCACTTAACCCTGAACGGAACTGGGCCCAAATTCTGAACAACAAACACGAGTGGGTGGCTTGGGATGATGAAGCCAGTCATGCCGACCTTGTTGAGGAGGTTATGGGAAAGCTTGGCAGTAGAGGTTGGGAATTAGTTGGTATTCAGCATGTTGCTTTGACTAAGGTTTCCGGAGCCCTTTTCGATTACCCGATAAGCTACTACATCTTCAAGAAACCGAGCTAGGGTGCGGGTGCCTGCGGGAATGCATGATGCTGAAGCAGCCTCACCCCAGGCTAAAGCCATGGGCTGAGAAGCCAAAGCCCGCTAAAGGGGCTGAATTCGGAAGGAGAACGGGGTAAGAGATATGCCCTACTGGAGACTGTTCTACCACATAGCCTGGGGTACCAGAGACCGGCAGCCTGTGATCGAAGATAATCTTGTTGCTGCGTTGCATGAACAGGTCGCCGGGAACGCCTCCCGGTTGGGCGCCATAGTCCATGCAGTCGGCGGGGTTGAGGACCATATCCATCTTGCTATATCAGTACCGCCAAGCATCGCCCTATCTGAGTTCATCAGGCAACTGAAAGGTAGCAGTTCCCATTTTGCGAATCACGAGTTAGCACCATCTATTACCTTTGCCTGGCAGGCCGACTATGGGGTCATATCCCTGGACAGCAAGCAACTGGACAGAGTAACCCAATATGTGAAGGAGCAGAGGAAACACCATGCCCAGCGGACTACAATTCCAGTCCTGGAGCGGCTAAGTGAAAAAAGTGAGGTGTCCAAGACCAAACCGGCATCCAAAACCCAGCCGCAGCCCCTTTAGCGGGCTTTGGCTCCTCAGCCCATGGCTTTAGCCCGGGGCGATGCAGCATGCCCATGCCTGTCCGATTTAATGAACCCCGCACTCGCAGCAACTGTTCTTGCCAGACGGCGCCTCTTCTGTCGGGAATCGTTCCTATGGGTAACGAGGCTACGGCTCCCCACCCCCCACCAGCCACTCGACAGATACGACGCCCTCAACCCGCCGGAAATCCGCGTCACCAGTGACCAAGGTGGCATCCAGATGTTGAGCGAGGGAAGCAGCCATACAGTCGACGTAGCCCATCCTGTGCCTTGCCTTCAGATGGGCAGCAGCCAAGGTAAGATCGCGGTCCACCCCTATAATCTGCAGTGGGTATTCTTCGATCTTTGCCAGCACTTCCTCCGCACGCTCCAGCCCATATCGTCGCTCCGTTCGGTAGACCACTTCCCCAAGGTTGACCGTTGTCATGGCCAGGCTGGCCTCGCCGCGCATTGCCTGTTCCAGCAACTGGCGAACGCGCAGGCCGCCCGGCTCGCCCTGGAAGAAGGCCAGGAGGGCGAAGCTGTCCAGGACGTACCGGGAAACGTCCGCGCTCAAGGTCGGGCTTTGGGCGGAGGCAGGCCTCGCTCTTCCTTCTCCAGCTCCCAGCGCCGCTCTTCTAGAAGGGCTTCCGCCAATGAAGGCCCGCCCTTCAACATTCCGAACCCTTCTGCGATGGGGTCCTCGGAGGCTGGCACAATAGCCACCACGCCGCCGTAATCGATTATGTGCACTTTATCGCCCCTCTTCAGGCCGTATCGCCGGCGTATCTCTTGCGGGATGACGATCCATCCTTTGCTGGAAACAGTTGCAGTAGCCATAGCATGCCCGTGCCCTTCAGTAATACCAATTCAAGTTCAGTATATACAAATATTTCGATGTTGTAAACAATGGACCCCCTCGGTAACATCCTTGTTTGAGTTGACACTGTTTCGTTCTAGAAGCGCCAGCCGATGACTTACGCCGAGCTTCACTGCCACAGCTACTACTCCTTCCACGACGGCGCCTCGTCCATCGAGGAGCTGGTCCTGAGAGCGAAGGAGATGGGCTACGCCGCCCTGGCCCTGACCGACCACGATAACCTGTGCGCGGCCCTGGAGTTCGCCCGGTGCGCCCGGGCCTGGGGCCTCCAGCCCATCATCGGAGCCGAGCTGACCCTCCAGAGCGGCTACCACCTGACCCTCTTGGCCGAAGACCACCAGGGCTATAGCAACCTCTGCCGCCTTATTTCCCTGTCCCATGTCCAAGGGGGCCGCCGGGACCCGGCCCTGGACCCGGCCCTCCTGGCCGAGCACGCCAAGGGGATCATCGCCCTATCCGGCTGCTACCAGGGCCAGATACCCTCTCTCCTGGAGCAGGAGCAGCGGGAGGAGGCCGGGGTCCTGGCCCGCCAGTACCAGGAATGGCTCGGAGGAGGAAACTTCTACCTGGAGCTTCAGAACAATCTCTGCTACGGGGACAAGAAGCGGAACCGGCAGTTAGCTTCCTTGGGCCAGGAGCTGGGGATACCGGTGGTGGCCACAGGCAACGCCCACTATCACGTCCGAGAGCGGCACCGCCTCCAGGACGCCCTGGTGGCCATCCGCCACTGCAAGACCCTGGAAGAGACCCACCGGGAGCGCCGCCCCAACTCCGAGTTCTTCCTGAGGCCGCCTTCGGAGATGGCTGAGCTCTTCGCCTGGCGCCCGGAGGCCATCAGGAATACCATGGAGATCGCCCGGCGCTGCGCCTTTGATCCCTCCCGTGACCTGGACTACCGCTTCCCAGATTCCCCGGTGCCGGAAGGCCATACCGCCGACTCCTACCTGGAGGAGCTTTGTTACCAGGCGGCCGTCCGCCGCTACGGCGGACAAGCCCTTCAGGATCAAGGGTCAAGGGTCAAGGGTCAAGAGATCCGCTCGACTCTCGACTCTCGACCCTCGGCCCTAACGGTGCGGGAGCGGCTGGAGGAAGAGCTGCGCCTCATCCGCAAGCACGGTCTCTCGGGCTTCTTCCTCATCTACCACGAGATACTCAAGCTCGCCAGGGAGGTGGCCGTGGAGCTGGGCCTCTCACACCCGGACACGCCCCTGGAAGAGGACCCGCCGGGCCGCAGCCGGGGCTCATCCGTCTGCCTGCTGGTGGGCTACCTCATCGGCCTCTCCCACATCGACCCCCTCAAGTACAATCTGTCCCTGGAGCGATTTCTCCACGAGGACCTCTCCCGTGTGCCCGATGTGGACCTGGACTTCCCCCGCAACATCCGGGAAGGACTCATCGTGAAGGTGCACCGTAAATGGGGATGGCAGTACGCCGCCCTCACCGGCATGTTCAGCACCTATAAGATCCGGGGCGCCGTGCGAGACCTGGGCAAGGCCCTGGGCCTGCCCGAGGACGAGGTGGACAGGCTGGCCAAACGGGTGGAGCACCGCAGCGCTAAACACCTGGCCGAAGAGATGGAGGCCCTGCCCGACTTCAAGGACAAGATGGCGGCCCCTTTATGGCAACACCTGATCGACCTGGCCAGAGAGCTGGATGGCTTCCCCCGGTACTTGGCCCAGCATCCGGGGGGCATGGTCATCAGCTCCCGGCCTCTAATCGACCTGGTGCCCGTCCAGCCGGCGGCCATGGAGGGGCGCTATATCTGCCAGTGGGACAAGGACAGCGTCCAGGACGCCTCCTTCATCAAGATAGACTTCCTGGCCCTGGGCGCCCTCTCTCAGGTCCAGGAGTGCCAGGGGCTCATCCTGAAGCGCCACGGCCTCTCGATAGACCTCTCCCGCCTAGACTACCACGACCCCGCTGTCTACGACATGCTCTGCCGGGGGGACACCATCGGGGTCTTTCAGGTGGAATCGGCGGCCCAGCTCCAGACCATCGGCCGGCTCCGGCCCCGAGACCTGGTGGACATGGCCATAGAGGTGGCCCTGGTACGGCCGGGAGTGGGGGCCACCGGCTCCACCCGCTCCTACCTGGCCCGCCGGACGGGCAAGGAGCCTATCGCCTACGATCACCCCCTGGAGAAGCGGGCCCTGGAGCGCACCCTGGGGGCCATCGTCTTTCAGGACCAGGTGAACCAGTTGGCCATAGACGTGGCCGGATTCTCCGGGGATCAGGCCGACCATCTCCGCCGGGCCTTTAGCCGCCGCAACAACCAGTCCCTCCTCCAGGCCTGCTGGGAGAAGTTCCGGGATGGAGCGGCCGGAAGAGGTGTGCCGGAGGAGGCGGCCTTGAAGATCTTCAGCAAGTTCAACGGCCAGTACATGTTCCCCGAAAGCCACGCCTATGCCTTTGGCGTGACCGCCTACCAGGCCTCCTGGCTCAAGCGCTACTACCCCCTGGAGTTCTACGTGGCCCTCTTCAACCAGCAACCCATGGGCTTCTATAACCTGGAAAGCCTCAAGGAGGATGCCCGCAAGCACGGCATCGCCGTCCTGAACCCGGACGTGAACCTGAGCTGGGAGAAGTGCGTGATCGACGAGGGTCTAGGGTTTAGGGTTCAGAGTACAGGGGAGGAACCCCGCTTCCGCCTGGGCCTCCTCAACGTCAGGAGCGTGGGCGAAGTGGCTGCCGGGAAGGTCGTAGCTGAGCGGGACGCCAACGGCCCCTACCGCTCTCTGGGTGACCTGATGGAGAGGATGTCGCGATATCGCACAATTATGAGGACTGAGGAAATAGAGGAAATAACCGGGTGTGGCAGCCACACATGTAGCGCGGGGGCTTGTCCCCCGCTTCCTTCCGGAGGGGACCAGGCTGCCTCCGGAGGAAAGCGGGGGACTACGGGATTGAGTACACCCGCCCATTTATTCAACCCCGATAATTGTGCGGTATCGGGGCCTCCCGCAGGCCTGCTGCGAAAAGCCCTGGAGAACCTGGCCGAGGCTGGGGCCCTGGACGCCTTCGGTCCCGACCGGAGACTGCTGCGCTGGGAGATCGGCCTGCGCTACCGGCCGCCCAGCCCTCAACTAGCCCTGTCCCTGCCCGTGACGCAGGACCTGGCCCCCCTGCCGGAGCTATCCACCTGGGAGAAGATGGAAGGCGAATACCGCACCATGAGCCTCTACCCCAATGGCCACCTGATAGCGACCTTGCGCCCCTCCCTGCCCCGCCGGGTAACCACCAGCCACGAAGTCCAATCACTGGCGGACGGGGTGGAAGTGGTGGTGGCCGGCCTGGTCATCCGCCGGCAGCGTCCCGGGACGGCCAGCGGGGTCATCTTCCTGACCCTGGAGGACGAGTTCGGCCATATCCCCTGCGTGGTCTGGCCCCAAATCTACCGGCGCTACCGGGCTCGCATCAAAGAGTCCGTCCTCTTAGCCCGGGGCAACGTCTCCCGCCGCGATGGCACCATGAACGTGGTGGTCCAGCACGTGGAGGCCGTCCGGACCACGGGCCAAACGCCGAGGTCGAAGGATTGGGGGTAGTCCAATTGGAGGGTTCAGGGTTCACGTCAGCCAGCGGCGGGCAGCACCGTAAACCCGGCGGCAGCGAAATGACCGTCAAAGGCAAAGCCGTACGATATCCTCTGGTTCCTCATGACTACGAAGGACGTGGCATCGACAAAGCTGAATGCCTGGTCCGAATAGCGCTCCAAGAGCGCATACGCCTCATCTTCCTGTTCTTCTGAAACAAATATGCGCCTGAACCGTGGGGACCTTCGAATACTCCTGAGGAATTGCCCCCGACCAGGCCATATTTCGGCCGTCTTCCTTGACTGCCCGTAGCCGCAACGCGATAATAGCAAGTGCAGAAGGATACAAACGTCTCACATATACTGCTTGCCCAAGAGCGAAGAGTATTTCACACATTCGGGAATAATAGGGGGCGCTTCTATGGCAGAATACGAGCAAAAAGCAGGTACAAAGCCAAGCGTAGTTGAAGCCATCTTACGGCTCCTCGCGTCGCAAAGCCCTGGGGTCCAGGAATCAATGGACAAGCTCCAAAAGCAATACGGCGAATACGCCGTTCCCGCAGACGAGGTCCGCGCCATGCTGGATAAAGCCTTGGGCGACCGAACACTGACAGAAGAACTGTATAAGTTACGGAGCAAATAGCTGATGCCCGCTTACTACATCGAGAGATCAGCGTGGTTGAAGCGCTACAAGTCAGAGATTGGATCCGAAGTTGTAAACGAACTCATCGCAGGAAGAACGGCCGACGATATCTTCGTCACGTCGCACCTTTCAGTCCTTGAAGTGAGCACTGTGGCTGCCAGGCTATTGAAAGGAAGGGCCATCAAGAACTGGTCGTGTTCTTCCGATACCCTTCCAGTCTCAGAATGCCCCAGGCCAATAATCCCGAGTAGGGGGTCCTCCTCGGCCGCCATCTCTTCACGGACAATCATGTAGGCCCCCTCTCGCAGGAGTTGGGCCTTTGAGACACCGCGCCGGGCAGCCAGACAGCTCAAATCTTCATCCAGCTCAGGCTCCAGGTAAATCTGCGTGCGCTTCATCTTTCCGGACATCTGCTTTTCCCCCTACGCGTTTACATCATAAGATAGTGCTGTATACATTTCAACTCCTTGCAGACATCAATGGTATTGCTTGACGAACGCCAGTTGCGGTGCTACTGTAGTGTTGTAGTAGGCTACTACAATTAGGAGTCAAAGGTAATGACACTTGATTTGGAAGATCTTATCACAGTCCGAGAGGCGTCCCGCGAGTGCCGCCGTGCCGCTGAGACCGTGCGGCGCTGGATATGGGAAGGAAAACTGCCAGCACAGAAGCTGGGTAACCAACTCTTCGTGAGAAGGGCTGACCTGGCCCGCGTATGCTCCGAAGGCAAGAGCAGAGACAAAGCCGCGAAGCTCGCCGTCCTTGAGGGGATTAGGACAGTGAGGGAAAGGATCGCCCAGCGCATAGGAGGCACAATTGACGTGCTTGAAGCCCTCGACCGGTCCCGAGAGTCTCATCCCTGATGGCCGGAAGGGTTTGTGTCGACGCCAGTTTGGCCCTGATGCTCCTCATCCCTCATGACTTGACGCCTAAGGCAGAAGCGTTATGGCAATCCTGGTCTGAGGAAGACGTACAGATAGTCGCCCCGCCCCTCTTCTTCGCCGAGGTGACCTCGGTGCTGAGAGAGAGCGCATACTTCGGGCGCATCCCACCTGAGGAGGCCGAGCATAGCTTCACGGACTTTCTTGACCTCTGCGTCAAGAGCATCGAGCTCCCTGATCTACAGGCCAGGGCATGGGCCCTCGCAAAGCAGTACAACCGCCCCCGGGCCTACGACACCCAGTACCTCGCAGTAGCCAGCGCATTGGGCTGCGACCTCTGGACCGGAGACCGCCGCCTGGTCAATGCTCTACAGGCGCCATGGCTCCGGTGGGCAGGCGAATTCAACACTGCATCCGGCTGAATCCACCCAGCTCTTCAGTGCGCCGCGGTCGGTTCCCCCCAGCGAATCGTGCCGAGACCATCAAGATCCTTATCGAAGCTTTGGATCAGTTTGTCAAAGTGAGCGGCCTAATGAGGGTTGCACGAGTCGCCGCCCGGCCCGCTGTTGTGGTAAACTAGGGCAAATGGCTTCTTCCCCAAGCCGCCCGGCCAGGGTTACTGATCGTTCCAAGCGTGGCTAAAACACGGCACGGTGGCCGGGTACGCCTAACGCCGAATTTATTCGGCAGACCGGACCTACCAAGCGCTTAGCTACCTATGCAGCAACCACCAGATCCAGATGAACGAGGAGGTCATGCCGAGTGGACGCTTACCTGGACATAGAGACCACAGGGCTCTACTCCTACTGCCACAAGATAACGGTGGTGGGCCTTTCCTTCGGCGATAGCGGGCTCGTGGACCAGTGGATCGGCGAAGACATCACGGCTGACGCCCTCCTTGAGGCACTGGAGCCTGCGTCAACCCTCTATACCTATAACGGCAGCAGGTTCGACCTGCCCTTCCTCAGAGACCACCTCGGAGTCAACCTCCATGACAGATTCCAACACCGGGACCTGATGCTGGATTGCTGGCGAAGGAACCTCTACGGTGGACTTAAGGCCGTCGAGAGAAGGCTGGGGATCCCCCGGATGCTGAAGGATATCGACGGACTGGAAGCTGTCCGCCTCTGGAACAGGTACGAGAAACAGCGTGACCAGGAAGCATTGCGCCGCCTGCTGGACTACAATAGAGAGGACGTGCTGAACCTCAGGGCCCTCAAAGAGCTCCTGCTGTAAAACGGGCCAGGTAAGCTGGCAAATGACGCCTGACATCTGACAGCAAACTCACGCCCCCCCTTTACTTCCGCTGAACCTTCCCAAGCCAATTATTCACCATGTATATACCATTGCTACACTAGCATCCACCACGTTATTTACCCGTGTAGTGTATTCTCCTAATTAGTGGACACGCCCGACATGAAACCATAGAAAGGGGATCCAGTGACGGGAACAATGGGACTTACCGAAGGCTACAGGAGAAGCACTTGCATAATCGACGAGTATTCGTTAAGCCACAGGGAAAGGCAAGTACTATGGCTGGTGGCTCAAGGGAAACGCAACAGGGACGTCGCCGACCTGCTGGGAATAAGTATATGCACCGTAAAGATACACCTGGCCAATATATTCCTCAAGCTGGGAGTTAGCCGCCGCGCCGAGGCGGTCACGGAGGCCCTAGCCCAGGGTCAGCTACCTGCCAGTATAAAGGTCTCGGCCGCTTGAGCAAGTGATTATGGTGTCGAGGCGTCGCCCCTGGCTGGCTTTCCTACCTTAGTCGTCAGTCGTCGCCCTATATCCGGGGCGGAGACCCCAGCGGACAAGCGAGCTAATCCGGCAGTTCACTCCTCATAGCCATACTTCTTCCACTTGCTTAGGACCTTCTCCTGGATATCCTTGGGCCACGATACATCAAAAGACGCCTTCACCGGCGTATCCTCCGGCCTCCAGTGCTTGGGCCATGTAGCATCGAATAGACAATAGGCGCCCCTACCGGTCACTCGCTCATCGGGATCAGGAAACGTAGCTATGTGCGCATAGATTGGAGCATTGGGCACCTTGTAAACGCCTCGGTCAGGATGGCAGCGCGTGAACATGCAATGGAGCACTTCGTTCAGATTCGTGGCGTCCACGTCCTCGTCCACTACCACCACCCAGTAGAGAACACCCCCAACCTGACTTGCCCAGATGGCATGGGCGATCTTCTTGGCAAAATAGGGATAAGGGGTCTTGGTCGACACCACCACCATCTGTGAAGCACACTCCGGCGGAATTGACACCATCTTGACCGGGAAACCCCTGCCCCTGAGATCATCCAAGATCTCAGCGGGCAGGCCAATAGCCATTGCTACCTGGTTGCAATCCACGGGCACACCCGTACATGAAAGTGGCAATATAGGATCGTTGCGATGGGTAATGGCCTTGACCCGGTAGACAGGCTTGGGCGAACCCACGTGGGCCGACCGGTATCCGGTATACTCCCCAAAAGGCCCTTCATTTCGCCGCTCGTACGGCAGCATCTCGCCCTCGATCACTATCTCCGACGTGGCCGGGACCTCCAGGTCCACCGTTTCACATTTCACTAACTGCACCGGCTCCCCGCGCATTCCGCCGATGATATCCACCTCGTTTACACCCATAGCAGTAGGACTGCCCGCCACGAAAGGACTTACCGGCTCTGAGCCCATGACTATGGCAAAAGGCATGGGCTGGTTGCGGGCCTCATACTTCTGGTAGTACATCATCCCGATATGCTGCGAAGCCCCCACGAGTCCCCCCAAGCTCGTAGCGTCGTGGACCATCAGCCGGTACATTCCCCAGTTGGTCCACCCCGTGTCCGGGTCTCTGGTCACTACCAAGTGCCATGTCCCGATGTACCTCCCACCATCCCCTTCGTGGAGAAAGGGCGCCGGGAACTTGAGGAGGTCTACCTTGTCGCCCAGAAGGATATTCTCCTTACAAGGACCGGTGCTAACGACGATGGGCTTGAGAGGAGCCTTCTTGCGCCTCAGGTACTCCTCCGTAATCTCCCCAATCTTGGTCTCCGGCTTCATCCCCATGGCTATTGCAGTACGGGCATACTCCCTCCCCGGCCTGCTGAGGCCAGCGGGAGCGCCGAGTATGCGGTATCCTTTGGGATAACCCTTGATCTTCTCAAAGAAAGGGGCGGGAGCACGCAGGTCATAAGACCTGCGGATAATCGCTCCCACTTCCAGGTTCCAGTCCACCTCTTCCTGGATGTGCTGTACCTCTCCCTCCTCCTCCAGCTTAGCCACGTATTCCCTAAAGTCCTTGAAGGCCATTAAGTACTCCTGATGGTTTGATTTGCCCTCTGGAGGCCAGATCGGGCCAGGACATCATACTGCAACTGCTAGTGAATCACAATTTGGGTAACCGCATAAAATATCCCCAGGACGAAGCTACCGGCCAGGATGGCGGCGGCCGTGCTGTTCTCTGAGAATATCTCCTGCATCAGCTTGTACTTGCGCTCAAGCAACTCAAAAACCGCAATTACTATCAGGATAGATACAACCGACCAGAGAAGAGTGTTGCCTAATCCGGTCAAGAAACGTTCCACTTCCGGGCTCACTGCTTGCCTACCTCCTTTCCTCCAGGATAGATACCGACGATATCCGCTTCACGTAAGGGCTGCCCGACGTACCAGGCAACATGAGCCGTCCAGACCCCCAGGATTACCTGGCCGGAAGACGACTCCATCTCAAAGTAAACATTGTCGCTGGCTTTTGGACTGATATCGCGCCAGACTTCCCCGGTGAGTGGCTTGCCCCGCACACTGCCGCTAAAGGTCCCCGTGCTCCGGGCCTGGTAATTGGCTTCCCCGTGCTGAAAATGGACCGGCTGCGATCCGGACACACCGTCCCGGACCCTCTGCTCAAAGGCCTTGAGCATTCCATGGTCTCCCGTAAGCTGCTCAAAAGCAAGCGAGCCCTGCCGCAGTGTCTCGGGTGTGCCGTAGGTTGAATTCCCTCCCGGCGCAATCTCCAGCAGCCTCCCATCATCCAGGATGACCCACTGCCACCGGGTAGCCCGAGCGCCCACTTCTTCGAAGCAATCCAGCACCGTGTCCACCAAGGAGCTACGGCCATCCCAGAAGCTCAGCGCATCTCCCGGCTCCAGATTGTCCAGTGTCCTGGGCGTAACAGCATCACCTCCTTTAGTCCTGGCCGGACTCCTGGCCCGCCGGGAGAAATAGACTCCCGCCCCTAGACTCATGACGACAATCAAGACCAAAACGGGTTCCAAGGCCACATCTCCCCAGCGTTGAATCTAGCGAACCTATTCATTTAACCACAGAGATCAAGGGGACCACGGAGAATAATCCAATAGTTCTCTGCGCCCTCTGCGCCTCTGCGGTGAAGCAGCTTGGACCATCGCCTAACAGCTCCCCTGATCCTGCACTAGAGAATGCGAGGCAGAAGCGCCCACGTCCGACACCGGTAGTCGCGGTACCCGGGCAGAGCCTCAGCCAGGACCTCCTCCTCGTACTCCATGCGCAAGCACTGGCACCCCGTGAAGGCGATAAACAGCCCCAGGGCAGGTGGCGAGAAGCTGACCATAAGCAGCCCCAGGCCGATAACGAACCCTGCCAGGTAGAGGGGATGCCGGATCCAGCGATATGGGCCGGTCTGGACCAACCTCCGCGCCTCCGGAACGATGCTAAAGGCCGTTCCCAAGTGCCAGACTGCCCAGAAGGAGAAGCCAAGACCGGCTAGAGAGGCCAGCACCGCCATCGATTCAAGTCCGGGGAACTGTGCCGGAAGCAAGGACAAGGGAATGAGCAGATTCGCTCCAAGTGCGGCAACCAACTGGGCCAGCCAGTCGCCACGCCGGAGAGGCACGTCGGGCCCCCGACGAAGGTAAGTGGCCATTACCAGAATCAGGTAGGCCAGGGTAACCAGGCTCAGAGCCGCGCCCCAAGGGTCGCTCCAGCCGGCGGCCCAGACCTCCCAAGCGATCAGGCCGGCGAAGTAGGCCACGGCCATGCCGTATCTCGCCTGGACCGGCATCGTGCGTCCCAAGGTCATTCTCATCCTCGGTGGTACACCGGTGGGCATGCGAAACCGCGGTCGGAAGAACTGGCGCAACGGGGCAGACCTCATTTCCCGCCCCCGCGCCCCCCGCCGCCGGCCCGTCCCCCGCTGGGCCGGGGGGCGGACTGCCCGCCGCTGCCGCTACTCTTACTAGACCCGCCGCCCACTCGCGGGCTCGAAGCGCCTCCCCCTTTGGAGGAAAAGGAGCTCGTGCCAGACCTGAAGCCTCCCTTCTCCGAAGCCGCCGTGCCGGCGCCCGCGCCGCCGGACTGGCCGCTGATATCACCGGACTTGCCCGTGGCCGCCGTGCCGGCACCCGCGCCGCCGGATTGGCCGCTGATACCACCGGACTTGCCCGTGGCCGCCGTTCCCTCGCCCGTACCCCCGGTCTTGCCCCCAACCGCGTAAGGCGCCGGCGAAACCTTTTCGTAGTCCGGGGCAGAGGGCTTGTTGTTGGTGATGCTGCCGTTCAGGGTGTCATCACGACCGAAGGCGCCGGCAGGCGGATAGTGGTAGGTAGGCACGTCCCGAGAAGTCTGGGGTGAGCCGGAATACGGTTGGTTGATGATGACCGGCCCGCCTCCCCCAGCCGTCACACGCCCTATGAGAAACGGGAACCAGAACGTGTCGAAAGCCCCCCGGCGGTCTTCTCCCCGGACTGTGACCGGGTCCTCAGGCGTCAGATGCAGGGTGGGCTCGTCTCCCCGCATCTCGAGATACGTGCGGGAATCTTGCACCATCTTGATATTGTCCTGATGTCCGAGATGGAGGGATTTATCCCGGTCAACCCAGTAAAAAGAGTACCCCTGCCCGTCGTAGGAGACAGACTTGGGCTGGATATCGTATTCGCCGGGCTGCTTAGGCAGGCCGCTGCCGCTACAGGCCAGGAGCAAAGGACCGAGGGCTGCTAGAATAACTAGCAGAAGCCACTTCTTATGCATCGCTCACACCTCTTTCGCCGGCCCTAGTACTCTGTAACATAGGTTTTGACTAACGTCATTGCGAGGCCGGGGGATAGCGACCACCGGCGCTGGTAACCCGCAGGCCGAAGCAATCTCCTAGTGGCGCGCCGAGATTGCTTCGCTAT
>Ga0082335_1001807_pt1 | contig 42972 bp, 38 predicted proteins | sample Subgrocontami58m_FD_72375 | JGI IMG/M metagenome (GOLD analysis project Ga0082335, IMG submission 72375) | Subsurface groundwater microbial communities from S. Glens Falls, New York, USA - GMW37 contaminated, 5.8 m (SPADES assembly) (version 2) ...
GAAGCCCGTCAGGCGGTCGGTGGGGCGGAAGTTGCTCATCAGCGGCATCCGGGGAGGGTGCGAATCGACGTTGCGATTCTAACATGAACCCCCGGTGGCCGTAAGTCCGACAGGCTGCTAGGGGTCCGGATCGACAAATATAACGACACGTCGCGAGAACGGGCCAACGAACTGTCACGGGAAGCCCAGGAAGGCATGTCAGAACTTAGGCTGCGGGTCGCGATGCTGGAATTGCGGGCGAAGCTTTGGGGGGCGGGTCTTGGCGTCCTCAGTGGCGCCACCGCGACCGGTATCACCCAGCTTTTCATGAACAGCTTCCGCCACTGATCGCTCGGCATGCCTGGGTTTCGGTGTCCTGGCATGCCGAGTGGAGTGCATTCTGTCGCCTAGTCGTTTCTTTTGTCAATTGAAGGACCATCTGCGGGCTCCGACCGTTCGCCGTACCCTGCATCCGCAGTGCCCACGGGTTCCACCGCTCCCTGGGATGAGCCATGCGGAATCGGGGGAAGGACCTGGACCAGCTTCGGGCCGCCGCGGAATAGATCGTTCCGAATCGGATTTGGCGATAACGGCGATCCGATCAAACCATTACCCCATGCATCACGCTTCGGCATAGTCTCCCGGCATCGGACGGTCCGCACCGGGCGGTCCAGCATATCAACAGGTTCATGTCGGAGCAGTCGTCATGCCCATGGCTGGTTCAATTGCGGCCCGCACGGAAGCGTTCTGCCGAAGCTTTGACGTTCGGGTGCCGATCCTGTTGGCCCCGATGGCCGGCGCATGTCCGCCATCGCTGTCCATCGCCGTTGCACAATCCGGTGGGTTCGGCGCCTGTGGTGCGCTGTTGATGCAGCCGGCGGCGATCAAGGCCTGGGCTGCGGAAGCCAGGGCCGGCAGCAACGGCGCCTTTCAACTCAATCTCTGGATCCCCGATCCGCCACCGAGCCGTGATCCTGCTCGGGAAGCCGCAATGCGGACCTTCCTGGGAACCTGGGGTCCGGAGGTCCCGCCCGACGCCGGGGACGCGCCGCCGCCCGATTTCGCCACCCAATGCGAGGCCATGCTTGACGCCGGACCGCCGGTCATTTCCTCGATCATGGGGCTGTATCCGCCGGAATTCGTCGAGCGGATGAAGGCGCGCGGGATCAAGTGGTTCGCGACCGTGACGACAGTCTCGGAAGCTCGCCAGGCCGAGGCGGCGGGCGCGGATGCGATCGTCGCACAGGGCATGGAAGCGGGTGGGCACCGCGGCGCCTTCGATCCCGCGCGGGCGGAAGCCGGGATGGCAGGCCTGTTCTCCCTGCTGCCGACCATCGTCGATACGGTGTCGGTTCCGGTGATCGCCACCGGAGGCATCGCGGACGCAAGGGGCGTTGCGGCCGCCTTGATCCTGGGCGCCTCCGCCGTACAGGTCGGCACCGGATTTCTGCGCTGTCCGGAAGCAAGGCTGCCGCCAGCCTGGGCGGGCGCCATCGGGCGGGCCCTGCCGGACGATACGATCGTGACGCGCGCCTTCTCGGGGCGGCCAGGTCGAGCCATTGCGACCGGCTACGCGCGCGCCATGGCCGAACTGGACGCACCCGCCCCGGCGCCCTACCCGGTCCAACGCGCCCTGACACAAGGGATGCGCGATGCGGGCCTGAAAAGCGATGATATCGATCGGATGCAGGCATGGGCAGGACAATCGGCCAGCTTGGCCCGGCCCCGTCCGGCAGGGGATGTTGTCCAAGACCTGTGGAGTGGGGCGCGGAGCCTGCTGGGGCTCTAACCCGCCTGGTCAGGTCGCCGGCGAGGCGATGGACGGCCGGGGTTTCGCCATGCGCCTGCCTTTTCGGCGCAGGACACCAAACCCTGACAGTGCCAGACCCAGCAACGACAGCGACGCGGGCTCAGGCACGTCGAGGGCGTTGTAGATCACGCCACTTCCAGGGCTCAGCATGGCGCTCCAGGTCGCCTGTCCATCGTTGAAGCTGAACAGGGACGGCCCCGTGCCAAGGGGCAGCAGCGTCGCATAGATCAAGCCGGGGTCAAGCGAGGTCAGGATGGTCGGCGCGCCGGAACCGCCGAACGACGGCTCATCCATCCACCCGTAGGTCAGGAGCGGCTGGCCCATGAGCATCGGATTGAACAGCGGGCTGTCGCCGAAATTGGTCAGTGTCGCCATCTGGAACCCGGGATAGGTGTTGTCGAACCCGGCCACGCCGTCCGGATGCAGCACAAACATCGCGGTCGCGCCAAACGGCGCGAGACCGATCAGGGTTGCCAGGCTGGAATCGACATAGGGGGAAACGCTCAGGACACCGAAGGCGCTGGCTCCCCCGACCACCGAGTGGATCGCCCCGCCCGAAGGTCCTGGCGCGATCAGAGGGGTCTCTCCGCCAGCAAACGGATTGTTCATCGTCGGTGCCTCAGCCGCGGCGTTGACAATGGTCGCGCCCGTGGTGGCCGGACCAGAGGCCAGACTGGTCACGCCAAGGACGAACCGCCCGTCACCACCCGCATTGCCGGAGCCGCCGCCCGCGCCGCCCGACGTGTTTATCTGACCGGCATTTGCCAGCGCGCTCGCCAGCACCTTGATCGTGCCGCCGGAACCACCACCTCCGCCACCGCCCAGCGCGCCATCGCCGCCAGCACCGCCACCGCCACCCAGGCCACCCTGGCCTCCAGTACCGCCGGTGCCTCCCAGAAATTGGCCTTGGGAGTTTCCACCGTAACCGCCATTCCCAGTGGCCCCCGCCGATCCGGGTCCACCGGCAAGCCCGGGAACGGCGTTCGCGATTGGGCCGAACCCGGCACTGCCCCTGGAGTCCACCGATCCGCCGATCTCGGCAAGCCCGCGCACGTAAAGCCCGATCGCACCGCCGCCATGGCCGCCCCGACCGCCGGCTCCACCTGATCCCCCGGCGCTGCCGTCGCCACCGCCGCCACCGACTCCGCCCGCGCCGCCCAGGCCACCGTCGCCGCTCAGGCCGCCGCCCCCGCCCCCGCCACCACCGCCGCCGCCACCGCCTTGTGCGCCACTGCCCCCGCCACCTCCGCCGCCACTGCCACCGCCGCCCCCACCGACGCCACCCGTGAGCGCGGTCGAGGAAATGGGGGCGATTTGGCCTCCGGCGCCGCTCTGACCGGCACTTCCCGCTATGCCCGCGCCACCGGATACGCCGGCAAGTCCGGCTTGCCCGAAGCCGCCGGCGTCGCCATAGGTCGCGACATGGGACGCGCCGCCAACTCCGCCGAACCCCCCATTGGATTGCGACGAGGGGCCGCCACCCGCTCCCCCCTGTCCACCGTCACCGCCCATACCTCCGAAGGCGGTGCTGCTGTTGATACCCGCAAGCCCATGGTTGCCGAGGTCACCATTGTCGCCCGCGAACCCATAGGAACCACTGCGGCCACTGTTTCCGGATTGGCCCATCCCGCCTGGGGCGCTGGAGCCGCTCGGCTGCGGAATGCCACCCACCCCCGCCGCCCCGCCGGAGCCACCGATCCCGCCAGACCCGCCGCTACCGCCGACCAAGCCAGCGCCAAAGAAGACACCGGCCCCAGCACCGCCGGTTCCACCACCGGCGGTCGCGCTGCCTGCGGACGGCGCACTGACATCGATCCGGGCGTTCGAATGCACCACGAGGTTGTTGCCGACATACACCTCGGCGGGTCGAGATCCGGCGAGCGACAGCGTATCGGCGTTTCCATCGGAGCCGATATTGCGCAACGCCAGGCTGCCGCGGACGTTGAAGCGGTAGCCGCCATTGGCTGTCACGCCGTGCGCGGTGACCGTGGTGCCATTGATCATGCTTGTGACGACCCCGTTGACGGTCAGGATGCCGGTATCGGTGTTCATGACGATCAACGATGCCTGCGCCCCGGAAGACAGCACGGTTCCCCCGAGCAACACGGACAATGCGCTGGTTCGGATCCAGGATGCGTAGCTCAGGCGAGGACGGTCGCGTCGGTCCGCGCCGGGACGTCCGGCCGAACCGTGTTCGGTTGATACCGGCCCCATCAGCGGTAGAGGGTAAGTCCTTGCCGCGGAATTTGTTTTTGACATGACCGTTCCTTGCCTATTTGTGGCTGTATCGTTTTATATTGTGTGCTACCGGATTATATTTTCATCTGGTACAGTATTGGTAGAATCCTGCCACGGGAGCTCCCCTGCATCCCGGGACCGTCGGCTTGCCGTGCATGAGGCTTCCATCGCCGCTTGTGCCAGCACAGCCAACAGCATTGCAGCGAGAGCAGTGAAGGCGACCAGGTAGCCCATGACGGGATCCTCTCCCGGGACCGGGACCGCGATCATTGCGATCCACCAACCCACATTGCGGTGAGCGGCGCCGGCCCGCTTGCCGGCGGGCTTGATTTCTCCGGGAGAATCCCTGGATTATTCCTGTAGGGGCATGGGGTCACCCCAGGGACAGGGCTGGATGCGGATTGAGTTCGGCGACCACAGTCTGGACATCGCTAGGCGCGAATTGCATCGTGGGGCCGCGTCGGTCGCGATGGAACCGCAGGTGTTCGACCTGTTGGTGCATCTGTTGCGCAACCGCGACAGGGTCGTCAGCAAGGACGACATGATCGCGCATGTCTGGGCGGGGCGGATCGTGTCCGACGCAACGATCGACAGCCGCATCAAGGCGGTGCGCCGAGCGGTGGGCGACGATGGGACGGCACAGCGCGTCATCCGTACGATCCCTCGCAAGGGGGTCCGCTTCGTCGCCGATGTCAGCCTGGATGACGACCGGGACCGACCGGCAGGCCCGCGACCTGCCCCCGTACCGGCGTCCGGGCCGCCTGACCCGGCGGTTCAGGCCCCGGTCTCGGCTCTGTCGGGCAGACCCTCGATTGCCGTGCTGGCGTTTGACAATATCTCCCGCGATCTCGCGGATGAGGCATTCGCGGACGGTGTGGCCGAAGACATCATCACGGCCCTGAGCCGAAGCAGAAGTCTGCTCGTGATCGCCCGCAACTCCAGCTTCACCTACAAGGGCCGCGCGGTAGACGTGAAAGAGATCGGTCGCACGCTTGGCGTCCGTTATGTGCTGGAGGGCAGTGTTCGGCGCCACGCTGATCGGGTCCGGGTCACCGCGCAGTTGATCGGGGCGGACTCAGGCGTCCATATCTGGGCCGAGCGGTACGATCGTCCGATGACGGACGCGTTTGCGGTGCAGGATGATATTGCCGATGCGGTCACGCGCACGATCCTGCCCGCCGTTGCCGTCGCGGAACGTCAGCGGGCGATGTCGCGGGCCCCGGCCAGCCTGGACGCCTGGGAAGCGTATCAAAGTGCCCTGGGGCATTGGGCGGCGATGGAGAGCCGGGCCACGCAGGACGCGTTGGAGCGGGCAATCGCGCTCGACCCGAAATTTGCGCCGGCCCACGCGGTGTTAGCGGATGTCTTGATTTCCGCGGGCAATCGCGGAGCCCGCCCGCTGGATGAAGCCTTGAACATTGCCGAGACCGCTGCCCGAACCGCGATTGCGTTGGATCCGTCGGCACCGGACGGACGGGCGATGCTGTCGCGAATTTGCCTCATGCGCGGCGACCTTGCGACCGCGCTTCAACACGCCGATGACGCCATCGCGCTCAGCCCCAACAGCGCGGTTGCCGAAATGGAGCGTGGGCATGTGCTGGTGTTCTTAGGCCGACACGATGAAGCGCGCCGCTCGCTTGGCGCGGCGCTGCGCCTCAATCCGATGGACCCGGCGATCCGCGTTGCCGAAATGCTGATCGGTACGAGCCTGTACCTCAATCGGGAGTATGCCGCGGCGGCCGCGCATCTACGATCCCTGGTGCTGAGATTTCCCCGGTACAGTGCCGCCAACCGCTGGCTCGTGCTTGCGCTCGGCAAGCTCGGTGAGACCGTGGAAGCCAGGATCACCATGGAACGGCTGGCAGAGATCGCCCCGAACTCCTTGGCCCTCGCCGCCGCTGCTCGGCCGGCCTGGTGTCGGCAGGAGGATCACGACCATATCCTTGAAGGCCTGCGGGCGGCCGGTTGGCATTACGGAGAGTGATGGGATTGCCTCGGTGCGGGTGCCTGTGCCGGTTTTGACAGACCGGCGCTCCTGACGATAACTGCGCGCAACCGTGAACCAGGAGACCATCATGTCGCTGCCCATCACAACCATCGGATTTATTGGCCTCGGGGTGATGGGCGAGCCGATGTGCGGCCATCTCGCTCGCCGCTCCGGCAAGGTGGTGCTGGCCTATGACCTGCGCAATGAGCCTCTCGCCCGACTGGCGGACTCCGGGGTCAAGGGCGCCACACCGGAACAGCTTGCGCGGGACTGCCAAGTGATCCTGATGTCGCTGCCCGACGGGAAGGCGATGCAGGCGGTGGTGGCGATGCTGGAACCGCATCTACGCCCCGGGCAATGCATTGTCGATACGTCGACGTCCTCGGTCGCCGTGACGCGGGAGATCGGGGCTCGCCTGGAAGCCAAGGGGATCCTGTTCGCCGACGCACCGGTCGCCCGCACGCGGGAGGCGGCGGCGAAGGGCGAACTGTCCATCATGGTCGGCGCATCCGACAGCACCTTCGCGCATGTCCGGGAGATCCTGGAAACCATGGGCACCGATGTCAGCCATTGCGGCCCGGTTGGCTGCGGCCAGGTGGTGAAGATCCTCAATAACATGCTGGTGTTCGAGAACTGCCACGCGTTGGCCGAGGCCATTGCCATTGGCCGGCGCAACGGCGTGCCCGCCGATTTGCTGTTGCCCATCATGGCCAAGGGCAGCGGCGACAGCTTCATCCTGCGCAACCACGGCATGAAAGCGATGGTGCCGGGAGAATTCCCGGAGCGCGCGTTTTCCGTCCGCTACTCGATCAAGGATCTGTCCTACGCGCTGGAAATGGCCGACGAGGCCGGACTGGCGGTCGAGGGGGCCAGGCTGGCGATGCAGCGCCTGAAAGCCTCGGAGGCCGCGGGCGACGGCGACCGCTATCATCCTGTGGTGTTGAAAGTGATCGACCCGCAATGACCGAATTCCCCGACGACGCCACCTGGCGGAGTGCGTGCAACGGCGATCCCTCCCTGGGCGCCTGGGCCGGTCCGTGGTCGGTCTGCTTCGCGATCGAAAGCGGCACCAGGCGGACCGTATTCAGCCTGAGCGAGGGACGGGTCGGAACCGACGATGCGGCGCCAGCCTTCACCCTTTCGGCACCGGCCAAAATCTGGACGAAATACCTGCAACCAACCCCGCCTCGGCACCACCAGGGCATCTTTGCCATGCTCTATCGAGTGCCGGAGTTCCGCGTTGACGGCGACCAATTGACCTTCATGCAACACGCCCATGTCGCGAGACGGGTGCTGGAAATCGGCAAGTGGTTGGCTCTAGGTAACGCTGCCCCGGCTCCGGTCACTTTGAATCCGCGTGGCGGCAAGCGGGCGGTGCCGAAGGTTCAGGGCGGCTACGTGCCGGTGACCGTCGGCGGCATCACCTACCAAGTTTATTACGAGACCGCGGGGTCCGGTCGCGACGTGCTGTGCATGCATACGGCCGGTGCCGATGGTCGGCAGTTCCATGGGTTGATGGCCGATCCGGCAGTGACCGCCAACCATCGTCTGGTGTCGTTCGACCTGCCCTACCACGGCAAGTCGCCGCCGCCCGAAGGGGCTGTCCCCGGCGCCTGGCGCCTGAACACCGACCTTTACGTCGATCTGGTCATGGGCTTCATCAGCGCCGCCGGCCTGGACAAGCCGGTGGCCCTTGGCGCTTCGATGTCGGGCGAGATCTGCCTGGAACTGGCCTATCGCCACCCGGAAGCATTCTCCGGCATCGTTGCCTGTGAGGCGTGCGAGAAAATCGAGCGGCGGCAGACCTCCTGGGCGTCACACCCTCAGGTCAACCAGGCGTTTTTCGTGCCGGAATGGATCCGGGCCCTGAGCGCCCCCCAAAGCCCGGCTGAATACACCGAACAGGTGGATTGGCATTACGGCCAGGGCGGCCCTTCGGTGTTCTTTGGCGATATCGCGTTCTACTCGGGTGACTGGGATGCGCGGGACAGGGTGGGCCGGATCGACACCAACCGATGCCGGTTGTTCATGCTGACCGGGGAATACGATTACTCCTGCACGGTCGAGGCCTCTGCCGCGACGGCGGCCAAGATCCCCGGCGTGCGGTTCCAGGCGATGGAGGGGATCGGTCATTTTCCGTTTGCGGAAAATCCGGCGCTGTTCGCCCGCTATCTGCTGCCGATCCTGAATGAACTGAAGGGCTGAGCGGAGCAATGGTTCAGCGCAACGAGATCATCTGGCTTGGCATCAGCGCCGGGGTCATGGGCTGCCTGGTCGGAGGAATGATGCTCGGGATCGGGATGGACCTGATCGTGAACGGCCAACCGCTGGGGTGGTTGCTGCTGCTGCCTGGGCCGCCGGTGTCGGCGTTTCCCGGCTGGATGCTGGCGCGGAAGCTTGCTCGGCAGCTTTAGTCGGATCGGTGGTTGTTTGAGCGGAGTAAGGATGAGGCCTACCCGGACCGTCCACCGTCCGGGTAGGCCCCCCCCCAAGTGTGCCGGTTCCAAGGGCCGTCGCCCTTGGTCGGGGTCCGGGGCGGAGGCCCCGCCTTTCCGCCCGCCCGGTGGAAATTCCCCACGCAGCGGCGTAAGACCAACCCAAAGGGGGAGACACCAGCCATGAAACTCGGCGTGTTCGATCACATGGATCGCGGCCTGGCACCGCTCGACCGATTCTTCGAGCAACGGTTGAAACTCGTAGAAGCCTACGACGCGGCCGGCTTCTATGGCTACCACGTGGCCGAACACCACGCCACGCCGCTGGGCGTCGCCCCGTCGCCCGGCGTCTGGCTGGCGGCGATTGCACAACGCACCAAGCGCCTGCGGTTCGGCCCGCTGGTGTATCTGCTGCCGCTGTATCATCCCATCAAGCTGCTGGAAGAGATCTGCATGCTCGATCAGATGTGCGGCGGCCGGCTTCTGCTGGGTGTCGGGCGCGGCATATCCCCGATCGAGCTGCGCTATTACGGTCTGGACCCGGAACAGACACCCTCTATGTATGCCGAGGCGCTAGAAGTCATCCTGCGTGGCATGCGCGGCGGCAACCTCACGTTCGAGGGCAAGCACTACCAGTATCGCGATGTACCGATCGAGATCGAGCCGTTCCAGCGCCCTCACCCGCCGTTATGGTACGGGCTGGGGCGGCTGGACGCGGTGCCGTGGGCCGCGGCCAACAAGGTGAACATCGTCGGCAACCTGTTCGCCTCCGGCATGCGGACCCTGACCGATCGCTATCGCCAGGAATGGGCTGCCCTGGGCCACGCGCCGGAGGACATGCCGCTGATGGGTACCGGCCGCCATGTCGTAGTGGCGGAGACCGAACGGGAGGCGCTGGAAGTCGCCCGTCGTGGATACGACAAGTGGCGCGCCAGTTTCATGAAGCTGTGGGTCAGGCATGGCATGATGCCGTCGATGCATGCGGTCTTCCCGGAACAATTCGAAACGGCGCAGGAGCAGGGGCGCGCCATCGCCGGTACGCCTGACCAGGTGCGTGATTTCCTGCTGGAGCAGGTGAAGGAGGGCGGACTGAACTATCTGCTGTGCCGTTTTGCGTTCGGCGATATCACCGGCGATCAGGCTCTGCACTCGGTCGATCTGTTCGTGAAACATGTCATGCCGGACCTGACGGCATATGAGGGGACGTATTGATCCATGTCTGACATCTATGAACTCTTCGCGCTGCGTTACGCCGGACGGGCGGCACACAGGGCCGAACATTTTATCGGTGGCGACCCACATGACGGGCCGATGCCGATGGATTATTTCATCTGGGTGGCGAAGAACGCCGACCGCGCCGTGGTGATCGATATCGGCTTCACCGCGGAAAGCGGCGGCAAGCGAGGCCGCGTGCTGGATCGTTGCCCGATCGACTCTCTGTCCCTGCTGGACGTCGATTCGGCCAGCGTCGAGGACGTGATCCTGACGCATATGCATTACGATCATGTAGGTAATTTTCACAAGTTCCCCAAGGCGCGGTTCCATCTGCAAGAACCCGAGATGCAATATGCGACCGGCCGCTACATGAAATACAAGCAACTCGCCAAAAGTTTTGAGCCGGACGACGTCTGCGGCGTGGTGCGGCTGAATTTCGATGGTCGGGTGGTCTATCATGACGGGCCGGCCGACGTGCTGCCCGGCATCAGCATCGTGCCGACCGGTGGGCATTCGCATGGCCTGCAATTCGTAAAGGTGAACACCAAGCGCGGGGTAGTCGTCCTGGCATCGGACGTGACGCATTTCTACGAGAACATGGAAACCTATCGCCCGTTCACCACGGCCCTGCATATCGGCGACATGCTGGTGGCGTTCGACACCCTGCGCGCGCATGCGGCTTCTCCCGACCTGATCGTTCCCGGGCATGATCCGCTGGTGATGCAACGCTATCCGGCGGTGTCGGAGGCATTGAAGGGCATTGCCGTGCGCCTGGATGTGCCACCGACGGCATGATCGGGCGGCTGCCGGCGCGATTGCGTTGCGCCGCGACCGGTCCTGGGGTGGGGCGTCCACTGGTCATCACCCTGGGATCGGCCGAGTCGCACGCGGATCTGGTCCCCCGCACCCCGGGGCGGAACGGCTTGCGCCCGGTATCGGTCCGTGAAACCATTTGCCACCACGATCAAACGTAATCGCGAGAAGGAGAGAGCGGATGGATGTCGGCATGATGATGGTGTTCGCCAGTTACGGCTGGGAGAACTGCACCGACAAGCGCGTTTGGGAGGAGGAGATCCGCTTGGCTCGCATAGCGGCGGATTCCGGCTTCGACTGCCTTTGGTCGGCCGAACATCATTTCGCCGATTATTCGTTTGTCCCAGACAACATCCAACTGATGACCTATCTGACGGCCATCTGCCCCAACATCGACGTCGGCACCGCTGCCGTCATCCTGCCCTGGCACGATCCGTTGCGGGTCGCCGAACAGGCCGCCGTGCTGGACATGCTGTCCAAAGGCCGGTTCCGCTTCGGCATGGGACGCGGCTTGGCGCGCCGCGAATTCGAAGCTTTCCGCCTCAGCATGGACGAATCCCGCGGCCGGTTCGACGAGGCCGCGCCAATGATCGTCAACGCGCTGAAGACCGGGTTCATCGAAAGTGACGGCAAGTTCTACAAGCAGCCACGCGTCGAAATCCGTCCCCGTCCGGAATACTCATTCGACGGACGTATCTACGCCGTTGCGTCCAGCGAGGACTCGATCGTGTCGGCCGTCAAGCTGGGCGCCCATATGGTGATGTTCGCCGATCGGCCCTGGGAAATGCGCATGCCCGTCATCGAGAACGGGCGAAAACTGCATCGCGAGATGCACGGCACCGAACAGCCGCATCTGATGCTTACCGAGTTCTGCGTCTGCGGCGACAACCTGGCCGAAACTGAGGACGAGGCTCGCAAATACCAGGGCAAGTTCGTGGAGAGCAATTTCGTCCATTATGAATTCCTGGGCGAGCATTTCAAGACCGTCAAGGGCTACGACGCCTATCAGCAGAAGGCCGAGATCGCGCGGAAGGCCGGTATGGAAGGCGCGGTGGCCGGCTTCATGCAGGCCGCGAGTTGGGGTACCCCGGACAAGATCCTGCGCGGCCTCGAAGCACGCCGGAAGCTCCTCGGTCATTTCGAACTGAACGTCGCGTTCCGCTTCGGTGGCACGCCACTGGAAGTCTCGGAGCGCGGGATCAAGCTGTTCGCCAAGGAAGTGCTGCCGGTTCTGAAGTCCTGGAGCGCTGTTGGGACGGAAAAGGTGGCGGCATAAGCGACGATCCTGAAGGCCGCCGCCATCGACTGGTGGCGGCGGGCCACCCCTGTCGGTCATGGCTGGCAGGGTGTCCCGGATGCGGTCGCCCCGATGCGCCAAATGACGGCGAGCGATCACGACGAGCGGATCGGATTGCATCCACCGCCGGTGTTTCGTAAAGTGCGCGTGCGCGGGTGTAGTTCAATGGTAGAACGGCAGCTTCCCAAGCTGCACACGAGGGTTCGATTCCCTTCACCCGCTCCAGTCGGTTCCTTCTCAACCCGTCTATCCTGTTTTTAGCTAGGCCTGAAAAGCCAAGGTTCCGCGCCGTTTTGCGCCGAGACCTTGATACTGCGCAAGCGGAACGACCGCCAGACTTTCTCTCCGAGTGGCGGATTTTCTCCGAAGGCTTGGGACCTGGACGATTTTGTCTACAAGGTCTATCCATCTGATATAAATCGGTTTCTCCGTTGGGCGCCCCCTCGTGAGTTGGTGGTTCGATCGCTCCTCCGATTGCGAGGTTTATCGAACTTCTCGCGTCACCCCCGAGTTCCACACGTAGGAGGCGCATGTGAAGCCACCCCTGGCGTAACTCCACTGAACGGGTCTAAAACCGGTTCAACCCGGTCATAAACGTGATCGTGGGGTTTGCGGTACGATCATCTTGGACGGTCGGAGGGGCTTTCATGAGCGATAGGTGGCTGTCGGCCGATGAGATTGCCTCGTACCTCGGGGTGACCAAGGACACGGTCTACACGTGGGTCACCTCGAAAGGGATGCCTGGCCACAAGGTGGGTCGCTTTTGGAAGTTCAAGCGTGAGGAGGTCGACACCTGGGTGCGCGACGGCGGCGCGGCTTCGTCTTCCGACGAGGTCGGTGAAAAGGAGCGCAAGCATGGCTAGCCCAAGGAAGGCAGCGAAGTCGGAGGCGGTGACGGCAGCCGAGGGCAACGGCGCATCGATCGGCGACATCGACGCGATCGAAGACGGGAAGATCTTTGACTACATCACAGGCAAGCCCGTCGTTGAGAACGACAAGGAGCATGTCCGCCAACGCATTGCCCGCGCTCTGTTCCACGAGTACGGCATTTCGGTCGATGATATGGAGCCGGACTTCAAGGTGAAGGTCGACGGCTCGAACAAGAAGATCGACATCGCGATCTTTGAGCCCGGCTCCGATCACACGTCGGAGAACGTCCGCCGACTCGTCGTCTGCCAGAAGGAGCTCAAGGTCGGAGATAGGGGCGCAGTTAAAATGCGCGACCACGAGCAGGCCGCAAAGGACCTCGACGTGCTGAAGGCCGCGATGGCGGCCTGTGAGAGCTGCAAGTACGGGCTTTGGACCAACGGCCTGGAGTTCTTCTTCTTCCGCGTTGAACGCACGCGCTTCGACGTGAAGTTCAAGCCGATCGGCGACTGGCCGCTGTCGGATGAGTCTATCGGCACGCGAGACGTCGCCTCGCACGCCAGGCTGCGCCGAGCCGATCCCGAGATGTTGCGCACGGCCTTCCGGCGGTGCCACAACTTCATCCACGGAAACGAGGGAATGCCGAAGGACGCGGCCTTCTGGCAATTCCTCTATCTCATCTTTGCCAAGATGTATGATGAGCGGCAGCCAAACGAGGCGCGCCGATTCTGGGCCGGCCGCTTCGAGAAGAACGGCCAACTCATCGACGAGCAATTCGATCCTGCGGGGCAGAAGGCAATTCGAGCGCGGATCGAGCCGCTTTTCGCCGACGTAAAGACGAAGTACTCGACCGTCTTCCGTGGCAATGAAGAGATCACGCTCTCCGACCGTGCCCTCGCGTTTATGGTCTCGGAGTTGGCCAAGTACGACTTTGGCCGCACCGACGTCGACGCGAAGGGTGCCGCATACCAGGAGATCGTTGGTACCAACCTACGCGGTGACCGCGGCCAGTACTTCACGCCGCGTGGCGCTATCAAGCTCGTCGTGTCCATGCTCGACCCAAAGCCGACTGAGCGCGTGCTAGATCCGGCGTGTGGCACGGGCGGATTCCTTACAGCTACGCTAGCGCATCTAGCTCATCGATTCCAGGCCGAGAAGGGTGTCGAGCCTGGCGCTGAGTCCACGCAGGAGTTGAATTCGATACGCGAAAGGCTCGGCGAGTTCGTCAGAAAAAACCTCTTTGGCGCCGACTTCGATCCATTCCTCGTGCGCGCGACCATGATGAGCCTGAGCATGGCTGCCAACGAACCCGGCAATGTCTTCTATATGGATTCCCTGGCTTTTCCACGCGGGCATCTTGCGGGTCTAGAGCCCGCGCTAAAGGCAATCCCGCTGGGAAGCATCGATGTTCTCATGACCAACCCTCCATTTGGGTCGGAAATCCCGATAACGGACCCGCAACTGCTTCGCGACTACGACTTGGCACGGAAGCCTGGGAAAGCCGAAAACGATTTCGCGTGGGGTGATGGTTATCAGAAAGCCGTAGCTCCAGAAGTGCTCTTCATCCAGCGGGCCGTTGACTGGCTGACGCCAGGAGGACGCATGGGCATCGTCCTTCCCGACGGCATCCTCGGCAATCCGGGCGACGAGTACATCCGTCGGTGGATCCTTCGCCACACATGGGTGCTCGCTAGCATCGATCTACCCGTAGAGGTTTTCATCGTTGAAGCGAACGTTAACATTCTGACGTCGCTTCTTTTCTTGAAGAAGAAGCCGCAAAGTATAATCCAGGCCGAGGACCTCGGGCAACGCGAAGACTACCCGGTATTCATGGCCGTCGCCGAGAACGTCGGATACGATCGGCGCGGCAATACGCTCTATAAACACAGCCCCGATGGAGAGGATATCCTCGAAGACGTCGAAGAGGTGGAGCGAATTCGCCTGAACGGTCACTTTGTCGAGCGGCGACTCCGTCGGAAAAAGAAAATCCTTGACGATGATCTTCCCCTTATCGCGGAGGCGTATCGCGAGTTTCGTGCCAAGAACAAAGAGCCCGGCACGTGATCACACGGATCGAAGCGACGCGGTATCGCTGCTTTGACAAGCTTGACGTCGAGCTGGGGGACTTCCGCGTGCTCGTGGGTGCCAATGGTTCAGGTAAGACCACGCTGCTCGATGTACCTGTACTCCTCGGCGAATTGCTTCGTGTGCGCACCATCGGCGAGGCGTTCACCGAGCGGCGCGACGGGCGTGCGCCTCGTGCTACCTCCCTACGTGAGCTGATCTTCCAGGGCCAGGGCGACTTCTTCATCCTCGCCGTAGAGGCGGCGCTTCCCGAAAGCGTCACGCGCGATCTGCTCGAAGGCATGTCCGAGAAGGCGCGTAGCCAGCCAGATCGGCAGCCGACCCACATCCGCTACGAACTTCGTCTCCAGATCTTCAATGAGACGGAACTACAGGTGCAGAACGAGTACCTGTTCGTTTTCCCCGCGTCAAACGCACCCTCGCGAACAACGTCCGATACGAGCGCGCCGCGCATGCACGGTGAGGTGACGCCAAACCGGCACTGGAAATTCATCCTTCGGCGCGAGTACGGCGGCGAGGCCATCTACACACCCGAGACTGTGCAACGCCCTCGTTCGACGAAGTCAAAGGTGTCACCGCAACAGCTCGCCCTCCCGCGCCTTCAATTCGAGAGTCAGAGCGAGTTCCCGGCCGCGCGCTGGTTCTTCGATCTGCTAGTCGAAGACACGGTGTTTTTCGACCCTGACTGGAATGCGCTGCGCGTTGCAAGCCCTCCTGGGCTCTCCAAGACGCAGGTGCTTGGCTCGGGTAAAAACGCACCGTGGCTGGCCCTCGAGCTTCAACGCGCAGACGTCGATCGCTTCTCGCTGTGGAAGGAACACGTCCACCTCGCCCTGCCCCAGGTCTCTGATGTCAGCGTGCATGAGCGCGAGGACGATCATCACGCGTACTTTCGTGTCCGCTACGGCGACCGTTACGATGTGCCGTCGTCGGGTCTTTCGGACGGTACGCTGCGGATCCTAGTGCTGACAATCCTCGCGTACATCGCCAAACCGCCGCGCTTTCTCGTGACCGAGGAACCGGAGAACGGAATTCACCCGAAGGCTATCGAGGCTGTCATCCAGGGCCTCGCGTCGATTTACGACAGCCAGGTCATCGTATCGTCGCATTCCCCCGTTGTGCTCGCTCGCAGCGATCTCACGCAGATTTTGGCAGCGCGAATTCGTGCCGACGGAGCCTGCGAAGTCATCCCCGGTCCTGAACACCCGCGCCTCGTGGACTGGAAGGGGGAAGTGAGCCTCTCTACGCTCTTTGCCGCGGGAATACTCGGATGATGCGCGAAATCATCATCCTTGTCGCTGACGGCACGATGGCGGCCGTCGTACGCGCATTTTTCGAGCGTCAATTCCATTTCTCGTTCGAGTGTGCGCCCTTCGACTTCGATTCAACGAGCGACATCGTGTACGACCCGCTGAATACAGATGGCGGCGTGCACCGACGCTGTCACGATATCTTGCGTCCTTACCTCAACACGCATCGGCGTGCGCTTGTTGTGCTCGACCAGCAGTTCGGTGCTGAGCGTCCGGCAGACGAGGTACGCGGCGACATGGAACAACGCCTAAACTCCAATGGCTGGGGGGGACGCGCCACCGCCATCGTCATCGACCCCGAGCTCGAAATACTGCTCTGGCAGGACAATCCAAACGTTGAGCGAGCGCTCCGGCACACGGGGCCGTCGCTTCGGCAACTCCTTGCCCAAGATGGAAGATGGCCGTTAGGTGCAGCGAAGCCTCTCGCGCCGAAAGAAGTCATCCAGAAGCTCATTCGTGCCAACCGCGCTGGGCCGCCGATGGTCGTCTACAGCCAGATTGCTCGGTCGGTCTCGACAGCAGGCTGCGTCGACCCGGCCTTCCATCGTGTCCGCGACTTGCTACGCGCTTGCTTTCCGTTGGAGGGAGCATGAAAGCGAAAGCAATTTCCAGCAGCTGGCTGGAGAGCGACGGGCGTCGTCTTGACTGCGGTCCTTACATGTCTGGCGCGCTCGAAGCGAAGGTGTTGCTTGAACGGCTGAAGGTCCGCAAAGACCCCCTGAAGGACGTGACGGCCAACGGCATCGCGGGAATCTTCAACGGCCCGCGGTTTGCCCGCTCATATGTTGACAATCCAGCCAACGGCGTTCCGTTCCTTGGTAGCACCGACATTCTGAATGCCGACTTGACGAACCTGCCATTGTTGTCCCGGAGGCAGGTTGCAGCGAACCCGCGCCTGGTCGTGCATGCGCGGTGGACGCTGATCACGTGCTCCGGAACGATCGGCCGAATGGCTTACGCGCGGCCGGACATGGATGGAATGGCCGGCTCTCAACATTTCATGCGTGTGGTTCCAGACACTGATAAAATACTACCCGGATATCTCTACGCGTACTTGAGCAGCAAGTTCGGTGTGCCGATCGTTGTCGGCGGCACCTATGGTGCAATCATCCAGCACATTGAGCCGGAGCACATCGCGAACCTCCCCGTGCCGCGCTTTGGGTCACAGTTTGAGTCGAGCGTCCACGAACTAATTGAGAGAGCGGCCAGATTGCGTGCGGGTGCCGCAGAGCTACTAGTCAACGCGATTGCCGAAATGGAGGAATTGTCGGGCCTACCGAAATTGGAGGTACCCGCTTCTCCTTCACCTTTTGGATTCAGCGCAGTGTCCTCGTCCGCACTTCTGGCGCGGATGGACGGTTTCTTTCATAGCGCATTTCATGCTTCCGCAATGATTGCTCTTGCCGGGACACGCACCGCGCGGATTTCGGAACTTTCCTCGCGCGTCGTCGAACCTGCTCGTTTCAAACGGATCGCGGTGGCCGAGTCAGCTTTCGGCATCCCGTTCTTCGGCACTTCCGCGCTCTTTTGGGCGGATCCAATACCGAGTTATTTCATCTCTCGGAAGATGCGAAATGTCGAAGACTATATGGTCGACGAAAAATGTCTGCTTATTCCACGATCTGGACAGCTTTCGGGTATCATCGGCTCAGTCGTTCTGCCTTACGGGAGCATCGTAGGCGGCTCGGTCTCTGAAGACGCGATCCGCGTATACTTCGACTCGGAGGAGGATGCCGGTTTTGGTCTGATCGCTTTGACGTCAGAATATGGGCGCCGTCAGTTGAAGGCGCGCGCCTTTGGTTCCTCAATCCCACATCTTGACGTTAAACATATCCGGCTCGTGCGCGTTCCCGACCCTGGCCCCGAAATGCGAAAGGTGCTGGGCGCAAAAGGGGCGGGAGTTGCGCGGCTCCGCGACGAGGCGTGGCGGGTTGAGCGGGAGGCTAGAGCCCTCGTTGAAGCAAAGATTGAAGGGGCCAACTGATGGCGACGGTGATTCCCATCGGCGAGCCAGTGAACGAGGCCGAACGCCAAGCCATCGCTTTCCTGCGTGATCATCTGCCAACGAGCTACGTTGTCCTGCACAACTTCGAGGTGCCCCGCAATGGCGAGGCCTTCGAAGTCGACATTGCCATCATCGCGCCGCATGCTGTATACCTCGTCGACGTAAAGGGAACCCGCGGCCTCATCGATGTCTACGGACCCAAATGGTACCCCGAGGGGCGACAGCCGTTCAGCTCGCCGCTCGCCAAGCTTCGTGGACACGCCCGCGCTATCAAAGGCATCATCACGGGAAGCCAACCCGGCCGCCGCGACCTCGAGGACATCTATGTCGATGCGGTCGTCGTGCTTACGGCTCCCGACGCGACGCTCGTGGACCAGGCGGGGCGCGACGGGCAGAACGTCACGACGCTAAAGAAGGCGGTTGCGTTCTTCCAGAATACCACGCGCCTTCCCGCCGGCAGGTCGAAGAACATCGGCGCGCACCACAATATCGTGCTGAAGGCGATCCAGGGCGTGGCGAAGGCACGCTCCGGTCCGTTGCGTTTCGGAAACTGGCAGGTCATCGAGAGACTCGGTGGCACCGACAGCTACGTTGAATACCGTGCGTTCAATGCCTATGCTGGGCAGAAGGCGACCGGGCTCATTCGGGCATATCAGGCAGACCCGTATAAGCCACCAGCGGAACGGGAGAGGCAACGCCTTCTCATCTCGAACGCATATCGCGCTCTCAGTTCGATGCCCGGGCACCCCAGCATCGTCGCCGTACGCGACTTCTTCCCGAGTGAAGCTGAAGACAAGTACTTCCTTGTAACAGAGGATATTCCTGGACAGGCACTGCGCCTCCATATCGAGAAGCCAACGCTGGCACTCACGTTCGATCAGAAGATACGGATCGCCGACGACCTCTTGAGCGCGCTCGAGCATCTTGAGGCCCATAAGGTTGTGCACCGTAACATCTCGCCGTCGAACATCCTTGTTGGAAGCGACGGTCGTATCCGCCTCACCGGATTCGACTTCGCGCGGCCCGGCACCGATCACAGCCGCACCATTGCGCAGGAGATCGTAGAGGACCTCGAGCCGAAGTACATGGCGCCGGAGATTCACGGCCAGCCGGGCGCGGCCTCGCCGTTCTCCGACATATTCAGCGTTGGTCTGGTGCTTTACGAGCTCTTTGTAGGCGAGGCTCCGTTTAAGACCACGACAGAGCTCTTTGAGCAGAAGGCCGTGTTTGCTGTGAAGCCCAGTGAGTTGCGGCCAGACCTCCCCAAAGGCTTTGACGCGTGGGTCCAGAACCTCTGCACCTTCGAGCCCGCGAAGCGCCCTGCCCCTGCATGGGCCCTGAGCGAGCTTACGGCCCTCCTCGACCAAGGTGCCGCGGCCGCGCCGATGGATAGTGCCCCTCCCTCTACGGCGGAACGGGAATCCGCTGCGCCCGAACTCGATTACGCAAACCTGCAAGCACAGACACAGCTCACGCCGAAATACGTCATTGAGAGGAGACTGGGGAAACCGGGATCGTTCGGCGTTGCCTACAAGGTCATCGACACGTTGGGCGACGTTTCCCGCGCAATGAAGCTCGTACTACGCGACCGCGTCTCAACCATCGAGCGACTCAAGAAAGAATATAGGACACTCCTTCAGATACCCGACCACCCGAACGTGGTGAAGGTGATCGACGCCGACTTCATTCCCGGTGGTCCGCCCTTCATCGTCTTCGAGTTCATCGATGGCTTTGACGTCGGAGAGATGATTGAGAATAGCGCGCTCACCCGCGAGGACGCGCTGGAGCTCGGGCGGCACGTGGCGTGTGGCCTCGAACACCTTCATGAGCACGGTATCTTCCATTGCGACATCAAGCCTCGCAACCTGCTGTGGACCGGGCGTGGGACGAAGATCATCGATTTCAACGTGTCCGTGGCGGGCAAGGACGAGGAACGCCGTGGCGGCGGGTCGCGTCGCTACCTCCCACCGGACCTCGATCTCGACTCAATCCCGTCGGCGAGCGACCTCGCGGACCGCGACCTTTACGCGCTTGGCCTCACTCTCTACGAGGCGGTGACCGGACGGTATCCATGGGACGCGCAAATACCGCCGCCGGGCGTGCCAGCGAGTGATCCGCGCGAGTTCTCGAATCTTGGCGATCTCGCGCCTGAGTTCGTGGACGTCATGTTGAAGGCCATCGCGCCGAAGCGCGCCGACCGTTTCGCGGCCGCTCGGGATCTGCGGAGCGCTCTCGCAAATGTCCCCGCCGCGCGGCGCGCCCTTCAGCCAGTCACGCCATCGTTGACGGTTCAAAGCGTTGGCACCGACGCGGGGTCGGGTGCCCCGGTCCCGCCGAACACCAACCCGTATGTCCGCCACCTGCTCACGGTTTATAGCCAGAGCAAGCACAGCAACGCGGGCACGCGCGGCCTCGACGTCATCAGCGAGCAGACCTACGTCGAAACCGCGCTCGATCGCGATCTGATACCGTCGGTGCTATCGGGCGAATTCTCGCTCGTTATCATCTCGGGCAACGCCGGCGACGGAAAGACGGCGTTCCTCCAAAAGCTCGAGCGCCGCGCGGCGGAGGAGCGGGCCGGCGTCGACCATTCGTTGCCGAACGGCGCGCGCTTTAAGCTGCGCGGGCGCACGTTCCTGTCGAACTACGACGGCAGCCAGGACGAGGGTGACCAGAAGAACGACGATGTCCTGCGCGCCTTCCTCGCTCCGTTCAAAGGGGATATCTCAACCAAATGGCGCGCGTCGAAGGAGACGCGCCTCATCGCGATCAACGAGGGGCGTCTCGTCGACTTCCTCGAGGCGAACCGCGCTGACTTCGCCGCGCTTGCGACACTCGTGAAAGAGGGGCTTCGCACGGGCGAGCCCGCCGAAGGCGTCGCCGTCGTGAACCTCAACCTGCGCAGCGTGGTCACCGATCCGAAGGGCTTCGACGGTTCGATCCTCGAGCGGCTTTTACGCCGCATGACGCACGAGACGTTCTGGGAACCGTGCCACGGCTGTGACCTGAAGGACCGTTGCTACGCCTTCCACAACGCGCAGACGATCCAGGACGAGACAGCGGGCCCACACGTTATCGAACGACTCAAACATATCTATTCGGTCACTCATCTGCGCGGGCGGCTTCATATCACGCTGCGCGACTTGCGCTCCGCGCTCGCGTTCACGCTCGTCGGCACGCGCGACTGCGATGGCATTCACGAGCTTTATCGTACAGGGCAACGCAACGAAATTGTGCAGGGGTATTACTTCAACAGCTGGAGAGGCGGAGACTCGTCGAACCCGGACCGCCTCCTCGCGCTGCTATCCGAGATCGACGTTGCCGAGGCCGACGATCCGCGCCTCGACCGCGTGCTTGATTTTGTCTCGCCCACCGAAGACCGGACGCTCTTTCGCTTCGAGCGGCGCGGCACCTACGACCGCGAAATCCTCCGTAGCCTCTACGACGAGCTTCCGCGCGACGGTTCGGGGCGGGCGAGCAGCCAGCGCGCGAAGGCCCACAGGCGCTTCATCGCGATGGCGCGCCGGCGCGCGTTCTTCGAGCGCCGCGACCCAGGTTGGCGTTCCATGCTGCCTTACAAGATGGCCGATGAGCTGCTCTCCATCGTGCGTGGTGGCCGCAATGCGGAGCGTTTGCTCGATTCGCTGCTCGTCGCCATCAATCGCGGCGAGGGCCTCACGCGGCCCGAACGCATCGGCAATCACCTCGCACTCGAGGTGCGGCGGGTCGAAGGCGGTAGTATTCGGTCTTATCGGCTCTACCCTCGAGAGCACTTCTCTCTGGCTCTCGCCGATCAAGCTTCACGCTCTCGCTTCGTCGAGCATATGCCCACAGGCATCGTGCTTCGCTACGAGGACATGGCTGGGCTTGTTGCCGAACTTCTCGTATCACTCGACGTTTACGAGATGCTTCAGCGCCTGAACGAGGGCTACCGGCCTAGCGTCGAGGAGGAGCAGGGCCATTACCTGAGCCTCACCGTGTTTAAGAACCTACTCGGCTCTGCACCGTATCAGGAGGTGCTGCTCAGCACGTCAGGCCATGACTTCTACCGCGTCGCACGGCATGCAGACGGTCGCCTCGAGATGACGCGCGCACGGGAGGGAGCGGTCTGATGTCCTTATCCAAACGCGATCGAGAGTTCCGGCTGCCCAAGATCAGCTACTTTGACTTCAAGCACCTCGAGATGGATCGCGTGCTCACCGCGTTTTTCGCGCGGCTCGCGCACAACGGCTTTCCGAGCCGTCTACGACGCAAGGTGGAGCTATCCGTCGAGAGCTTCGTTGAGGAGTTCATGGAGCACCCGGAGTGGTTTACTGGCTTCCAGGCGCACCCTGATGTCCTCGCACGCTGGATTGAAACGCACCTACTCGACGTCGTGAATCGAGGGAAAGCGACCCAGGCGGTGGCTGCCCCGAGGCCGTTGCATGGCTTTACGTACCGCTTCCGCAACCCGAAGCACTCGCGGGACTACGGCGCCGCGCAACACCTTTACGAAATTTTACACGGCGCCCGGAGTGGTACTGGACAGAAGGCGATCGAGCACCTCAACCACTTCTTTTTTCAGGGCCACGACAAGGTCACCGGAAGGGCCGATGGCTCAGCCGTCCTCGACGTGGAGACGCAGGCACTCCTGCGGCTGCTTGATCAGGTCGAGGATGCGCCGGACACGAAGTTGGGCCGCGAGAGCTTCTCGCCGCTGTGTGTAGGCTCTGCGGACCTGCTCGCCGATGACACCCAGCGCTTGCTGTTCTACCAGCGCTTCATCCCACGCTCGGTTATGGTCGAGTACCTGAAGGTGCTCATCGCCTTCCACCTCGGGCTTTATCACCTGCGGCTCCTGAAGCTCTTGCCTGCGTTGGTCCACCGCAAAGGTGCAGACCCGACCTGTGCGACGGGCGCATGCCCGATGGACCCGAAGAACGCCGAGAACCCCTTCGGCGACTGTCCTTATCGCTTGGGTTTGCTCGTCGACGTCGCGGGCCAACCTGGCACACCGATGGCGGCGCTCGCGCGGCGCAGCGCCGACACCCACTACCGGCGTATCCCAACTTTCGTACGCGCCTATTTCGCGACAAAGAAGCTCGACGAGTTCGCGACCGACCTTGTTCGTCGGGGTAAGCTACCTAAGCCCCCGGGCGGCGAGTTCTCGGTAGGAGAGGTTCTGCAGCTCCTTGATGCGCCGCTGAGGGCCGAGCGCGAGAAATTTTTTGGTCAGCGCATATCGAGTCTTGTGGAAGAGACGTCGGGCGCTAAAGACGCGGAGCTCGATCCAGAGTTAAAGGCGGTCACGGAGATGGGACTGTCCGAATTTGACGCCTACATCGAGATGATTGTCGCGCTTCGCGGCCGATTCCATCGCCAGTATATTGTCGAGTGCCTTGACTCGCTGCTTCTCAAGAACCGGCCCGGCGCCGCTCTCGCGCAGGGGAGAACCAAGAACGCGCCTCGCCGCTTCGTCCTCGATAGCCGGCTCTTAGAGGTACTGCTTCAGATCGCCGTACTGAAGCCGGGCGGCGCTGCCGGATTCCACACGGGTGAGCTGCGCATCGACGAGTTGCTGATGTTCTTGCGTGAACGTTACGGGATCTTCATCGATCAACTGCCGAGAGGTGATGGCTTCGTGACGACGAGCATCGACGACCGCCACGCGCTTCGTGATAATACTAGCGCTTTTACCGGGCGACTCCGCGAGATCGGCTTCTACCAAGACCTCTCGGATGCTTACGTCACGCAAACGATAACACCGAGGTATCGCATCGCCGCCGATGACACGACTGCGGGAGGTCAGCCTTGAGCGCGGGATTCCAGGAACTTTCTCCGGCGCAGCTTACGGTCGAACTCGAGAACGTCGCCGTGCCTCTGCTCGTGGAGCAGCTTCGCTCGCGTGAGGCCGGGCACTGCATGCGTATTGGTGACCTCGACGTTGACTTGATGATTCGTCTCTGCGCCCGCCTACGCGCTGAGCTGCCGAGCACCACGGTGGTCGTGCTTACTAATGGCACGCTGCCTATCCCTGCCGAGCTCGCGATAACGAGTACCAAGCTCGTCGAACTGCGAAACCCGCACGCCGACGGCACACAGCGTCAACCTCTCCTCGTGTTCGTCCCAAGCGAAGTGCGCGCCTCGGCTGAGGATTCCTTCGGCGTCGCGACGTTCGAGGAGGTTTCGATAATTGGGCTTTACGAAACGCTCATTCAGCAGCTCATCGGTGAGACACCGCCGGTTCTGCGCGGTGCTGTTCAAGAATCGCTGCGTCAGCTTCGTGACTCCGAAAGCCCGTGGACCTTCGCGGATGCGCTCTCGACAACGCGTTTCCTGCTGACGGCGAAAGTGAACGGCAACGACGCCGAGGCCATCGGGGCCTCACTATACGAGATAGGGCTCGTGCCCGACTTCGAGTGGCTAGCGCTGCCGGAGAAGGCGCCAAATCGCTTGTTTCGTAACCGCGAATGCGTCGAGAAGCTCACTTGGTCTCCGCGGTCTGAGCGAGGTCGTGTCGGGGAGCTGGGTCTCGCCGACCGCGCAGTCCGCAACAGCCTCGGCAACTTCCTCGCGGAGACGGGCACCGACGACCCCCGCCAGTGGGCGCGCCATATCGTTGTCGACCGGGCGCTTTGGCCGCTCGCCTTCAACAAGTGGCAGTTCGAGGACGGCGGCGTTCAGCCGGACGCGGTTTTCATCGGTCAAGTACAAACAGACCTTCCGGTCGTCGCCGAAGATGAAACTAAGGAGCCTCTCACGCAGCTCATCGGGCAGAGGATTTTGCCCGTCAACAGCCTGAAGAAGTTCAACGTCACCTTCCACGTCGAACCGCACCCGACGAAGGTGCAGGGCCTCGCCAAGTTCGTTGCTCAGGTCATTTCGAAGGAACATGGCCCCATCGGCCTTGTTCGTGGCAAGGCCGTTAGGAAGACCGCGACCGACCGGACGACCATCTCCTTTTTGGCGTTGAACAAAATCGAGTGGGAGGAAGGCTGGCACTTTGTCCGCGTGCTCGCGCAGACGGAGAGCGGCGACCTCATCCCTCTCGTCGACTCAACCGGTCACGCCGTGGCGTGGAGTGCCGAGACTGAGTCAGCACGGCCTTGCCCGAACGAGAGCGACCTCTTCTACGTTCTGCCCGACACCGAGGTCGAGATTGAGCCTGCGCAGCGAGCGGTTCCTCGTGAGCTAAGTGCGCTGCATGCGCTCTTTCGCGCGCAGTTCACCGCCATTCTCGATGGCCGTGACCCGGCCAGCGTCGTGTTTGGGCATGCCGTGTGGGCGGAGAAAACGAAGGGATATGTCTCGGGTGCGGAGATGCTCGAAGTGAAGCTCGGGCGCGAAGGCTCGGTGCACGTCCCGGTCTCGCGCGCGCTCAAAAGCATCGAGCAGAAAATTCTCGCGGCACCGGATGGCCCGATTAGTTGGCGCATCCCACTGAACCTCGGTGTGCCCGGCACGAGCACGGGCGATGTGAACGACTGGCCGGTCGGTTCCACTGCCGAGCGCTTCATCGGGGCGCGTAGCCGCTACTTCGAGGCGGTACGGAGCGGCACTTCGGAACTTGTCACGCAGGGTTTTGACGCTGCCGCCCACGCGGACCTCGCGAGCGACTACGCCGAGGCGTACCTCGAGCTGCTCACCGACCTCATGCGGCGCGCGGAGGCTACCGCGAAGAGCGACTCACAGCGCGCCTTTACCGATCTGCGGAAGGTGCTCGCGCTCGACTCGGTGCTCCTGGCTATTGTTGACTTCCGTGGCCGCCGTCGCGACGCGGTCCTCGTTGCTCCTACGCACCCACTCAGGGCACTGTGGTACGCTGCGTGGGCAAAGCTCGGCGCCCGCTGGGTAGCAGCAGCACGGACCGCGCCGCGCGAATACGTTATCCCGACGCGCGAGGCGCTTCTGCGCTTCCTGTCGCCGACGAGCTTCCCGCCGGTTATCCCCACGGAGGCAGGACACGTCCTGACCGCCGTCGACAGCATCAACCCGTTCTGGACGCTATTCGCTGCGTCTAACGAAGAGGATCCACGCGGACTCGTCGGCGAGGTGTGCAGCGCGCTCGCCCTGCCGGAACCGGCCGTTGGCGGCGCGCTCATCGATGGCGCGTACCTCGCGTCACGCGTCCGCCGCTATCTGGTGCAGCACCCCTACGTGCGAACGCTCACCATCAACGCTTTCAACCCGGGGCGCGCGGGCGTCCTCGCCGACATGCTCCTCGAGTTGCAGAAGGAGCCGGCGTTCGCCGACCTCCGCTACGACATTCGGCTCTTCGTGCCCGATCCGGACGGGCCCGGCGTCGGCGAGGAGATCGCTGCTCTGCTGACGAGCGACCGTGGAACCACCGCACGTGAAGCGGACGCATTCTCCGTCCCGGCCGAGACGCACCTCCATCCGAAGCTCCGCCTCGCGGTGCGCGCCACCAAGGACTTTCGTATTAACCCCGAGACGCACGCGGCGCACCTGTCGCTGCTCTTCGACGTGTTCCCAGCCGAGGAAGTGGCCGCGCGCAAAGCCGACCCACGCGACGCGACCGCCTTCGTCCACGGCCTCGTGCAGGAGTTCTCGACCGAGTACCATGAGGATGAGTTGACCGTTGCGTGGCGGCGCCAGCCCCGTCACGGCGCGGCGCGGCCGATCGAGGACGCTGAGGAGCTCTCCGATCTTCTCGGCAGCCTTGCGGCCGCAATGTCGAGCGCGACAGCCACTATCGCCACTGGCCAGAGCGGCGTCGACCTGCGGCCGGTGGTGAGCCTCGTGCTCGGCCCCGACGACCGCGCACTCCTGCATCAAGTCCACGAAGTGAGCGACTGGGTGTTCACTCTCGATCGGAACCTCGGCATCGAGTTCTTCGACCACGGCGGCCGCGCGATGCGTCCCGACTACCTCATAGACCACTCACCAGACATGGCGAGCACGCTGGGCCACCGGCTCGTGATCACCTCGCGCTCCGTCGCCGAGCTCGAAGCGCTGCTGCGCCCGGTGCTCGAACAGTACGGGCTCCAAGCCGAGGGGCGCCACGCCGTAGTACTGCTCGACCAACTCCGTTCCCTTTCCGGACGGCTCGCGCTGAAACTCATCTCCTCGCCAACTCAACGCGCAGAAGCCCTCGGCCTGGCGCTTTCGCGTCTCTACTTGGAACACCAGGGCGTCTTCGAAAACCAAGTCGTCGTGCCGCTTGACGCACATCTGGAACTCTATCGCGTGCTGAAGACGCATGCCAACGAACTGGGTGACGAGGTTAGCTTCAGGCGTACAGACCTCGGGCTCTTTGACCTCGACCTTACCCGGCGCACCATCACGTGCCGCCTAGTCGAGGTGAAGTGCTACTCAGGCATTGGCGATCTCGCACATTACAACGCGCTCAAGACGAGCATAGCCGAGCAGATCGCCGAGAGCGAGCAGGTGATCGCGCACCACTTCGACCCGCAGCGCACAGCACAGGATCGCCCGGACCGAGCGTTCAAGACGCGCGAACTCGCGCTGCTCCTCGAGTTCTACCTGGAACGCGCGGAGCGCTATGGCGCCATTAGCCGTGAAGCTGCAAACGAGGCTCGTTACTTTGTCCACACACTCGACGACGGGTACCAGCTCACTTTCACGCGTAGCGCGCTCATCTTCGACTTCGCCAAGCCGGGCACCGAGTTGCCCGAGAGCGAGGGCGGCATCGAATACCATCGCATCGGTGTCAACCTCATTCGCCAACTCGTCGACGCCGCCGCGCCTGGCATCGAGGCGTCGGCGAGCATCGGCTCCAGTTCGGGGAGCGGAGGTCCGAGCGGTGGCCCCCGCCCGCAAGGCGTCGCCGAAGTTCGACGTCGCCGTGAGCGTGCACCCTCCGTGCCGACGCTCGACACGGCAGCCTTCCTTGGCTCGCCGCGCGACCGCTCCGTGTCCTGGGAAGAGTTGCGCAGCCGCCAGCCCGGCGTCCCGCCGACTTCGCCCACATCGGCCGCTGCGCATGAGGCCGTATTTACGCCCGCCGAGGTGACTGCAGTGCGCCTTAGTGCGCCGGAGGCCCCGACCGCGGCCTTGCCCATTGTCGCTCCTTCGGCAAACGCAGCGCCCGAGCCGACGCCACTCGAACCGTCGGCAGCGGAGGTGGCGCAGCCTGCTCAAATCGCCGAGCATGCGCTGCCTCCCGCTGTCCCCTACGACATTATGCTCGGCGTCACCGGTGAGTCGCCTCAATACGGGCTGCTCGGCGACGTCTCAGGCCGGCGCGTCGCGATCGACCTTAACCAGACGCACACCATCAGCCTCTTCGGTGTTCAGGGCGGCGGCAAGAGCTACACGCTGGGGACGATTACTGAAATGGCGTTGCTGCCTATCCCAAATATCAACATCCTGCCGCAGCCGCTTGCGACGGTCATCTTCCACTACAGCCCGACGATGGATTACCGGCCGGAATTCACGTCGATGGTCGCTCCGAACAGCGAAGCAGCCCAAGTGAAGGCGTTGAAGGAGACCTTCGGCGCCGAGCCGCGCGCACTCGCTGACGTCCTTCTCCTGGCGCCCGCCGACAAGCTCGAGGAGCGCAAGCAGGAGTACCCCGGCATCGAAGTGCACGCACTGAAGTTCGGTGCCGCGGAGCTACAGACGAGTCACTGGCGCTTTCTCATGGGCGCCGTCGGCAATCAGGCGACCTATATCCGTCAACTCAATCGGTTGATGAAGTCGCTGCGTGGCGGCCTCACGCTCGAAGGGCTGAATCAGGGACTTGAAGCCTCGTCGCTCTCCGACCACCTGAAGAGCATGGCGAAGATGCGGCTCGAGCTCGCTAGCGAGTACATCGACGACTCCGTTCGACTGAAGGACGAGATCCGCCCGGGACGTCTCATCATTGTCGACCTCCGGGACGAGTTCATCGAAAAAGACGAAGCGCTCGGCCTCTTCGTTGTGCTCCTCCAGCTCTTCGCCGACGCGAAGTATCACGACGAGCAGGGGATCGAGCGCTCGTTCAACAAGCTCGTCGTATTTGACGAGGCCCACAAGTACATCGACAGCCCTGACCTAGTTGCTGGCCTAATCGAAGTCGTTCGTGAGATGCGTCACAAGGGGACAACCATTATGGTTGCCAGCCAGGACCCGCCGTCGGTGCCTATCTCGCTCATCGAGCTATCGAGCCAGATCATTCTTCACAAATTCAACTCGCCAGCGTGGCTCAAGCACCTCCAGAAGGCCAACGCTGCCCTCGGCTCGCTGACGCCAGAAAAGATGTCAAGTCTCCGTCCAGGAGAGGCATTCATTTGGTCAAGTAAGGCGACCGACGATGCCTTCACCCGAGGCGTTGTGAAAGTTCGTTGCAGGCCACGCGTCACACAGCACGGGGGTGGAACAAAGACTGCGATCTCAATTCCACAGCCGGCTTGATATCAGAAATAACGGCGGGGTAACCCAAGGGAATGTGCCTATCGGCAACGACCATCCAGCTTTCCCAGCGTGACATCCAAGATCGACATTTGGCGGGCGCGCAAGTAACTCAAACCGAAAACGTGCGGACCTCGTCCCGAACGAATCCGGTTGCCATCTTGATGAACGCTTCCGCCGTCAGATCGGCGTCGAGCAGGGCACCGTGCTTCTGGTCGCGGTCCTCGGGATAGATCCACAGACGGTTGCACAGCACGTCGAGCGAACCCGAAGCGCCCGGGAAGAAATCGCGCGCTATGATCTGGGTGTCGAAGAAGCGATCCGGACGATAAGGATCGGCGTCGTCCCACCCAATCAGCTTCGCCCGCCGCATCTCGTAGTTCAGGAATCCGATTTCGTTTTCGGCGGCGTGCGCCAGAAGCAGCGAATCACCGACGAGCTCCTCGAATTCCTTGTGGACGTCAGGGTACCGCGGCGCGTTCTTCAGCCTGAATGCCTGGATCCCATGCACTTTGGATGCCTGCGGATGGATCGGAGCTTCTGGGTTTACTAAAGTCTCCCACTTGCGTCCGGTAATCCATCCATCGCCTTCGCGAAGGATTGCAACGCAGCCGATCTGGATAATGACGCCGGGCAGCCGCATGCCCTTGGGCATCCGCAGCACCTCGTCGGCCGTCTTGACCGCGTTGCCGGTGGTCTCCATGTCGACGGATACAATGCGCCGAACGTCGGCCAGGTCTGCACGCGTAAGCATCACGGGAAACTCCCAATGACCGGCGGGTGGAGATTTGCGCTGGAAGCCACACTATCGTTGCCGGCCATCAACCGTGCCACTTCCGGCCTCGAAGGGCCAGGCGTCTCTTGAGTACCGTCGCGACTTGCTGGATACGCGGCTGCAGCCACGGCATGAGCGCCCCGGTGTCGAGCGTTGGGAACACCACGATCTTCCCGGCCAGCCCGACCACCATGTAATCGATCAGCAACCGCGTCCCGACGCCCACGGCGCACATCCATCTGCGTATGCGCCCGCCAGGATGGCGCGCTGCTTCCCCCACTCCACCGGAAACGGTTCCATCAAGACCGGCAGCGTCACCCCGGCCGGCTGCCGCCCGTCGATGATCGCCTGAACGATGGCAGGCTCCAGCAGGGTGAGCTGGAGTAACCGCCCAAAGTAGCCCCGGTCCAGTTTCTCCGCCGCCGCCATCTCGCTGATCGAGTGGTACTTGCCGCTGTCGAGGAGGTTCTGATAGCGAAACGCCCTGGCCAGGGCCTTTACAAGCGCCGGATCGGAGGGCGTCGTTGTCTGCCGCGACGCACCCGGAAGGCCGGAGCCATCTGGCGCAACCACGATTTTTCGGCCGCCGCGCTTTCGGATCTTCAACGGTACTCGGACTGTGATGCTGGTCGCCGACATCATGCCGCCTCGCCCGTTTTGCGGCCGCCGAGATCGCGGACCAGCCCGGGCAGTCCTTCCGCCCGCAACCTTATGTCCGCCCCATCGGGACCGATGACGACCCGTTCAACCAACCTCTGGACGATGCGCGCCTGCTCGGCCGGGAACAGTTCATTCCACATTGGGTCGAGGGTCTGCAGCGCCCCGCTTGTGTCCTCCTCGGTCAGGTCAGGGACCTCCGCCCGTACCGCCATCCATGTGCCGACGGTGATTTCCGGCTGGCGGATCAGTGCCCGTACCTGGGCGATCACCATCCCCTCGATCTCCGCCGCGGCGACGCGGTGCACCAACGCCGGATTGTCGGGCGCGCCACCCTTGAGTGCTGTCTGGCTGACGTAATCAGCGTTCCGGTGCCCGATTTCAGAATGGACGATGGATGAGTGGCGGATGGGGGTTGCTCGAGACCCTTAACCGGGGTGTTCCGGCCGTTGATCCACTGGGCGCGGGGCGAGGCTGCGACGGCGATGACATCGGCCACCTCCTCGGCGGTATCCAACCCCTTAATGGACGCGCAGATGATTGCTGGCTTGCCGTTGCTCCTGAGCTTCACGATTTCAACTCCCTGACTTGTCGATGATCGGGCGCGGCGAGCATTGTGCGTTCCTACAAGGCTCAGGTGAGGAACACGCGGATGCCCAAAGACCTGCCCATCGGCTGCACCGGCAGCGGCGCCACTCATACCGGCACGGACCCGTTTGACGTGCCGCTGCGCTTTCGCATGGTGAAGGAAGCCGGCGTGTTCGACTATTTCGACCGCACGCCGTTGCCGGGAGAACTGGATCTCTACAAGAAGTGCAGCCTGGACAACGCCCTGCCCATTCGCGGCGGCGGCTTCTTCTATGCTCTGGGCCGCGATGAGCCGCTGCTGGAATGGCATCTTCGCGTCGGCGCTGAACTCGGCGCGATCGTGCATAACGTGCAAATCGGCACGTTCGACGCGGCGGGAAAGCCGGTGAGCGACCAGCAGGTGGCGGATACCTATCTACGCGCCTACGACATCGGCCAGAAGCTGGGCATCGATGCCTGCTTCGAGGTGCATGTGAACATGTGGTCCGAACATTACGGCCGTGTCCAGCGCGTGGCGGAAATGGTGGAGGCGCGCGGCATACCGTACTATATGACCCTGGATTGCTCACACATCATCTTCAAGATCGACAATCCCGAAGAACAGGCTGTGCAGAATATGCGCGCCGACATCGACGCCGGAACGCTGCAACTGGACCCGCGAAAGCCAAACCACGTCTGCGGCATCTGGATCGAACGCAACTGGATCCGTCATTGCCACGCCCGCGCCGCCGCGCCGGGCGGGCCGAAGAATGCGTGGATGAACCATCCGGACGGGCGGCCCGGGCGCGGTATCCAGTATCCATTCTTCAGGCCAGAACCGGGCCAGTGGCACGCCGATTGGGACGAGGCGAAACTGGAGCCATGGAAGATGGTGATGCGCCAGTTGATGCGTCATCACGCGACCAATCCGAACAGCCCGCTGCGTCAGATCAGCACGGAATTCATCCCCAATCCAGACTATGGCGGCGGGGCGAAGTACTCGATCTTTGAACAGAATGTCGCCTGTGCCAAATGGCTACGCCAGACCTGGGCGCAGACGATCGCCGCCGCATAGGATTGCGCCAGCCGGGCGCATGCGCGGCTCAAGCCGACCTGCGCTCCGGTAGGAGGGTTTCATTCAATCCCCGGCCAGCAGCGCCCGTATCGCGTCGATCGCCCGATAGGTCATGCAAATGGCGTCGCCGTCCAGCGGCAGGGCCTGGGAGGAAAATTTCGCCACCACGATCCGCCGTGCGGGATCGACGAACAAATGCTGACCGTGGATGCCGAGACCTGACAATACCGGCTCCGTGCCACGTTCGACGTACCATTTCGCGCGGTAATGCATGGGACGGCCGGGGAAGTAGGGAACGAACGGACCCGCCAGCCAGGCCTCCGGATCGCCCGCGGTCATGATGTCGTCGATCCATGCCTGAGGAACGATCTGGCGATCGCCACGCCGGCCGCCCGCGGCCAGCAGTTGGCCAACGCGGGCCAGATCCATCGCCGTCATGCACATGCCGCCGGCGCAGCGCGGCGCGCCCAGTCGATCGACCGTGATGTAGCACGGTCGCGCCGCCCCCAGCCGTGTCCACAGCAGCTCGGAGAACAAATCGGCGAAACGCCGGCCCGATGCGCGCTCGATGATCCAACCAAGCAGGTCGGTACAGGGCGAGACATAGTTGAAGGCACCGCCATGCGGCCCGCTTCTCGCGTCGAGGGTTGGCAGGAAGGAACGAAGATCGGTGGCGGTCTCACCGGGATCCAGCGGGTTCCAGTTGGTCGCCTTGCGGTATTGGACGATCGGGCCGGAGGTGGCGAGATAATCCTCATCGAAGTCGAGGCCGGCGCGCATGTCCAGCAACTGGCGGACCACGGCGCCCTGGAAAGCGCTGTCTCGCAGTTCGGGCACGTATTGTTCGGCGGACGCGTCGAGATCGAGCACACCGTTCGCCGCCAGGACGCCCGCCAGCAGGCCCAGCATGGATTTCGATACCGACATCAGAATGTGCGGCGTGGTCGGGCCCATACCATTCGCATAACGCTCGCACAGCACCCGCCCGCGATGGACAAGCACGAAAGCGTCCGTTCGCGTGCGTGTCAGGAACGCCTCCAGGCCGATGTGTCCGCCTTGCCCGTCGTCGATGGCCAGAGCCTTGAGATCGGCATCGACGGGAGGCAAACGCCAGAGATCGTCGGGATCGTTGGCGATATCCGCCGAGGGGACGATCTCACGCACATGTTGAAAGCCCCACTGGTTGAACGGACTTACCCGCCAATTGGCGAGGGTCACCTGGCCATCCGGCGTGGGCGGAAAGCGATCCATCAATCCTGACATGGCAAGGGCTTCCAATAACGTCGTGGTGGGCGATCAAGGTCGCGCATCACGCCCGAACCCATGTGCCGGTGCAAGCCGGAGCGCGGCGCGGCGTGGAGGCGGGGCGCAAAATGGCGGATCATGCTATCGATCGACGATGCGATGGGGGGAGGGAATGCGACTGAAGAGCAAGGTAGCGCTGGCGGGTTCGCCTCCAGGTGTCGGCACGATGGGCTCGCGAAGCGATGGAGCGGATCGTCGAGCTACGCCATGGCCGGTTCTACGAACTCCCACTCATCGGCAGGATGGTGGCCTGACCACCATCCAAAGCATAGAAACTCAGGGAAAGATCGTAACTAAAGCGCTGGGTACGCTTAGGCGGTTACTCAAAACCCAGGGATCGTTTGCGTGACATGCCTATGCGCACGTCAGGGCGGCACGCTGTTCCCACCATTCCACCGGAAACGTGTCCATCAAGACCGTCAGCGTCACCCCGGCCGGTTCCCGACCGTCCATGATCGCCTGAATGAGGTCGGGCGCCAGCAGGGTGAGTTGGAGCAGCCGCCCGAGGTAGCCCCGGTCCAGTTTCTCCGCCACCGCCATCTCGCCGATCGATTTGTATTTTCCGGCATCGAGCATGCGCTGATACCGGAACGCCCGCGCCAGCGCCTTCACCAGCGCCGGATCGGAGTGGGTCGCCGCCTGCCGCGACGTGCCGGGAACGACGGAGCCATCCGGCGCGATCACGATCGTACGCCCGCCGCGCCTCCGGATCGTCAGTGGAACCCGCACGGTGATGCTGGTCGCTGACATCAGGCGGCCTCGCGCAGTTTACGGGCGCCACCCAGATCGCGGACCAGCCCGGCCAGTCCCTCCACCCGCAGCCTTATGTCCGCCCCATCGGGACCGATGACGATCCGTTCGACAAGGTTCCGGACGATCCGCGCCTGCTCGGCCGGGAACAGTTCGTCCCAAATGGGATCGAGACTCTCCAGCGTCGCGCGCGTCTCCTCCTCCGTCAGGCCGGGCACTTCCGCCCGCGCCGCCATCCAGGTGCCGACGACGATTTCCGGCTGGCGGATCAGTGCCCGTACCTGGGCGATCACCATCTCCTCGATCTCCGCCGCGGCGATGCGGTGCACCAGCGCCGGGTTTTCGGACGCGCCGCCCTTCAGTGCCGTCTGACTGACGTAATAGCGGTATTGCCTGCCCCGCCGCATCGTGTGCGTGGGCGACAGGGCCCGCCCATCCACCCCGAAGATCAGCCCCCGCAGCAGCGCCGGGGACGGCGTCCGGTTCTGATTCGCCCGCGTCCGTGGGCTTTCCCGCAGGATCGCATGCACCCGGTCCCACAGATCCCTGGGCACGATGCCCTGATGTTCGCCAGGGTAAATATTGCCCTTGTGCGCGGCATCGCCGACATAGGTCCGGTTGTGCAACATCTTATAGATGTCGCCCTTGTCGAGCGGCCGGCCTGATCGGGTGGTGATCCCGTCCGCCTGGAGGCGCCGCAATGTCTCAATACCGGAACCCGTGTCGGCGAACACCTCGAACACGCTGAGCACGCGCTTCGCCTCCGCCTCGTTGATCACCAGCTTACGGTCCCGGACGTCGTAGCCGAGCGGAACCCGGCCACCCATCCATATGCCGCGGGCGCGGGAGGCCGCGAACTTGTCCCTGATGCGCTCGCCAATAATCTCTCGCTCGTACTGGGCAAAGCTCAGCAGGATGTTCAGCGTCAGCCGCCCCATGCTGGTCGTGGTATTGAAGGACTGCGTGACCGACACAAAGGTCACATTGTGCGCGTCGAACAGCTCCACCAGCTTGGCGAAGTCCATCAGCGAGCGGCTGAGGCGATCTATTTTATAGACCACGATTACGTCGGTGCGATCGGCTTCAATATCGGCCAGCAGGCGTCGCAGCGCCGGGCGCTCCAGCGTGCCGCCGGAAAACCCGCCATCATCGTAATGATCGGGAACCAGCACCCAGCCTTCCTGCCGCTGGCTGGCGACGTAGGCCTCGCAGGCGTCGCGCTGAGCGTGCAGCGTGTTGTATTCCTGGTCCAGTCCTTCCTCGGTGGACTTTCTTGTGTAGACGGCGCAGCGGAGTTTTTTCGCGGTGGCCGCGATCGGCGTTTCGGCACGCGGGTGGCGGGTCATACGTCACCCCGCTGGCGAAGCCCAAAAAACGTCCAGCCATTCCATCGGGTGCCGGTGATGTGGCGGGCGACGGCGGACAGGGAACGATAGGGCCGGCCCTCGAATTCGAAACCGTCGGTGCGCACGGTAACGACGTGCCGCACCCCCTGCCATTCCCGGATCAGCCGCGTGCCGGGAAGCGGCCGGTTGTCGGCGCGAACGCGGCGCAGGACCAGATTGCCGCCATCCAGTTGCTCCCCCAGCGCCTCGAGCCGGGTGCGGGTCTCAGGCTTCAGCCCGCCATAAGCCAGTTCCTGGATCCGGTAAGCGAGGCGGGACTGCAGATAGGCCCGATTGAATGCGGGCGGTTCGGTGGCGAAAAGCTCCCGCCACTGCTGCTTCAGGTCCGCCATGGCGGCGGTCCGCAATGCAGCCAGGCGTGCCAGGACGGTGTCCTTGGCGATGTTGGGGGGTGGCTCGGTCATGCAAGTCTCCGTGGTTTCGGTTTCGCATGACGGCGCTGGCGGGCAGTGAAGTGTAGCGAACTGTCTCCCCGGTCGCGGGCTGGTTCCGCGTCACGCGCGAAATCCTCGCCAGCGCGGCTGCGCAGCCGCACCAGCCCGCGGGCCAGGATGGCGCAGACCTCGCGGAGATGGGGTGGGAGAAGCGTGTTCGGTGGGTTGGGCGGCGGCATGACGGTCCATCGCGGATTGTCCTACCAAGTATCTACCGATCGAGACCGCCCATTTTCCCACGGGTGCGGAGAGCAACCTGTCCGCCGTCCTTACGCCGACCGCCGCTCTGCCTCCGGCAGGAAGATCTGCCAGAGCGGCTTCAGCTTCTTCTTGATGGTGCTGTCATCGGGAACTTTCCGGTTCTCGGTCTCAAACCACGAGCGCAATCGATCGACCAGTGCCGACTGGCTGGAGGGCACGCCTTCAAAATAAAGCGTGCGGGCGACCTCGATCCAGAAGGCATCCCAATCGTGCGTCGGCTGCGCACCGCGCGTCCGCGCGGGCAAAGCGACGATGTCGGCGCGCCCGACAGAACCACCGGAGACCGCAATGCCCTGGGCCGCTTCAAAGCGCTCGACCTCAGCGTGTCGCAGGACAAGGTCCTCCCTGCGAACCTCGAGGATTCCCTCATGCACGTCAGACATAGAGATCTCCATGTATTTGCCGGACTGAACGACAAATTGATCCACCGCGTAACGGCCCATACGCAGAATGTGCCACGCATGGTCTCCTCGAAGGTCGACGACGCCAGTCAGGAACTTCGTCCCTTCCGGGATACGACACCATTCCTCCTCGTCGACCTGATCCCAGGAGCCGAATTCGACCATGATTCCACCCACGACGACAGACAGCCGTAGCTCGTCGCCAAGGGCGAACGGTTCGAAGTCAGCCAGGAGCATGCCCCATCGTTCGCAGAGTTCATCAAGCCGATAGAATTGCTTCCGAAAGTATTTCGTTGCCACATCTTCCTCCCCTACTGCCCGTTGAACGACCGTAGCCGGCGATACGCCTGCACCACCTTGCCCAGGTCGCGCCGCATGTCGGGCGGCAGACGTTCCGCTTCCACAAATAGTTCATCGAGCCGCATGCCAATGATTGCCGCCGCCCGCTCGATCAGTTCGTCCCGCGGCGGCTTCTCATGCCCTCGCTCAATACGCGACCAGTAGGCCGGCGAGATGCCGAGCCGATCCGAGAAATCGTTGAGGCCGATCCCCATGGCCATCCGCCGGGCTCGCACGATCTGTCCGAAGCTCATCAGCGACCTCCCTTGATCAGCCCGTAGAGTGACACCCGCACCGTGACGAAGCGCTCGGACACACCGAATTCCGCGGCCAGCGCTGCCAGAATGCCGGCGACGGCGTCAGGTGGATTGCCCGCTGCGAGCACTGGGGCACAGGGTCGTCCCTGATGGGGCGCCCGGGCCAGTCGCAGCCCTTCGCTCCGCGCCATGGCCAGCAGCCGTGTGTGCAGGGCGATCGGCGGGGTCAGGAACGCCCCCATGAATTCATTCGCCCGGCCTTCGGCGCCTCGGGGCGACCGGTCCAACACGTCGGCCCCGGCGGCGATGGCGCGGTAATGCCGTGTGCCGGTTGCCAATGCCGCGGGCACGTCGAACAGCATATGGCCCAGTTCGTGCGCGGCCGTGGACAATTCCAGATCGGGTCGATTCACCGTCAATTCCGGATTGACGGAGATATAGGCGCAATCGGGCTCATCGGGCTCGGTGCCGCAGATCCCCAGGACAGGGCGGCCTTTCTCGTCTGACACCGGATGTGCCAGGTCCCAGGCGATGTCGAGGCATCGACCGTTCACGTCGATCTGCTGACAGGCCCTCACAAGGGCGGGAATGGTCACGGCCAGCATATCCGGATCGCGCTGGACCTGGTGGCGCACCTGAGCGGCGACCGCTCGAATGGTCGCGACGGCCATGCCTCGCAGGGCATGGGGCCCCGGTTGGTAGGGGTAATGGACATAGAGCGTCATAGGACACAGTTCCTTCTGATTTGGCGTTTCATCAATGCAGATGTTCATCGTATGTTCCGGAACGTGGCGGAGTCCAGAGACATGTGAGACCGGTGGGGCGGAAATCGCCTTTCCGCCCCAACTCCCGCCCTTTCGGGCCGCCGACCAAGATTTTATGACGTGATCACAGCGGGTTCCTAAATAGCCCGGAAAATCCGCCCCGCTTTCCGCCCTATCCCGCCTCACGGCATCGGCGATTTTTGTGCTGGGTTCCCCCCATCACATCGCTCCAAGCCGCAGAGGATTATCCGGTGGTTCCGCAACACAGCCCTCCCACTCCAATCTACCCAGTCTGGGATAATAATCGGATTGGGTCCGCACTCGTCGCCGCCCATCGCCACGCCAATCGTTGGATGCGGCACGGTGGTCGCGACCCCGCCGACAGGGACGACCTCCGCCAGGATATCCTGGTCGCCATCGTCGAGCGGGCGCCGCAGTACGACGCCACCCAGAGCGCCTGGACCACCTTCGTCGGCCTGCTCGCCCGTCATGTCGTCGCGGACCGCATGCTCGCCGAAAGCAGTGAACGACGGACGGTTCTGGTCCCGATCGACATCGAAGCCTGGGACACGTGCGAGAAGCTGTCATCCGCAACCCAGCCGGACGACAGCGATGGTGCCGTGGCGACAGCGCAGCGCGTCGACCTGGAGGCCTTGGTCGCCGATCTCCCGAGCGTGGCGCGTCAGACCTTGCTGCTGCTGATGCAGACCGAGGGTGAGATCGCGACCGCACAGCGCCTGAGCGGGCGCTCACGCTCCGCGTTCTACCGATCCGTGGATGACCTGCACCTGTGGCTTCGCGCCGCCGGTCTCGGGATGGCCGCTCGCACCCGTGGGAAAATCGCGCCTCTCGATCGGTAAATACTTAGCAGCCCCACTCGAGAACAAAGGACCGAGGCCATGTGCCCTCTGACCCCCGATAGTCTGTGTCTGACCGCTGCCATCCCAGAAGACCCCAGCATGATGGTCCCTGATGTCAGGGACGCGAACGCGCTGTGCGATTGGGTGACCGCGGCGTCGCCGGGCGACACCATCGCGTATCATGTCGGCTTTCTGGCCCGCGATCGTTACAAGGTCATCTCCGACCTGCCGGAAGACGAGCGGCTTGAACTGGACGCGCTGGCAGACTGCGTGATGCGCATGGGCGAGGCGGGCTGGGTTCGCCTCCTGCAACGCCGCATCGACGTTGAATGCTTTGCCTATCTGGTGGTTGTGCGCACCCGTCCGCGCCAACGCCGCGGGGAGAGCGTTATCCCTCTGCCGATCATCACGCGCCGCGGCCCGGATCAGTCGCTGGCCGTCACAGTGATGCAGGAGGCCGCGTGATGGACGCGGTCCGTAGCAATCGTCCGACCCTTGAGGCTGTGCGTCACCGGCCGATCGGTGAGGTGATCAACCTGCCAGCCGAACATCTCGCCTTGTTGCAGGAGGAATCCCGTTCCACGCTGGACATGGCAAAGCGTGCCGTCGAGTGGATCGAAGGGGCCATTGCCCTGCGGTATGAACAGCAGGCCGTGGCATTGCGCGGTCAGCAGGGCAAGGACACAGGCACCGTCCGCTTCGATGATGGCCCCGTCACTGTGGTGGCGGAACTCACCAAGAAGGTCGACTGGGACCAGCGCCAATTGGCCGATCTGGTCGAACGCATCCGCGTCGGCGGTGAGAATCCAGGCGAATACGTCGAGGTCAGCTTCAAGGTCGCCGAACGCGCCTATGCTGCCTGGCCCGAACGGATCCGCACGGTGTTCGAACCCGCTCGCACCGTTCGCACCGGACGTCAGACCTTCAAGCTCACGCTGAACGCGGAGGGCATGTGATGGCCCTGCGCATTGTTACCGCCGACGAACGGCTGTCGCACGGGGCGAACAAGTCCACCGTCGCGCTGTTCGGCCCCACCGGGTCGGGAAAGACCACCCAGCTCAAGCACCTGCCTGAACGGGAGACCGTCTGCATCGACCTCGAGGCCGGATTGAAATCCGTGCAGGACTGGCGCGGCGACAGCCTGCCGATCCGCACCTTCGATGATGCCACCGCCGTCGCCTGTTTGATCGGTGGCGTAAACCCGGCGGCCGCACCCAACGAATTCTACTCGGAGAGCCACTATCAGCATCTCCGAGGCAAACACGCGGATCTGGCCCGACTGCTGGACGGGAAATCTATCATCTTCCTCGACAGCCTGACCGACCTGACCCGCCAGGCGATGGCCTGGGCGAAGACAAGGCCCGAGGCGTTCAGCGAGAAGACCTGCAAGCCCGATACACGCGGGGCCTACGGGCTGATGGCCCGCGAGGTGATCGGACTGCTCAAGCATCTGCAGCACGCGCCCGGCAAGACCACGATCATGGTCGGCATCCTGGAAAAGGTCACCGACGAGTTCGGCAAGAGCACCTGGCAGCCGCAAATGGAGGGCGGCAAGGTCGGCCGCGAACTGCCGGGCATCGTCGACCAGGTCGTTTCATTGGCGCTGTTCTCACGAGATGGCGACGGCCCCTGGCACCACGATCCCGAGCGCGGCACCGAGCGCCGCTTCGTCTGCAAGGCCGGCAATGCCTTCGGCCTGCCCGCCAAGGACCGCTCTGGCCGCCTCGACGAAACCGAACCGCCCGACCTCGGCGCCCTTCTCCGCAAGATCAACGCAACCCGCACCACTCAGGGGTGAACCCATGACCTATGACATGAACGATGCCGAACTGCCGCGCGGGTCGGACCTGATCCCGGATGGCAGCTTCGTGAAGGTGACGATGGCGATCCGACCCGGCGGCTGTGATGGTCAGGGGGAAACCGATCGCGGACTGCTCAAGCGGTCCCAGACGCCGGGCAGTGACGTGATGCAGATCGACGCGGAATTCACCGTCACCGTCGGGCCGCATGCGCGCCGGAAATTCTGGCAACTGTTCACGGTTTCTGGCGGCAAGGTCGACGAGAACGGCGTGTCGATCGGCTGGAAAATCTCCAAGGGGCAGTTCCGGGCGATGATCGACAGCGCCCTGGGTCTCGATCCGCACGACATGTCCGAGGCCGCCCGTGGCAAGCGCATGTTGCGTGGCTTGGCTGACCTCGCCGGCATCACCTTCGCCGCCAAGGTGCGGGTCGAGCCAGCAAACGATCCACGGTACAGCCCCAACAACAGGCTGGACCGGGTGGTGCTGCCAGGGGAGCCGGAATACCGCCGCATCATGGATGGTGAGGCCGTTTCGCCGCAACCCGGCACCCGGCCTGCCCAAGCCGCCACACAGGCCGCGCCGGCTCCCGCTTGGGCTCCGCCCGCCTGGTCGGGTTCTGGTGCGACGCCGCCCACGGCACAGGTGAATACATCTGCCCCGGCCCCTGCCTGGGAGCAGCGTTCCGCGGCGAACGCGGTACCCGCGTCATCGCCACCCACCGCAGCACCCACAACCGGTGGCCCGTCATGGCTGAACAGTTGAACCCGGTCATGCGGCCATGGCGCGCAAGCGATGGGCAAGGACGAGCAGCCGTATGCCGGCCCGGGGGATCACGGCGGTTCCCCTGCCGACGACCGCAGCGGATCAGGTGGTACGTCTGGTCTGCGCCCTGTGCGGTCGGGTGGCGAAAGGCTTTTGCTACACACACCAACTCCGCTGGGACGCGTTCCCAAACCACAAGTTCTGCTCGATGGAATGTTGCGATGCCGGCGGTGCACTCGCGCGAAGGAGCGGTGGCATGATCGACAAGACTCCGATGGAAAAGCAGGCGGTCAAGGACGCAAGGCGTCCGTTCGCCGCGGTACTGACGGACCTGGGGCTGATGGCCCCGTTCCACGACCGAACGGCCGCAGACATCGATCGGCTGATCGAGGCCTGCATCGACGGGTTTCAGGACTCGGTGCGCCGACAGGCCGCCGCGCGGGATCCGTTGGACGACGAAGTGCCATTTTAGGGACAGTCTCGAAATGATAGACCTGAACCATGCGTCCGGGCTGGTTTACGGACGTCCGCACCGACCTCCCGACAATGCGAGTGACCGGATCAACATCCATGTCGACAGAGCCTTGGTCGCGCGGAACCGACGGCAAACGCCGCGCGACTATCTCGGTGGCAGTCGCGTTGGTGAAGCCTGCGCACGCAAACTGGTCTACGAGGTCGGCCACACACCGAAAGACCCAAACAAGGACTTCGACGGTGGCATCCTGCGCATTTTCGACGCCGGGCATGAGTTCGAGGACCTCTCGATCCGCTGGCTGAAGGAAGCCGGCTTTGAGCTTCGCGACCGCGGCCGCGACGGCGAGCAGATCGGCTTTAGCGTGGCGGGCGGCAGGCTTCGGGGGCATGCCGACGGCGTCATCGTCGGTGGTCCGAATGTCGGTATCCCTTGGCCCGCGCTTTTCGAACACAAGGCGCTCGGATCGAAGTCCTGGAACGATCTGGTCAAGCGTGGCCTACGGCAGTCGAAGCCAGTCTACTTTGCGCAGGTGCAGCTCTACATGGCGTATCTGCACTTGGACGTCGCGCTGCTGACCGCGCTGAACCGTGACAGCCTGGCACTCCATCACGAGGTCGTGCCGTTCGACGCCAGCGAGGCACAGCGCCTGTCCGATCGGGCGGTCGACATCCTGCGCGCGGCGGATGCTG